>JABLTO010186774.1_pt1 | contig 13170 bp, 12 predicted proteins | sample 7160091 | NCBI WGS metagenome assembly JABLTO01 (sample SAMN14651225, study PRJNA627086) | human gut metagenome | isolation source: feces | host: Homo sapiens
AGCCAAGAAGATCTTCAAAAATTGATTATGGTAAAATTTCTACGTAATTTAAATATTTCAATTGATGATGTAAAAGCTATTTTAAATAATGAACTAGATTTTAAAGAATGTTTAAAAATCAATCAAATACATCTAGAAAAACAAATTAAAAGCTTAGAAGAAGTCCAAGAAAATATCGAGATGTATGTAAGAAAAGATCTACCAATGTTACCAGCTTTACAACAAATCCAAAGAGAAGCTAAGAATTATAAATTAGGTTATCAAAAAACAACAGATACTGTATCTCTTGGAAGAAAACTTACAAAGAAACTTGCATTAAGAAAATTCTTATATAAATTTATTCCTACATTTTTAATTGTTTTATTTTTTAGTGTTGTAAATGATCAAGATATTTTAACAAGAACACTTTCGGTATTAGTGATTTCATTTGTACTTACAAATGGTTTAATTGCTGCTGATTTCCAATTTTCACAATTGTGGTTAAGATTACCGCTCGATCAAACAAGAAATCAATCGGTAGAGTTTTTAAATGATCGTATTCGTTATTATCAATTTAAAGGTTATATAGATAATGTAAAATATTTTTATGCTGTTTTATTTGGAAAAGAAGATAAGTTTATGAATGAATATAAATATGAAGATATTCAAAGCGTAGAACTTCTTTTAAAACATCGTTATGAAAATTATGGAACACCAATTGCAAGAGATTGGTATGTTCTTGATTATCGTTTTGAATTTAAAGATGGGAATCATTTCTATTTCTATTGGCCTTTTACTATTGATGATGATGCACGTTTTATTGGAACGATTTTAGATGAAAAGGTAGAAAATATCATTGATAAAGATCATGTCATTGAAGCTTTAAAAAATGGTATTCATTTAAATGACTATATGAAAAAGACTGAAAATTAATTCAGTCTTTTTTTAATAAATTGATCTATTGCTTTAATTGTTTGATTTTGTTGGCTTTTACGAGAAATAGTCGCTTTGGCATCACCTTTTTGATAACCATAGTTGCCAAAGTTAGCATGGTTACCACCTTGAATAACGACAATATTCTTTTTATAGTCTATTTTCTTTTTTACACTGGTATTTAAAGAACCATAAATGGTTAGTGTATCTTGATCTGAAACATCTCCATAAATATACGAACCTAAAAGAATCAAACCATCAACTTTATCTTTATTTTTAGAAACATAAGAAGAAGCCATGGCACCACCCATAGAATGTCCACAAAGATACCAATGTTTTATATTTGAATATTTATCAATAATTTTATTAGCGGCATTTTTATTAAAAATAGCCATCTTAAAAGGCATATTAACTAAATAACAGTTATAACCTTTCCTTTCTAGTTGTTCAAGTAAAGGAAGATAAGCAGTATTTTCTACTTTAGCTCCAGGATAGAAAATAATCCCTACATCACTTATTTTTTGAGGAGTTAAAGTAATAAGATTAGAATTTACTTGCTTTACTTCTTGATGCTTTAAGATTTCTAAAGCATCAGTTTGTGCATGATAATAATCATTTACATAAAAACCAAAACCACCTATACAAAGAATCAAAATAATTGATAAAGTAATGAGTATTTTCTTTTTCACTTCTAACAATCCTCATGACTATGTTTATAGTATTGTTGGATTTGTGGTGGAAGTTGATTGAATGAAAGTGCTTGAACATAAGCTTCATCATTTTTTTCAATAGCTTGATCATAATACCAACATTTATAATTGAGCATAGAAAGAACTTTTTGAAGTTTTTCCATTTCTTGTAAGACTTCTTCTTTTTGTTTTTCAAAGATTGCTTTTCTTTGTTTTAAAGTAGTATTCCCCAAAGAACATAAAGCCATATATTCTTTTATATCTTTAATTTCTAAGCCGGATCTTTTTAAACAATCAATAACACGTAAAGTTTCAATTTCACTTTCACTAAACTGTCTAACGCCATTTACTCTTTTTAAATGGGGGAATAATCCTTCTTTATCATAATAACGAAGAGTTGAAATAGGTAATTGAAACATTTTTGAAATTTCACCAATAGAATACATATGATTTCCTCCTTAACACTTGACCTAAAGTTAAGTTTAGATGCTATGATAAATGTAACATAGAATTCATGAATATTCAAATCTATGGTAGGAGGAAAAGGAAAATGGCTAAAAAAATATGTGTAATTAAAACGAGTTTAAGATATAACAGTAATTCTGATCAACTAGCAGATGTTTTTATTCAAGGAGCAAAAGAAAGTGGAAATAGTGTTGAAGAAATAAGTTTAAAAGATAAAAATATTGCCTTTTGTAAAGGATGTCTTGCTTGTTTGAAATTAGGAGAATGTGTCATCAAAGATGATGCTAATAGTATTACTGAACATATCAAACAAGCAGATGTTATCGTATGGGCAACGCCTATTTATTATTATGAAATGTCAGGACAAATGAAAGTTATGATTGATCGTGCAAATTCACTTTATGAAACAGATTATCAATTTAGAGATGTTTATTTACTTTCAACAGCTGCTGAAAATGAAGATGGCGTTGATCATCGTGCCATCAATGGGTTAAAAGGATGGGTCGCATGTTATCCTAAAGCTCATTTTGTTGGAAGTGTTTTTGCTGGTGGGGTCGATGATCCAAATACGATTAAAGACCATCCTGCTTTAAAAAAGGCTTATGAAATGGGAAAAGCAATTCAATAATGAAAAAGTATATTTTACTTGTTTTAGTAATTGTTGGTTTATGTCTTTTTATAAATAAACCGATTTATCGAAAGAATATAAAAAAGAAGGAGAGTGAAGCGATGTTATTAGAAGTTAATGGATATACATTTGAAGTAGAATTAGAAAATAATACAAGTGCTAAAGCTTTAAAAGAATATGTTTCTAAAGAAAAAAGAACATTTTTTTTAGACGATTATGGAAACTTTGAAAAAGTAGGAAATTTAGGAATAACACTTCCACGTAATGATGAAACCATTACGACAAAAGAAGGAGATCTTATTTTATATTTAGGTAATAAATTATGTCTTTATTACAATCAAAACACGTGGGATTTTACTAAGTTAGGCCATATTAAAGATACAACGCATTTGAAAGAAGTGTTAGGAAAAGGAAGTGTTCAAGTAACACTTTTAATGGAATAAAAATGATTAGGAAGATATTAAAAATCGTAGGTATTGTGATTGTAAGTATTGGGATTGTTGTTTTGTTGTTTATTAAATTTTGGCCGAGTTTAGGTGGGAGTGTGACAGAGGTTGACCAAAAAGAATATAACGCAAGAAATTCTTTATATAAAAAGGGAATATTCCATGGAAATCCTGAAATTCAATTAATGACAGGACAAAAGAGTGAATATAAAAATGAAGAAAAGGTTCCTAAAGGTGAAATACCTGTTCATCAGTTAAAGAAAATAGAAAAAGCGAAGAAAGATGAACTTAAGTGGATTTGGTTTGGACATTCAAGTTCATTGCTTCAAATAGAAGGAAAGAATGTCTTAATGGATCCTGTTTTTTCAAACTATAGTTCGCCGGTTCCTTTTATTGGACCAAAACGTTTTTCTAAATTACCAATAGATATAGAAAATATGCCAAGTATTGATGTTCTTGCCATATCACATGACCACTATGATCATTTAGATTATCAAACAATTAAACAAATAGATAAAAAAGTTAAAGAATATTGTGTTCCTTTAGGCGTCGAAAAACATCTTCTTCGTTGGGGAGTCAATGAAAAGAAAATTCACGTTATGAATTGGTGGGATGAAGTAAAAATAGACGGACTAACGATTACTTCAACACCAGGTAGACATTTTACCGGACGTGTTCCTTGGAAAAACAATACAACATTGTGGAGTGGTTATGTTTTTAAAAATGATAAATATACAACTTATTTTACAGGAGATACCGGTTATGGAAATCATTTCAAAGAAGTTTATGAAAAGTTTGGTGCCATTGATTTCTTAATGATTGAAGATGGACAATATGATAAGTCTTGGTCTAACATTCATATGTTACCAAAAGATGGTATTCAAGCAATGAAAGACCTACATGCTAAATGGACAGTTCCTGTTCATTGGGGTGCTTTTTGTATTTGTAATCATGCATGGGATGATCCGATTAAACAAATTACCACAAGATCACAAAAAGAAAACTTAAATGTGGCGACACCAAAGATTGGGGAAGTTGTCGATTATCGTCATATAGAAACTTATCAAGAACATTGGTGGGAAAATGTTGAATAGTTTTTTCATATTATGAAAGAAATTTTAATAATTTTCCTTTATAATGTTTATAGAAAAAATCAAATGGAAACAAGGAGGTAATGAAAATGGGATTTCCTAAAGGATTTTTATGGGGTGGAGCAGTAGCTGCCAACCAATGCGAAGGAGCTTATTTAGAAGATGGTAAAGGTTTATCAGTACCAGATATGTTATTAGGTGGGGATGTTAATACACCAAGAACATTCTTACCAAAAACAGATCCAGAAGCTTTTTATCCTAGTCATGAAGCAGTAGATTTCTATCATCATTATAAAGAAGATATTGCTTTATTTGCTGAAATGGGATGGAAAGTATTCAGATTATCAATTAACTGGGGACGTATTTTCCCAAATGGGGATGATGAAGAACCAAATGAAGCAGGTTTAGCTTTCTATGACAAAGTATTTGATGAATGTCATAAACATGGTATGGAACCATTAGTTACTTTATGTCACTATGAAATTCCTTGGAACATTGTTACAAAATATAACGGATTTGCAGATCGAAGAGTTATTGATATGTTCGTTAAATACGCCACAACTTGTATGAAACGTTATAAAGATAAAGTTAAATATTGGTTAACATTCAACGAAATCAATATTGCATGTATGGGTGAAGGTGGACTTGGTGACCTTTATGGACTTGGATTAATGGATCCAGAAGATGTTAATGCAGATCATAGAATTCCATTAAATGAATTAAAATCAAATGAACAAATTACGTTTGAAGCATTACACAATGAATTTGTCGCAAGTGCTAAAACTGTTATTGAAGGTCATAAAATCAATCCTGATTTCATGATTGGTAACATGATTGCTCATACAACTTTTTATCCACTTACACCAAATCCAAAAGATATCTTAGCTGCTTTTGATGAAGATAACTTTAAAAATAATTTCTGTGGAGATGTACAAGTACGTGGTGAATATCCATCATTTATCTTTAGATATTTCAAAGAACATAATATTGATACTTCTTATATTACAGAAGAAGATAAAAAAATCATTAAAGAAGGTATAGTTGACTTCTATACATTCTCATATTATGTGTCAAACTGTGTAACAGTTGATGAAAATGCTGAAATGACTGCAGGTAATATGTCTAAAGGTGTTAAAAACCCATACTTAAAAGCATCTGATTGGGGATGGCAAATTGATCCTGATGGTTTAAGATATACATTAAACTTATTACATGATCGTTATCCACATACACCATTAATGATTGTAGAAAATGGTTTAGGAGCATTTGATACAGTAGAAGAAGATGGATCAATTCATGATGATTATCGTATTGATTACTTCAAAGGACATATTCATGCAATGAAAGAAGCTATTGAAGATGGTGTACCATTAATTGGATATACAACATGGGGACCAATTGATTTAGTATCAGCTGGAACAGGACAATATGCTAAACGTTATGGATTTATTTATGTGGATAGACATGATGATGGAACTGGAGATTTCTCTAGAAGTAAAAAAGATTCATTCTATTGGTATAAAAAAGTTTGTGAATCTAACGGTGAAGAAATTTAATATAATAAAAGGACGATGCGTACGCACCGTCCAATTTTTTTTAATTATTTTTAATATAAGGATTATGATAGAAAGAATAAACAAGTTGAACTGTCATTACACACCAGATAACCGGTTCACAGAAGATAACAGCCATATATTGAAAACGTGGAATTAAGAAGATAACAAAGATAATCTTTCCAAAGAATTCAATTACACTTGAAATTAAAGGAAGAAGTTTTTGACCAATTCCTTGAAGTGCATAACGTGTTTGCATCAATATTCCAAGTACGGCATAGAAAGGACCAACAATTGTAAGATAAAGTGTTCCATTATGTAATACAACTTCTTTACTTGAACCAGATATTAATTTCACTAAAGAAGAACCAAATAATAAGATAATACAAGTTACAAGGACCGCACCAACAATGTCATAGATATAAGCATAACGAAGTGCTTGTTTAATTCTATCTTTTTGATTAGCCCCTTTGTTTTGAGAAACAAAAGTTGAAATAGCAAGAGCCATCGCTGTAAAAGGCATATTAAAGAACATGTAAAGTTTTCTTGCAGCAGTATGTCCAGCGATAATTAAATAACCTAAATTATTAATACCATATTGTAAAATGACAGAACCAGCTGAAACAATACAACTCATAAATCCCATTGAGAACCCTTGACCTAATAATTCTTTATAAAGTTCTTTATCAACTTCAAAATGTTCTTTTTTAGGAAGTAATAAAGGTGTCTTTTTAAACATATAAATAATACATAAAATAACGGAAGTCCCTTGGGAAATAACAGTTGCCACCGCAGCACCTTGAACACCCATATTTAATTGAGTAATAAATACTAAATCTAAAATAATATTTAAAACAGATGAAACAACCAAGAAAACAAGAGGCATCACACTATTACCAATGGCTCTCATTAATCCAGCACATAAGTTATAAGCAAACATAACAATAATAAATAAAACAATAAAGAAAATATAGCTATAAGCCTCATCAATAATGTTTGCAGGTGTATTTAATAAATGAAGAAGTGGTTGTAAGAAAATCAAACCAATAAGAGTAAGTCCTATTGAAACAACGATTCCAATGACTAAAGAACTAGCAACTGATTTCTTTAATAATTTTTCATCTTTAGAACCAAAACTTCTTGCAGTAACAATAGCAAGACCATTTCCAATCCCTAAAGCAAAACCAACAAGTAGATCATAAATGGAAGTACATGATCCAATCGCTGCTAAAGAAGCATCTCCTAAAAAGTTTCCAACAATCATGGTATCAACAGTATTATAAAGTTGTTGGAAGATATTTGATATAAATAGTGGTAATGCAAAGATGATGAGTGATTTAAAGATAGGTCCATGAATCAAATCAACATTTGCATTAAATGATTTACGTTTTATCGAATCCATATTTATCTCCTATTCTGTAATGTTACGATTAAAAATTTCAACAAGAGTAAAGATGCCATTTTCATATTCATATTTTTGAATACAACAATTATAAAATCTTTCCGTTTTCTTTACTTTTGCATGTTCTTCCCATGCACGATAGAACTGAGCACAAGCTGCCCCATGAGAAACTGCTAAAACTACTTGATGATCATCCTTACTCATGATTTCAGTTAATGTTTTATTCATACGTTCTCTAAGTTCAAGTTCACCTTCACCACCGAATTGTTTAAAGAAATCCCCATAAGGTAGTTTAGGATTTAAACATTCATCTTTTCCTTCAAAAGCACCAAAATTCCATTCTTTTAAACCTTTTAATCTCGTATAAGGCATATCTGTAATGATTTCTAAAGTATCAGATGCTCTTTCAGAAGTAGAAGCATATGCATGATCAAGAGTAATATTTGTAAAGTATTCTTTTGCCATTTGTGCTTGCTTAATTCCTAAAGGCGTAAGAGGTGCATCACACCAACCTTGTATTTTATGTTGTAGATTGAACAAAGTCTGTCCATGTCTCATTAAATAGAGTGTTTTTTTCATGATAAATTTCCCCCAAGTTTACTTTAATCATTAATATTATAAAAGTACAATACCTAAATAGCAATCCACTATAACTAAAAATAATAGTAAAAATAGGATTTAAAAAGTACCATAAAAAAATACCAAACACAAAATATTAATATGTAGTAAAAAAATAAGAAACAATAGATATAATATTGTAATCGCTTACAGTGAGCGGAGATGATAGTATGAGAGTGTGAAAGGGAGGAAAAGAATGATGAAAATAATGAAAAAAGCATTCGCAATGTTTGTTGCTGTATTTACATTACTAGCAACATTATGTATGATTCCAGTTTCAGCTGCTGGAACAGTTGTTGCTCAACTTTATGGACGTATCGAAGATAATGGGCAAGCAATTTATAAAATGGTACTAGATTATGGAAATGTTAAAGTATCAGGAGTAGATAAAGATACATATACTGTACATGCAAAAACAAGTACAGAAGGGAAAAGACCAGCTGATGAAACAGCTTATGGAGATAAAGATCAAGATAGAACTATTGTTCGTGTAGAAGAAAAAGGAACAAAAGTTGAAATTTATTTTGATGAAAATGATGGAGCTGCTGGAACATTATCATATTTAGCTACTGGTGCTAGAAATATTCCTGTAGATATTGAATATACAGTTACTCAAAATACTCCAGTTAAAGTAAGTGCAATGGATGGAACAGATTTAGGAGAAGACACTTTTGTTTATTCATGTACTAACACAGTTGAAGATGAAGAAACTGCTAAATTTACATCTGTAAAAGTAGACAATGGTATTAATTACCAATACTATGATGCAGGTGATGCAGATTCATTAATCGTTTGGTTCCATGGAAATGGTGAAGGAGATTATAAAGGTTCTCAAAATAACGTTGCTCAATTATTAGCTAACAGAGGAACAGTTGCATGGGCTACAGATGAAGCTCAAGAAATTTTTGGTAAAGCACATGTTATGTCTTTCCAAGCACCAGATACATGGTACTATGCACAAAAAGATGGTTTATTAGAAAAAGCATATAATGAAATTCAAGAAGTTATTTCTAAAAAAAGAATCAATCCTAAAAAAGTATATGTTTCAGGATGTTCTGCAGGTGGATATATGACAACACGTATGTTAATTAAATATCCAAACTTATTTAAAGCTGCAATGATCAACTGTCCAGCTTTAGATGTTGCTACTAAACGTGGTGGAGAAACACCAACTGATGAAGAATTAGCATCATTAAAAAATTCTCCAACAGCTGTTTGGTTAGTTCAAGGTGCAACAGATGGAACAGTTAATACAGAAGATTGTTCAAAACGTTTATTCAAAGCATTAACTGATGGACAAGAACTTGTAGAATCAAGACATGAACAAGCATTAGATTCTGATTTCACTACAACTGAAACAAAAGATGGTAAATATAAAATTTCTTTATATGATACAACTGAAGCAGGTAAATTACAATTTGGTGAAGATTTTGATCAAGATGGTGTAAAAACTCTTGTAGAATTCAGTAATCACTGGTCATGGATTTATACATTAAATAATAATCCAGAATCTGCTGATGGAACAAGTATTTGGAAATGGGCTGCAAATTACAATGTAACTGATACATCTACAAAAACAGATAATAAAAAAGATGATACACAAAAACCATCACAACCATCAACTAATAAAACTACTAAGAGTGTTAAAACAGGTGATAATACAGTGATGAGTTCATATGCTATTATGATGTTACTTGCAGCAGGTGCTTATACTGCTATTAAAAAAACAGCTGAATAATATTAAAATAAAAAAAGCATAAAAAAGTTCAGTTTTCTAAAAAGAAAATTGAACTTTTTCTTTATATTTTTTAATAATCCAATTAATCGCAAGTTTCTTTTTTATAAAAAAGTGAGTATAATTTTATATAAAATATTTCTAATGTTACATTCGATGTAATATGAGACAAATAATTCGATGTAATATGTGCCAAATAAGTTGTTTGGATTGATTTTTATGATATATTAAATATGTATGATTATATAAGGAGATCCATCTATGAGTAAAACCAATTTGACAATAGAGTACATTCTTAAAGCAGCTAATAATATAGAATTTGATAATATTGATACATATATATCTAGAAAAATATTTGAACACTATAATAAAATACCAACCTATACATTAGAAAACATTTTAACAATTTTAAATATATCAAAACCTAAATTTAAAACATATCTTAATCAACTGGGATATAAAAATTATACAGCATTTAAAGATGAAGTCATTTTTGAAAGAATAGTAAGATTGAAACAAATTAGAGATAGATATGAAAGTTTTGAAAAACATAAAATTATGCAGGTTATGAATCAGTTGAAACAACATGCAATTGATATGAATAAAATAGATATAATATGTAAACAAATAAATGAACATGAAAGATTTATAGCTTATGGGTCACCAACACTTTTAAATTTGTTGTTTGATTTTCAAGTAGATATGAAGATATTTGATAAAACTGTTTTATTAAGTTCAGTAAATGATGGAAAAATATTAGTACCAAAAAATAATGATCTTATTGGTCTCTTTACAGCAACAGGAAGATTATTAGGTTGTTGTGATGCAAAATTTCAAGAAGTTGTTTTAGATGCAAAGAATACGAAGATACTTTTTAGTAAATCTCAAATAAATAGTGAATATATTGATTTTAATTTTTCTATGGATACAGATAATGATTATTATGAAATGCATTATGTTTTTTTATTTCTATTTGATTTAATTAAAACGAGATACTATGAGTTATATGTAAAGGAATGAAAATATGATTATAGGAAAAATAATGATGATACAAAATAGTAGTTCAAAAGAGAGTGTGGATTATTTAATTAGTAAAAAAATAATGGAATTAAAGGGTAATATTAAAAATTACACATTAAATAGATTTATAGACGAAGTAGGTGTATCTAAAACCTCTATGGTAAGATATTTGAAAAACATTAATATTAATAAGTTTTCTTATTTTAAAAATGTTATGTATGAAGAATATATGCACGCAGAAGTAGATATGAGAAAAATGAGGAAAACTATTAAAAATAATTTTCCTCATATACAAACACAAATTTTTAAAAAAATCATGGCATGTAAAAGAATCGTTATATTAGGTGATGGAAACAGGTTTGCATTGTTACTATGTCAAAAAGCGTTGACATATTTAGGATATCCTTGTGAGATACCGGTTTATCTTGGAAGTGAAGAAGAAATTATTGATCAGCTTCACTTGAAAGAAGATGATTTGGTTATTATTGTAAGTTTACATGAAACATATGATGATTTTTGTACAAATAGATCTGTTTTTTATCAAAATGCTAACTATTTAGATGTGAAAATAAAACCTAAAATTGGGTTTATAGGAGTTGCTCCTAAAGATAATCCTCTTTATTTTAACTACAATATAAATCAAGAAAGCTTTGATAAAAGTATGAATGAGTTACAAGTATTCTTTTTAAATCTTGTACAATATATTCTTTATAAAAATGGAATATAAAAGGCGTAGCACAAACTACACCTTTTTTAATTATTGAAACCAATAATCTAGATAATCATATTTAAAGACGCGATAAACAAATTTACCACCAGTTGTTTTAAATGTTTTTAATAAAGTTCCATCCTGACTGTATTCACTCCAAGACATTGCGATACCACTATCGATAATTATATTTCCATCTAATTCTTGAACACTACTTACATATCCTGAATAAGCAACAGGAATACTACTTACAAGTTCAACAGTACGATTATTTTCATCTACTAAATATTTATAGTAATAAGATGTTCCTTTTTTTAAGTTATAGTAAGTATTTGAATAATTTGAATCACTTTTCCAATCATAATCAGGACGTGTTGTACTTATCGCAAGGTTATTATTATAAAGATAGAGATAATATTGACCTTGAGGTAGGGAGTTATCTTCTACATAAGTGACACAATGTTGACCAGTTTGCATTGAAAAATCATTTGTTTTATTTAAGAGTAAGGAATCATATCCACTTTCTTGCCAAAAGTTATCAGAACCAATCATATAATCAATTGTTGGATTTGAATAAATATTATCTAATTTAATAATTGTAGATGTTTCTCTTGAACTAATAATTAAACTTGTTTTATCAACAAGAGCTAATGAATTGATATGCATCCAATCAAGATCTTCTGCACCATCAGGCATAGAAGTTGTTGAATAATAATCAGGTAATAAATCAATAAGATCTACAAGTTCTGTTATGTTACCAGAATCTTTTTCAATCATAATAATTTTATCTTCACTTGTTTTTGCTTCTTTTTCACTTGCAAGAACAAGAATATTATTGTTGCTATCAAAGATGTAATCATGATGTAATTTATAATTACCTGTATCATAAATTTTAGAAACATAACCAGTTTGTTCCATACCAACTATTTTTGTACTAGAAATACTAAAGTACATGGTGTTGTTTTCAAAAAGAATACGGTGACTTCTATAAGAAACGATAGGAATTTCACTACGAATGATGCCGTAATTATCATAAAGTCTCATATAAGCTTGTTCTTCGCTATCTTCAGTAACATCGTTTCCAAGAACAGTATAAAGACCGTTAGATAAGGATGATGTATTTGAATCATCGCATTCTACTGTAAGATATTGATCACCGCCTTGTAATGAAGGGGCATTATATGACCATGATAAGGTATCAACAACTTTACCTTGTTTATTTGTTAGAGTAACTGTAATCGTATTTGTTTGATTAGGAATTGCTCCAATTAAGAGATATTCATGTTCTGTTGTATAACCGCTCAATGTATTAGAATTCAAAGTTTGTGAAAAATCAGCGTAATTATCACAATGAATTGTGTAACTTGCTTGTAATTCTTCTGTGGTTTTAAAATACATATAAACAGCTGTTGTATTTGTTCCATATGGATTTCTTATTAATAAAGGATGTTGAAAAGTATAATTACTTAATTTCTTTTGTTTATTAATTTGATTATGTATACAAGTTTGATATTTTTCACTATAAATAGTAGAAAGGGATGTACTTTTATTTTTTAATTTTAAGTAATTTATTGAATTATTATCATTACTTGAAGCTTCTATTTCTGTAGAGTTAGAAAACATGAGATAGAGTGAAGCTATAGAAATAGATAATATTAGTAAAATTAATTTTTTTAATTTATGCATAATCTTTACCTCCGCATCCATTATGTATGTGATTTATGTGAAAAATGTAGCATTCATTTAAACAATTATAAAAAAGTAATGATTATAGAATGAAAAAATGGCTTATATAAATAATAATTTAAAAAAAATAAAAAAAGAACAAGAAAAAGCTTTACAAAAGTAAGAGAGGATGGTAATATAAATGGGCACTCGACGAGAGAGTCAAGTGAGAGGACA
>JABLTO010018802.1_pt1 | contig 13169 bp, 11 predicted proteins | sample 7160091 | NCBI WGS metagenome assembly JABLTO01 (sample SAMN14651225, study PRJNA627086) | human gut metagenome | isolation source: feces | host: Homo sapiens
TCCCGGTCGGGGAAACAACGGTCGGAGGTGAGGTTGTAATTCTTTAAGAATATCATCTGTCATGTAGGATAGGCGTTTTTCTTTCAGAATCTCATCGATGGAACTATATGATATATACGAACAAATGTCAGCTAAAGGACCTCGTTCCATAACAGCAAATACTGGGCGTGTAATTTGTTCTAATACGGCGTCTCGTCGTTCTTCCGATGCAACAATATGGATTTTGATGTCTAACATTGGTTGTAAAGAGAGGAGATCTGCCATCCTAAGGATGCCAGAGTAAATAGATGTTGTCCCTTCTACTTCAAATGCACGCACAATAGATCTACGTTGTATCCATAGCACGTCAATATTTTTGATCGTTTTTAAGGTTGTTTCGTCAAAAATTATCGGAAGCTCTTCTAAGAGAGTGTTCTCTTTCGGATGCCAAAATTCTGCAACTCGGCTTCTATCTGCCTTTGGCAACCAAATTTTGAACCCGAATATTTCTCCAATTTTAGCCAGCTTAGCCTGTACTTTTATGGATTCTCTTTGTTCGGTTTGCGGCTGATCCTTCTTTTCGATTGCATCGTCGTCAGGAACAGAAACAATGGTTTCCTTTCCGGAAATAATACGTATTTTCGATGCTTTGATCTTTTTAGTGTCTTTTTCGGAAAGAGGATAAACTGTTTGTTGCTTTGCTTGCCGTTTTAGCAAATCGACTAAAAATTCACCATCGGCATTGTCCCAGCGTAAAGGACTGGAAAAAACTTTATATGTCCATTTAGTACTGTCTTTCGGCAATCCTTTTGTTATTGATAATGTATTCCATATTAAATCTTCGTGTATCGGAATTGCGAGTTCGAAAGGAAGCCATACGAGCGGTTTGACCTTGAAGCGCAGGCAAAACGGATCGTTCTCTTCGATAAAGATCGGAGAATTGTCTTCATATGGAGCGCTTATTACCTCAAGGATACCAATAAATCGCTGAATTTTAGTGCAATAACAAATAAATATGTCTCCAGCTTTGATGCCTTGGTTTTTGACATATGATTTGCGCGATATTCTAAAACCGGTAACATCTCTATTTGAATTGGTAAAAGCTGTTGCCGTATTAGGAGAAAAAAGATTTATATAGTATTTCATACTGTCATGGATTTTGAAAAGCGACTTTCTTTCTCAAAAGTAATCTAAAGCGTATGATTATACAAATATATTTTGGGAATTGTGCTGTTCTTCAATATACTTTGCATTTCCGTGAGAGACTGTTAATTGAAAGAAATTTATCTTTTTCGGCAAATGCAGTCCGTCAGGTGATCGTCGATAAATCCTGCCGCCTGCAGGTGGGCGTAACAAATCGTGCTGCCGAAGAATTTGAATCCCCGTTTTTTCATGTCTTTGCTCATGGCATCGGATTGGGGCGAGGATACCGGAATCTCGCTCAACGACCGGAAGGTGTTGATAATCGGCTTCCGGTCGGGAAAGAACGACAGGGTGTAGTTGTAGAAACTGCCGAACTCTTCCTGTATGGCGAGGAATAGCCTTGCGTTTGTGATTGCGGATTTGATTTTCAACCGGTTTCTTACAATGCCGTCGAACCGCATCAGCCGTTCGACGTCGTGGTCGGTCATTTGTGCCACCCGTCCGGCGTCGAAATCGCAGAAGGCCTTGCGATACCCCTCACGCTTTCTGAGTATCGTTATCCAGCTCAACCCGGCCTGGGCACTCTCCAGGACAAGAAATTCGAACAACGTCTTGTCGTCGGTCACCAATTTCCCCCACTCCTGGTCATGGTATTTCATATACAGCTCGTCGGTTCCGCACCAGCCGCACCGTCCGTTTATCATGTCCTGCATAGTCATAATGTTTACAATTCGGAGTAAAGATAACCGATTCCCGGCTTCGTGCCAAATTTTAAGCTCGCTTCGACCCGTTATGGGTTGTCATATTGCAAACGTTGCGATGAAAAGAATCCGAATTGGTAGATGCGAAATGTGCTTTTATCGGAACAGCTTTGCTCCTGCGGAAGATTCTAAATTCGATTGTAAGATGTTGATATACAGATTGAAATTCTCTTGTTTGCGCAGATTCGCTCACAAAAAAAGTCTCCAAAAGGATACTGAAAAGTGCGGATAAAGGTGCTTCCGCACATTTGTAAGCCTGATGTATATCAACGGTTTGCAACGGTTTTCTATGTCTTATTCCCGCGTCGCCTACCGTCTTTTTGCACGGTCTTGCGTCCGCCTGCCCGTTTCGCCTGCGCCGTCGCCGTATCTCCTTGCATGACAGTACGAATATAGCGATTTTCGGCGAAAAATCCAAATGCGAAGACTTTTGGAGATGCGGGCGGATTTTTCTATATATGTTCATATGGACAGAGGAGAAATTATCATATACCAGACGGCCGACGGTGAGACCCGTTTGGATGTTCGCATGGAGAACGACAGCATGTGGCTGACGCAGGCGCAGATTGCACAATTGTTCGGAACGGAAATTCCAGCGATTTCCAAACATATCCGCAATATTTTCCAAAGCGGAGAGCTGGAGCGCGAGGCAACTATTTCCAAAATGGAAATGGTTCGTCAGGAGGGAAAGCGCACGGTGAAACGACGAATTGATACATATAATCTCGATATGATTTTATCGGTGGGGTATCGCGTCAACTCCAAAAATGCCACGCAGTTCCGCATCTGGGCGAACAAAGTGCTGAAAGAGTACCTTATAAAGGGTTATGCTGTCAACAGCCAAGCGAAGATCGAGCAGCTGGAGGAGCTAAAGCAAACCGTTCGTCTGCTCTCCAAAGTTCTGTCTGCAAAGGAGGTGACGAAATCCGAGGCGGTCGGCTTGCTGCGCGTGATTACGGACTATACTTACGGTCTCGATACGCTCGACCGCTACGATTATCAGCAGTTGGAGGTTGCGGCGACCACGGCAGAGGAACCGTTTCATGCGACCTATGAGAATGCGATGGAGGCGTTGCAGGTGTTACGCGACAAGTTCGGTGGCAGCGAGCTGTTCGCCCACGAGAAGGACGAATCGTTCAAAAGCACAATGGGAGCGATTTATCAGACTTTCGGCGGACTGGACCTCTATCCGAGCGTCGAGGAGAAGGCGGCCAATCTGCTCTATCTGACGGTTAAGAACCATTCGTTCAGCGACGGTAACAAGCGTATCGCCGCCTTCCTGTTCCTTTGGTTTTTGGAAAACAATCGGATTCTTTATCGCGCTGATGGTTCTCGCCTTGTGGACAACAATACACTGGTGGCCCTGACGCTGATGATTGCTGAGAGTCGCACAGAGGAAAAAGACGTGATGACGAAGGTTGTGGTGAATCTGATTAACAAGAATAACTAAACTTATGATGAACAAGGGTGTTGAGAACGGTATTTGAAATCTTTTATAAGATCTTGTAGCAAATTTTGGATTAATTTGTTTAAAATCGTTTTATATATAAATGATTTAGACTATTTACAAATAAGCCAATGCAAATATTCAATGCTGCTTTCTGCTTTGTGATTTTGTGCCCCTGTCTTATCGACTTTGAATCTACTGTATTCACGTTCAAAACGACCGTATTCACCTCGTTTACTCATTATCTCTTTTATTTAAGATAAGAATAATTTCGTATAATATTTTATAATTTTGGAAAAATTCTTATAATTTCGTTATTTATAGGAAGTTAGAGAGAAAGGGAAGATTAAGGTAATGACTTGGCAACTGTGTCTGTTTCTCCGTTCTGCTACGAGTTGCTATCATGTCCGTGTCTTGATGCAGCAGTAGTTTAAATTCGTCAGCAGAAAAGAAGAGGTAAATAAATGTTTATGCGAGCAATTAAACGTTAATCCATCTACAGTTTTAAAATGGTGTACGAACAGTTCTCAACCAGACCTTGAAAGCTTAGTTAAAATATCGCATCTATTAGATGTAGAATTGGACGATTTAGTGAATAAGAAATTCATAAATTCTCAGCAAATAAATCAAGTGTCTGATTTATGATAAAAATCTGAAATGAGAAATAAACGTATTGAATATATAATTGATGAAATTCTAGATCAGTATGCATATGCTGACGAATCTGCCCGTCCCTGGATTATAGGTTTCAGTGGTGGAAAAGATTCGACAGTGCTGTTAATGCTTGTATGGATAGCACTCAAAAAATTAAAAGAGCTACCCGGTCCATTCCAGCTTCGCAGGCCAATATATGTAGTATGTAATGATACAATGGTTGAAAATCCTATAATTGCATTATATGTTGACCAAGTTCTCGAACAAATAGAACGGAAAGCAAGAGAAGAAGATTTGCCTATTTTTGTTCGAAAGACAACCCCTAGACTTGAAGATTCATTTTGGGTGAATGTTATCGGAAAGGGATATCCAGTTCCCAACACTGCATTTAGATGGTGTACCGAGAAGATGAAAATTAAGCCTACGGCTCGTTTTATAATAGAACAAGTTGACGAGTGTGGCGAAGCTATAATTTTAATTGGAACAAGAAAAGCAGAAAGTGCAACTCGTGCTCGCTCCATTAAGAAGCATGAAATTCATGGTAAGCGGCTTACAAACCATACACTTTTGGCAAATACATATGTCTATGCTCCAATTAAAGAATTGCAGTTAGAGGAAGTATGGTATATAATAAACGCAATTCCTTCACCTTGGGGATTTGACAACAAAATCTTGTTCAATATTTATGTTGATGCAAGTGCGGATGATTACGAATGTCCAACAGTTGTAACAGACAAAAGTCATGGCTCTTGTGGTCAAAGTCGTTTTGGCTGTTGGACTTGTACTGTTGTAAAAGACGATAAATCTATGCGTTCACTTATTAAAAATGGACGAGAATGGATGCAACCGCTTTATGATTTTAGATTGAAATTGGATCAAGAACGAAATATTATCGAGAACCGATTTCCGTTACGACGTGATGGAAGAAGAGCCGTAAACGATATGGGGTCCTATACCTTTACATATAGAGCGAATATGTTGGAAGGTCTGCTGAATGTTCAACATGAATTGCAACAACATAATCCTGAAATAAAACTCATTACCGATCAAGAATTGATTGCAATTCAAGTGAATTGGTATCGAGATTTTAATTTTGCACATCAAGTATCAGAAATATATAACAAAATCTATAATTCCTCATTAGATATGGAAGAGGGCAAGATAAAAAATAAATTGGAGGCAGACTTGATGCGAGAAATTTGCCAAGAAAACATTGAAGAAGGTGAATTGATCGAACAACTTTTGATGCTCCAGAAAAGCAAGTCTCTCATGCAACGGCGTCGTGGCTTAAAAACGGAAATAGAGTCTCGTTTAGAGGAATTTGTAAATAAAAAGAAATCATGATCATACGAGAAATTGAACTTAATAATTTCCGAATCTATAAAGGAAAGAATAAGATTGAACTTTTCCCAGATGGAAATAGAAATCTGATTATCGTTAGTGGTAATAATGGTTTTGGAAAAACAACTTTTCTCATGTCGTTAGTTTGGTGCCTATATGGCAAGAACATGGGGAAGGTTGATGAACTATACCGCAAAGAAATTGACGAAAAAGGAGGCTATAGTAAATACATCGGTAACAGTCTCAATTTTGCTGCACAGAAAGAAGGTGAAACTCGTTTCTCTGTATCTGTAACATTTACAGATGTAGAGATTCCAGACACGCCTTGTACCGAAATAACAATTGTTCGATCATATGATAGTGCAACGAATTATGATGACGAGTTAGAAATTTTGATTGATGGTCGGAAGAACGATTTGTTCACGGGATCAAAAGAGGAAATTGCAAAAGAAGAGGAAATATTCATCCGTGATTATATACTTCCCATTGAAATTGCAAAATTCTTTTTCTTTGATGCAGAGAAGATTGTTTCATTTGCTCAAATCAACACACCAGAACAACGAAAAGATTTAAGTCTTGCGTATTCCCAAGTTCTTGGAATACAAAAATATGAAGACTTGAAAAATGAATTGGTCAGAATTCAGGACGACTATAGAAAAGCATCTGCTAAACCACAAGAGAAACGTGAGTTTAATGGGCTAATCGCAGATATTGATTTCAAAGAAGGTGAAATTGGTAGATTGACCGAAGAAATCGCTAATTTGGAAGATGACAGAGTAATCAAACGTCATAACTCGGCCGAACTTCAATCAAAATTGATTCGTGAAGGTGACATGATGTCAGCAGACGAATTGGTGAGATTAAACGATAGAAAGACGGAACTTGAAACAGTGTTAGGGGAAGCAGATGACAGTCTTAAAGATTTATACAGTCTTATTCCATTTGGTTTGGCCGGAGGTCTTATGGCTGAACTTGCAGCTCAATTAGAGACGGAAAAAGCGTATAAACAGAATAAACTCCAACTGGAAGGAGTCAATGATAAAACTGATGTCATACTCGGTGATATTGAAAATGCTAAGAGGAAACTGCCTTTTCCAATTGATATAAAAGCTCGGAATTTCTACGAATCCCAAATCAGAGAGCTCATCAAAAAGCATTTTTACAATGTTTCAGATGAAAGTAAGTTTGAGCATTTCAGTACATTACATGACTTTAGCCAAGGACAGGTTGAAGAGTTTATGCGTATCATTGTGAAAATCAAAGATAATAAATCTTCTTTTGAAAATCTAATCAATAAATATACCAAAGCTAAAGCTGAATTATACACAATTGAGAAGAACATTCGCGAGGCGGAGAAAAAGGCAGAGAGTGATTATGTTCAAAATTTGAGAACACGAAAGGAAAATATCGACCGTCAGATAGACTCTATAGGAGAGGATATCGGGAAAAAACAAAGCGAAATAGCGACACTTAAAGACCAAGTGATTGCTCACAAAAAGCAAAAGGAAACTCTGTCAAAAAAAATAAATGTTTCGGAGCAGAATCGTGCGGTTGATAACGAGGCTACACGCCTTATCCACACAATACAAAAATTCCTTATTCGCTTTAAGGAAGAAAAGAAAAAGGCTCTTGCGAAGAAACTGGAGGCAAAACTTCAATCGTATTTGCATAAGACTAATCTAGTTAAGAAAGTGATTGTTGACATCAACGGTAACGGTGATGATGTTGACATTTGTTTATTTGGATATGATGATAAAAAAATCGACAATAGTATTCTTTCCATGGGTGAACGCCAGATGTTTGCATCTGCACTATTAAGTGCTTTGGTTGATGAAACAGAAATTGAGTTCCCTGTTTTCATAGATAGCCCAATGCAGAAATTTGACCCGCAACATACAAAGAATGTGCTAACGAAGTTCTATCCGAATGTTTCTAAACAAGTGATACTTTTCCCTCTTCTTAAAAAAGAATTGACGGAAGAAGAATACCAATACATTCAACCGATTGTAAGTAAATCCTATTTGATAAACAATGAAAAGAATGGCTCGCACTTCGTTGAAGTGATACCCGAAAATCTTTTCGAAGAATATAACAATAGCGAACATGCAAATTAATATCAAGACATCAGGCGAAAATCAAGCCATTGTAACCCAATTAACAAAAAAACTTACTGGGGGTACAAAAGAAAATGTGATAGCTCGTATTGCATTAGGCTATTCTTTATCTACGGGTAAACGCTTTACCCAGCAGGAGTTCTCAGCTTACGATTCACAAGGAAAGGAATACAAAGACCATATTCTGTTTGATGGGCAGTATAGAGATTTCTACATTGCCTTAATTTGTCAGGCATATGGAATGACTAAAAATGACGAACTCATTCCCAAATATATAAAACTGCACATTGACCATGGATTAGAAAAGATAAATTATCTATTTGAAAATAATCCGCAATATACTTTCTTTGATTTCTTAACTGAATATTTCAGAAAAGGAATTGATATGATTGAGGATACTCCCGAAAGATTCGATTGCGTTGAGAACAGAAATCAACACATTACAAAAAGTGTTTTTTCGGGACCTATTCAAATCAAGGTAGGCTATAATATCTCGACAAAAGAGGATATATATTGTTGCTTCAATGATTCCACTCGTTACAATAATCAACATATTGCTGTAGCAGGAAAGTCTGGCTCTGGAAAAACTCAATTTGCACTTGAGTTTCTTCGTCAACTATATAAGCAGACACAAGGTCAAGTCAATTTTCTTTTCCTTGATTTTAAAGGGTTGAGTGAAGATGACAAGGCCAAAATGAGTGATTTCTTTACAGAAACTCATACCGAATGTGTCAGTGCTCCTCATACTCCGTTCCCACTAAATCCTGTTTCTTTCATTGATAATGTTAATGAGAAGAATAAATTAGTGGGTATAAACAAGTTTGTTGATATAATTGCCAAATACTCCAATATTGGCAAGAAACAACAGCAAACACTAAAAGATGCCACTAAGGAAGCATTTGTTCAACATAAGGATGGCAAACATCCCTCATTGAAAGAAATTTATGACTTAGTAATTGAGACTGTAGGAGATAACCGTGATACTCTTACAGAAATTATGGAACGTCTCAGCGAGTACGAGCTTTTTACTTCAAAAGTAAACGATCCAAGCATTTTCCTAAACAACAATTATTATTTTTCACTATCAGGAGAACTTGATAGTACAGTTCGTTTCACATCAATCTTTCTCATCATTAACTACATCTTCAATGTTTTCACAAATATGGGTGGTACAGAAGTCGTTGATGGCAACCGAAGTATGCGTTACGTGTTAATGATTGATGAGGCTCACGATCTATTCCGTGAAAAGAAGTCTTTGGAGATTTTAGAAGTCTTGCTTAGGAAGATTCGCTCATATGGAGTTTCTATCGTTCTTCTCTCTCAAGGCATATCGGAATATAATCAAGGTAATTTCGATTTTTCGCAAGAGTGTGAAACTGCATTTCTTTTACCGATAAACGACCTCAATAACACAAAAGCAATAAACAAGTTCCTTGGTTTGAGTGAAAAAGATGGAACTCGTACTATGCGAAATCTTGAAAAATTGGATAACGGACAGTGTGTATCAAACATTAAAGAGTTGCAAAAAGGCGATTTGTTTGAAGTCGTTCAATATTGGAAAGAAAAAGATAAATAGGAAACATGAATTGCTTTAGTTTACATAAAAGAAATTGATTTTCTTCATTGTCTTTTTCTAATATGTGGATCTAGTAGCATATGGATGTCATTTCTATTTCTTGAAGTAGGTCTTAAAGATGTTGCAATTGGATTAATAACTATTGCGATTGCGTCTGTATGTGCATCTGCTGAAAGAGTATTGGAAACCGTGCGTACACAAAGACGAATAGACAATGAAGACATCATTGGTTTAGCAGTTGTTGTAATTCCGCTATTAATATCAATTATTGTTGTAGGTATACTCAAAAAATCAGAATTACTTGCCTTTGGTTTATCTGTTATAGTTTACATATCATATTGTATATTATGGTGGTATCAAAATCGAGAAAAAGAGATTTTTGAAGAGCCAACAAGTGCACTTGGAGGAAAAATCCAGTAAAAATATTAGCGTATGAAAAAAATACATGGAATAAAAGTTAGTCAACCTCTTGGAGACTTTTTCATCGCAAAAATCAAAGCTAGAGATTTGCTCGAAATTTCAACGTCTTCTGTTGCACGTTATAATAAAGAAGGGAGGTTAGTCGGGAATCAAAGACCTCTAAAACTACCTAGGCTAAAAGCGATTGCGAATTTTATCAAATCTGCCGAGATGAGCTTCCCCACTTCTATTTTAGTTGCTGCAAATGTTGACTATGAAGGAAATATTATAGAAGATCCATTAAAAAGATGGAATATTTATCCAACATCTGTTCCGGATTGCTTTGAAATAGAAATTCCGACTGGAATTTCATCACTAATAATTGATGGCCAACATAGGCTTAATGCATTTTCCTATACTGAAGAGCAATTTAAGGATATTGAATTAGTGTGCTCTATCTTTATTGATTTGCCAAATCCTTACCAAGCATATCTATTCGCCACAATAAACGGAAATCAAAAGAGGGTAGACAAAAGTTTAGCCTTAGAACTTTTTGGGTATGATGTTGAAGATAAACCTTCAAACACGTGGTCTCCTGAAAAATTGGCTGTTTACCTCACTCGAAAGTTTAATTTTACCAATGATTCTCCACTTTATCAAAAAATAAAATTAGCTCCGCTTTTTTCATCAATAGAAACTACAATAGATAAAACAAAATGGTTGTTGTCAACAGCGGCCATGGTAGAAGGAATTATGCGCCTTATATCTTCCAATCCTCAGAAAGATAGAGATTTTCTTGCAATTAAACACTCTTTATGGTCAAGCACAGGTACCCGATCAGATCTTAAAAGAATGGAAGAAAAGAGCAACCGAGATACTTCTGTTTTAAGAGATTTGTATATCGAAAATAAGGATGAAGAGATATTTAAGATACTATTTAAATATTTCGTTGCAGTCGATAGTATTCTATGGAAAAATGCATCCGCAGATAGCATCATTACTAAAACCATTGGTATAACTGTATTATTCGACATATTGAAAGCTATAATTGAGAATGATGGTATTCAGGATTCATATGAAAAATATATTCTATTGATTTCAGATATTAATTATACTAGTGATTATTTTTCCTTATCAGGTGGAGGTAAAGTAAAACTTAGACGTATACTGAAGTATAAATTAGGTTTTTTGACAGACAAAGATTTAATTGAGTCTGACATTAAATTTCTACAGGGGCAATAAAAAGAGTAAAACGCATTGATTGCAAAGTTTCGATTTGTCATTACAACAAGAAACCGTAAAATAAAGAATAATTCATATCCCTGTAATCTATTTTCGCTGGCAGGGAATTAAATGTCGGAGATGGGAATATGCAAGGCTCGCCTGCAGGCGAGCCTTGCATATTCCCATCTCTAGCGTTCTGCTGGCCACTACCATCGGAATAGGCGACGTTTTGTGGCCCGGAGCTATTTGCAGGGTTATTGACTTTACAATACGCATATCCATACCTTAATGACGCAATATACAACACTCTCAACGTTTTGGTTCTGCTGTCCGCTCTATTCCGCATTGCTTTTTCAAAATGGGCGTCTGTTATTTTTCTTTTCATGGAGATAATTCAACTCATCGCTATAAATGCCGATCACGAACTGCAGCATATTGTCGACAAGGGCTGTCAGTCTTGTGCGCTCATTCCCCAGCAGATGGAGTAATTTTGAAATTTTGTGCTTGGTTTCGAGGCTGACATATATGGCAGCCCGTCCATCGGAACACTTTACGGGACGGAAAAACGTCTGCTCGAAATCGGGCAGCAAAATCTTTTTTCGCTGGAATCCTGATCTGTCCGGAGTTGTTCTGGAATCGGCCGGTATTGTCCCGGCTGCCGGAACCGGCGGTTCGGCTTTTGAGTCAACGGTTTTATTGCGTATTGTCGGTTCAGCATCATCCTGTTTCGGATCATTTTGTGCGACATCCCTAGCCGGTAACTCCTGTCCAAGGAGCATCTCGGAACGCGTCTTCGTCCACTTCAACCCGTTTGCTGGAGGAATGTTTGAATGTGTTTTTGTCTTTTTGAACGGATTTTCCCATCAAGTTCTCTCTCCGGAATTGTCGATACGCTGTTGGATCTGGCCGATGCGCGGGCCTATGAAGAACAGCAGCGGCAGATGCAACGATTTCGAAAGAGGAGGTGACATCTTTTTTGATATGAAGACCGATACTTACTGTACGAAGGATCTTTTGTGAGTGGAAAGATGTTTGATGCATAGGACATTATGTCGCTTTTTAGATAAGAAGTATATCGCTTATAGAGTAAAAAACGTAATTGTAAACGAGGTTTCGGTATCCAAAGCGTTACCTCGTTGACTTTTGCTTAGAATTGTGTATTGTGTTGAATTAGATCATGTTAATGCGTTATTCGTCTTGGCGGCCGACTATAATATTTATAACAAAAGTCCTATGTTCGTATATAGGACTTTTGTCATTTTGTACATTCAAGCGTATAGATGTCATCCGGAAATGTCGCAATTCGGTTTCCGTTCAGGTATTCAGCCGTGCATGGTCTGCGAGGAACTTCTCCAGCCCGCTGTCCGTCAGCGGATGTCTGAGCAACCCTTCGATTGCCGCAAGGGGGCATGTCGCCACATCGGCTCCCGCATCGAGGCACTGGATAATATGCTGCGTATGACGGATCGAAGCGGCCAGCACCTGCGTTTTGTAACCATAGGTGCGGTAGACCTTCACGATGTGGGCTACCAATGCCACGCCGTCTTCGGAGATGTCGTCGAGACGTCCCACGAACGGAGACACGTAGGTCGCTCCGGCCTTTGCCGCCAACAACGCCTGCCCCACGGAGAATACCAGCGTGCAGTTTGTCCGGATATTCTTCGCCGCGAAATATTTTACAGCCCGTATTCCTGCGGCCGTGCAGGGCAGTTTCACGACGATGCGGGGATGGAGCGCCGCCAGCGCCTCACCCTCTCGCACCATCCCTTCGAAGTCTGTGGCTATGACCTCGGCGCTCACGTCCCCTTCGACGATGTTGCAGATTTCAACGTAATGACGGTTGCAGTTTTCCGTACCCCGGATGTTCTCTTTGGCCATCAGCGATGGGTTGGTCGTTACGCCGTCCAGGACGCCCAGTTCGTGCGCCTTGCGGATTTGTTCCAGATTGGCCGTGTCGATAAAGAATTTCATGGCTCAAATAGTTTTTACGGTTTCTTAAAGATACGAAGAAAATTCCAGAGTACAGCAAGCGTAGAGCGAATAACGTTAGAGTGTTGTCAGTTATGATCTATCAGCTTTGCTCGGTTGTGGGATTCGTAAAGGAGGCCGTCAAAAAAATTCATGTTGTTCTGCCAAGTTGAAATTTAGGGGTTAACAAAACGCCTGCAAGAGAGATTTATTGCGATGTAAAACGCAGCAAAACAGCGCATTATAGCCATATTCGGGGGCGAGCTCCGCCGAACGGCTCGTTTTTGGGCTCCGCACCCTTTCGCGTTCCCGCGAGTTTGCCGCGAACTGCTTTCCGCTTCCGGTTCGGGAAATCGGCTGAAACATTTGCAAAATGATGATATACAGCGGATTTTCCATCTTTTGCGCCGAATGGGTAACAAAAAAGGAACCTCGGAAAAAGGCTCCTTTGTGCGGATAAAGGGACTCGAACCCCCACGCCGGTAAGGCATCAGATCCTAAGTCTGACGTGGCTACCAATTCGGTTTCCGTTCAGGTATTCAGCCGTGCATGGTCTGCGAGGA
>JABLTO010011002.1_pt1 | contig 13164 bp, 5 predicted proteins | sample 7160091 | NCBI WGS metagenome assembly JABLTO01 (sample SAMN14651225, study PRJNA627086) | human gut metagenome | isolation source: feces | host: Homo sapiens
AATTGACTCTGAGCCGGTGGCATACTACAAAGTATTACCGTGGACAAATCACCTATATCAATACCCATTTCAAGAGTCGGTGTACATGAAAGTACATTTGGATCCCAAATTGCTTGAGTATCTTTCCCTCTCTTGAAATCAACCTCTAAAGATTCACGATCTGGTCTTTCCAAAAGCCCTGTATGTTCCCTGGCATTGATTCTTGCAAGATCCCCCGTAGAATAAAGACGACCATAATAGCCCATTTCAATAGCGTCATCTTCCTCCAAAAATCCGCCACACGTAGCTCTCTGACAATGAGCCCCTTTCCATAGCTCCGCATTGTTCGCAGACACAGCATAAATTGATCCACAGGATTCACATCTCATTTGAACAACATCTGACGTAACAAATATCTTTTCCTTATTGATGCCGTAAACGATATAATCCATGGAAGATGGAACAACTGCTAATACGTTTGCCCTTGTTGCCTCTTCTAAGATAAACCTACTGATTGCTATAAACGTACTTTCTTCAACGATTACTTCTGAACAACAAGCAGCAATCCAATCCACATATTTATTAGTCGATGGAGAATCACATTCAAAAGATTTCTTTCCTCCACCCGTATGAATAGCCACAAATCGCGGCGTATTTCGTCCAGACTGTCTTCCCGGCAGCCATCTATTTCGATCATTTGAAAGTAGATATCCCTGAAAATTATTAACTGTATATTCATCAAATACAGAGTCTTCAAACGCACCATTCGCCTTCATCAAATTCAGATATCCTAACACCATTCTCTGATATGACATAATTGGCTCCGACGTTAAAACACCAAGTTCATTTACTACTCTTTCCTGGACAGCATCTGCGATATCAGATATATCTCTTGTATCAAATCCCAGAACTGAACAACCTGACTTTTCCAATGTACGTCCAATTTTCCCTGTTAATCCATACTCTAACATTATCTCATAGCGCAAGCGTTGCTCTATCTCATACATAAGAATTTGTGACTGCTTGTCTTTACCAAACTCACGCTTTGAAACCATCTCTTCATAGGCATGTTTCCAGGTCATGTTCGGTGCAATAAAGAAACTAACAAATTCTTCATCTGTCATTTTCTCATGCCAATATTTAATAAATCCATTCTGAAATTCTAATAAAGTAAGGCCATCTCCTTCTTTTTCACAAAAATGCTGCATAGCTGTGCGAAGACCAAAACGCCATGTTCTAGAATTAAAGAAGCCAGCTCTATGCGCAGCGTCCTGTACATTATCTGAAAATGCAAGAGTCTTCTTGTCATCATTGAACTTAGACGCAAACATCTGTGAAATACTTGCACTGATTTCTGTTGCTGACCGAAGTCCCATCAAAGAAATACCTCGTCTACTTCCGCAACATGGACATACATATTGCTTGTGCTCTTTACTACCAGATGTCTTAATCGGGCTAGGAATCAATACATCAATAGTTTCTGCACCGCAGCTTGGACAAAGATCATTACCTTCATCTCCAAGTTTTACCTGGAGACAGTCTGGGCACAGCTTTGCTGGAAGCATTCCGTTCATACGCTCATCATGAGAATGAGGAAACAACATAGCAATTTTATCATCAGCTTTAAAATACTGATTGTAAAAGCCTTCCAGATTCGTCATGGTTGCATTACTACGTTCATTCAGAATCGTTACCCAACCAGTAATACCACAATCACGACAGTTTACTACTGGAAGATATTGTTTTGCTTGCTGAGCATTCAAATCATGGGCAATTTCATAAGTAATATTTTCCGGATCAACCTTTGCTACTAAACGACGAAGTTCTCTCATCCAAAGTTGAACTTGAACATTTAAAAATGGACGCAGTTTCCCAGCATTTCCTATTCTTGCATGAGAAATCAACGCAAATAAGGATTCCACAATCACGGAAGGAGCTGATACATCTTTCAATTCCGGATAATGATTCTGCAGTTCTTCTACAATACCATTAATTTGATAATAATTGCCTCCAGTCAAATTAATAACTGCCTGCATAAAACTGTGATGTACCAATACTTTTGCAAGAGTTAATCTGCCTTCATCGCTTAGAATATCTTGTGTATATTCTGGCAACCATGCTTTTACTGCTTCTTTCAAATAACTATCTGGATCATCAATTTCCGTACATTTTGTAAGTAATTCGACCTGCTCACGATTTGGAATAGCAAATTCGGTAATCTCAATACCATCAAAGAACTCCCGTGCACTCAGACGATCTTCCGTAATCACAGCATTCTTTTCAAACGGTTCCCCGAAAATCTCAGAAGCATACTCAAGAATATCGCTATTATTTTCCTCTGATCCCATGGTCGCAGATGTACCTACACAGCACAAATAACCATCATATATGCCAAGACGTCTTTTTAATCTTCGAAGTAAACAAGCAAGATCTGTTCCCTGCGCTCCATCAAAAGTATGTAATTCATCAACTGCAATATACTTCAATGTTTCTGAATCATTGTCCTGCCAAAGGAGTGCATCCTTAGGGCGAACCAAAAGATAATCCAACATTTTATAGTTTGTCATTAAAATATCTGGTGGATTATTCAACAAAGTCTCATGATCTGTAATAACACCGTGCTCCGTCATCATTCGATTAGGTGTATTTTCCTGACCACCAACGTACATACCCACAGTCACATTACCATGCAATTCTGGGCTTTCGTGAATCAATTCTGCAATACGCTTCGCCTGATCAGACGCAAGTGCATTCATGGGATAGATAATCAAAGCTTTAATTCCTCGTTCGCCTCTGTGCTGATAACAATACTCTAGAATTGGATAAAGGAAACATTCTGTTTTACCTGAACCGGTACCAGTCGCAACTAATGTGGATCTACCATCATCTCCAGTTAATCGCTCAAAAGCTTTCTGCTGATGCACATAAGGAAGATATGCAGGATGTATTGCTTCAAAGCAGGTTGGCAGACTTTCCGCCACACGGAAAGGAAGGCGCACTGCAACATAGGGCTCATGATATACTGAGTCCTTGGTTACAAGCATATTATGTACGGAGCCTTTAAATGGCTCATTTGTCATCGGGAACGTTGTTTCAATATAATCCCCTAGTCCTTTTTGTAGTTGTTTGGCAAGTATGGATGGTAACATACTACAGCCCTCCTTATCCTCGTATAATATCTTCTATCATAGGTTCAATTCCATCATCAATAATGCTTTCGACCAAATGCTGAGCACTAAACCTATTAACCTCCCATGCAACATGATATAAAATATTAGCTGCAATTTCTTTAACAACAAACGGAAATTGTTCTGATAATACTTTCGAAGCAAAAATTGCGAACGGATCATTCGCTTCAAATGATCTGCCACAGACATCTCTAAATGATTTCTCCACACTTTGGATTATATGCTGTGCATTATCATCACTAGTCTTCATAAAAGCAATCAAAACATCTATAAATCCTGTTTTCTCGCTTAAAATAGTTTTTGAAATTTTTTCCGCAGGCATATCATAAATATAGCTTTCCACATCAGCATCGAATACTCTCTGTCTAATTTTTTTCTCAACTTCTTCCTGTCGGTTTGTTTGATTATGATATTCAACAGACTTTTCAAAAAAATTAGACAACTGTATCGCATCCCCATATCGATATGCAGCATCATTATTGGATGCTTTTTCAGCAACGTTCCTATGTATGTGATGTGAATCCATTGGATTTCCAGTCATGATAAAGTTAATAACTCTACCAAGAGAATACACATCACTACGTTTGTCTCCGTCTTTAAGCATCATAAATTGCTCAGGAGCACAATAGTAGTATTGTCCAACCGCATTCGTGTGAATTGTTTGATGTGAGGTAAACACATTTAAGTCTTTTCCTAAACCAAAATCTGCAATTTTTAATTGACCAGATACAATAAAGATATTGTTTGGACTTATATCTCTGTGAATAATATCCTTCTTATGTACTTCTGACATAATATATAAAATCTGTCTAATACAGTTAAGTTTAATTTCGTCAGACAAAACATTATCCCTAACATATTTCTCAAGTGTTGTTTCTGCATATTCCATAGTATATGAACATCTACCTGCATCATAAGAATAAACTCTTATTATTCCAAAAGAATCCTGCAATGATTTTGTAATATCAAATTCTCTTTTAAATCTGCTACGTATTCCAGCATCAGTCAAATAATCATCTTTTAAAACTTTCATTACATGACCTGTGGATTTTTGCTTATAAACATTTGCAAAACCTCCACTACCAATTAATTCTAAATCGTTATTTTCTTTTACCAGATGAAACCGGCCATCTTTTTGCGTAATCAAATATAAATCTTTTTGAACAAGCTCATTTAATTGGTGATAATTGTTCTGTATTTTATTTGCTGCTTCTACCATTGACAAATTTTGTTCTGCCATTAAGTATTCTTTGCTCAATATAATATTCAAAAAACCATCAAATTTATCTGAATTTAACAGTGAAACAAGCTTATCATATACATAACTCCATCTTGAAGGGAATCCTTGTCCATAATGATCACCAGCAGAATAATGCGTATTGAAAAATTCAACTAATTTAGGTCCTGATTTATATGAATAATATCCTTCCGTATCTCCACAAAATATAAATGCTATTTGTTTAATAGTATTGTCACTTAGCATACTTTAACCCTCGATTTATTATTTACATTTATCTGTAAAAAAATTCCAAGCTATTTCATAGTCTTGTTCACGGTCACAGCGGTCAAAGGGGGCAACATATTCAATAGTTCGCTCCACAGGGCCACCAGGCATGGTATCATCCATGATCGTGCGATAGAACTTTTTACCGGCAGGGGCATCCTTCATGTTCAGCTCAAACTCCTTCCGATCGAAGCCAACCCCCACAAGGCTGCGATTGTTGGTAAAGGTGATTCGACCGTTGGCATCATACCAAGTATCTGCCTCGTAGCTTTGCAATACAGGGAACTGGATACAGTAGATGGTTTTCAGCTGCTTCAACGTCATACCCAGAGCTAAGGCTATTAGAACATCAATCTCTACCAAAGCTTGATGCCTTTCAAAATCAGATCGAATAGGGGTATTATAATCCCATTCATCGGTCAGACCTGTAAATCTGTTGGAATTCAAGCGAATATTATCGCAGCTCCAAGTATAATTTACATAATTTGGGTTCCATTGTTTCGCCCAAAACTCCCTATAGTCTGTCGATATACAAACCAACATCAAATACCTGCAAATTGCTTCATCCATAAATTTCGAATTAAGAATAGGTAATTTAGCAACCAAATCATATAGTATGTCGTTCTTTCCAGTTGATTTGATAAAGAAATCAAACGGAAGAGATGCAAATGAAGCACCAATCAGCGGAATCAATGTCTCATCTTGAAACGCTAACCCAAATAGCATATGAATATGTCCAACATAAGGTGGAATAACCGTACTTACTAATGTCCTTTCACCACTTTGGTTGAGCATTCTTCTCATTACGAGACGATATCCTTGATCATATCTTGTTCCCCAGGGCGTTTTAGGAATTTGTTGATTTCTAATATTTTCGTCACAAGACAATGTGTACTTACATTTTTGTTTATACGTTTTCGGAATAAATGTCACATCAACAACATCGTAATCGCTATTTTGAATACATTCTCGACGAGCAACCTTGAAACATGAATTTGCAACGCCAATATTGGGTCCAGAAAGAATCATATCTTTTGTGCTTTCTGGATAAAGAGCTGTTAAGGTAATGAAACCATCTCTTTTTGAATTGGTTTCATTCCACATTTGCGTCGGAAGGACAGAATCTCCTAAATCTTTGATTCGTCTTTCCTTATTTGCAAACTTATTCAAAACATCAACAAGCATCTGTCCCTGAATTATGGGCAACTTTGCTTGTTTCCAATTATCAGTACCATCGAAAAGTTTTGCAAATAAGGTTAATTCTTTTCTTTTAACCTTAACAATTCTACCGGAATTACCCGTTATGTTCCAATTTCCAGCTTCATCCTTGAGCCCAGGCAAATTAGTTCCAGCTTCATCACTATAACATTGATCAATCGTAGATGGCGTAAACAAATTTGAAAGCACTTCAAACTCATATTTAGACTTATTCCCATATATGTTCAGACTAAATCCCGTATGATGATCCACCTCTGCAAACAGCTTCAGTTCATTTGTAAATTGATAATGTTTTCTTAGCCGTGCATATATCTGTTCTCTTAGTAGTCCACCTTTGGGATCATCATATACACCATCTGGATGCACATAAGCACTAATACTTTCTTCATTACCATAAAACCACGCCTGTGGTAAAAAACACTTGTATAAATTAGCCTTCATACCGACGAGCAATGCATAGTTTGTAGCTGCATTCAAAAATGTTTGTTCCCCAGTAATTGTTTCATACTCAGAAAAATAAAGATTATATACATCCTGCCGTTTCAGAGCACTGCTTCTATGCTGCTCAATTTTATAATTTTTCTTAATAGAAAACAGTGGGAATTTATCTGCTAGTACATTTTGTTCATTCCATTCAAGTCTTATCCAAGGGGGATTTCCTACAATCAAATCAAACCCACCACGTTCTGCAAACAAATCAGCAAATTCAAGCTCCCAATGCATGAACTTGTTCTGTTTAGCAATTTCTGCTGCCAGATCCAATCTCGGATTTTCCTGACGCAGTCGAGGAATATCTACAATGGTATCAGTTCCGTAAGTGTCAATAATATCCAATGCCATCTGTTCCATTTCCGTCGGGAACAAGGAAAGCTGACCATCCTTAGCTGAATCGGTAATGTTCACAGCTGCCATGGTTCCTTCAAGAATCAAGGACATATCAAACAAAAACTCACTTCTAGTAGGTAACAAATCTGCTTTATCAATAGGCCAAAACCACAATGCACACCAATAATCCATCGCAAACTTCAGTCTTGCATATGGACCTGCATTTCTCATATGTTCACTCTTATAAAGTTCTTTGAAAATTTTGTCCTTCTGCCGAATCGTGGTATGTGAATCCACTGCATCATCGGTATAACCAAAAATAGAAAGTGAATCCTGAGTTTTAGCATCAACTTCCTTGCGTAATCGTATTTGCGCTTCCCATAGTTCATCAATTGCCGTAGAGAGTCTCAGTAAAGTAATAATTTCATCGTCGGTAACAGGTTCAGTAAACTTTTTATTCCATTTCACCATCTCCTTGATTTTGTCAGGTTCAAGGGATTTAATCACTTTATCAGAATATTTACACATTCCAGGATCGCCAAGAAGGAAATGATAAACCTGCTTTCTCGGCATACGTTTTGTTCCCAAAGGTATCCTCTGTGGTTCCATTTCGTACCAACGCATTCCTTTAGAAGTGGATTGCATATTTTCAATACGGTACACTTGCCGTCTTGCACCTATCAATGAATTTCCGTTCACTAACTGCGTACCAAACCAAGGTACAAATCCGCCCTCATAAATGGTGTTCAGCCACAAAGAAACCTCTGCTAGTTCAACAGCAACAGGATTCAGGTCGATACCATAGACATTACGATCGGCAATGAACATCTTGACCTTTTGCAGCTCATTAAATCTCTTTTCATAACTAATGATTTCCCCTGTTTCTTTCTCCTTGCGAGAGACATAGGCTTCTGCAAGCTGATTGATAGCTTCATTCAAGAACGCAGCGCTACCCATAGCTGGCTCACAAACGGTCAGTTTGAGAATTTCATCTGCAGTTTTTCCCTCAAGAAGTTCCTTTAGGGCATATTTAACCAAGCACTTTGTCAAAACTTCCGGAGTATAATAAGAAGCAGATTTTTCACGCTCTCTTCCCGCTAACCGGTAAATAAAAGTACCTTTTTCATACATACGAAGTTTGCCTTTTTTCTCACCATGTTCATAACGAACACGCTCATCTTCATCATACTGGTCAAGCTCAGATTCAGATATAAAGTAACCAACATCCAGTTCGTTGAAATTGTCCCCAGCTCTCTTTACTTCATATAAATCCTGCTCAGCAATAAAACCACGATAAGATAAAAGTGCTTCATACACTGCCCCCATCTGGTTGATGCCAAGGTTTGCATAAGAAATACGACCACGTCGACTGTTTTTTTTGCCTGTAGCCTTTGTCAAACTCATAAGATCAATAATACGCAGCATACAACTGTTTCGAAGCTTAGCTTTGGTAAATATTTTGGTATATTCCGGATCAAAGATATGTGCCTTCAGTGGGGCAATCAGAAACATATCATGCAGACTGTCTGAAGTTGTAGCTTTTTTCAATTCATCTTCTGTTTTCGGGTAACCATCATAAATCAGCTCATAGAGCTTTGCCAATGTCTCATGCAGATAATAGCCGTCTCCAACTTCATCTACATCATCACGAATCTGATCTGCAATATCCCTTAAGCTTTCCAAAGAATATCCGGAATAATAACTTTGCGCCTTAATTGGTGCATATCCAAGTTCTGGACGTGATTCAATAAAAAGCACAAACAGCATACGATACATATAACGAAGGCATTCAATTGTAAGCTGTCCTGCATCTACTGGATCCGCTTCTAAATCACGACCAAGTCGTGTTTTCATATCGTAAAGGACTTCATTTCCGAGCAACTCAATGCTTTCACGGAGGGCATACTTCAAGTCTTGCGATACGCCAGAAGCATTTTTCTGACTCTGCTCATCTAATTCATCTAATAAAACTTTACCATCTTCAGGGCAGAGTGAATCCTTATGCATAAGAACACTCATTGCTTGAAGCGTAGTGTTCTCGTTTCTGGCAAAGATTTCTTCCAGATCAAATTGTAAGTATCTTTTCTCATTCCATTTATTACGGTCCACCAGTGCGATTTGATTCATTCCAACAAACAGCAGAAATCTAGGTGGCTCAGCCTGTCCAAATAAAATTTTTGTTGCCAAATCTTCATTTACTAATTCATGAAGAATACCTTTGTACAAAGTACCTGTTGCATCTTCCTCTACTTTATTAGAATCAAAAGCATAGCTTTCCAAAATTCCTGCATCAAGTTCTTTGGATGCAGAAAGAAGAACCCAAAGCAATGGAGCTCCATTACTCTTTGTCATTTCCAAATATATTGGTACTGATAATGTATCATCAATTGCTATATTTTCTGGTTTAGCATTCGGATATCCTAAAGATTCGAGATATGCATCTGCCATTGTTCGTATACTATTCAGTGCCTGCATGTTCAGCGATGATCGTGTAAAACGATCATGCACTGTGTAAAACTGCCTAGCATTCTGACGCAGCATAGACCATGGTGTATGTACTTCTTCAGACTCTTTTGCTGCAGTATTCCACGCTGAAATAGTTGCACTCGCATTTTCCTCAAATACGGTAGAAAAATAATGATTCGTATAGTATTCATTTTTATTGGTGATACCCGTTAAATCCATACTCATCTTGATACCCCCATAAGAACAGTCACAATTCGAATATAGGGATTATTCTGAATTGTAAGTGTCTCAGTTACCCAATCTGTAAACTGATTAAATAACACTTCCACACTTCGCTCTTTTTCCTGTAATTTTCTTTCTTTATCAAACAATGTCATCTGATAATATTCTTTATGTCTTGTTTCAAGATCTGCCAACTTATCTAATTCTTCATTAAGCATAGGGCTAATCTTATTTTCATAATTCTTATAACAATCTTCTAAATATGTTTTTGCCTCCGCAACAACACTTTCACGAAGGTTATTTGCTGTACTTACTTCAATCTCACCAATGCTCTTGGTATTCGGAATCGACATATTACTAATTTTTGTTTTCTGAATCACTTCATCCATAGTCAGTGTTTTAATATACTTTCCATTCTGATACAGAAGTCCAAACCATTCATCCACAAGAGGTGTCGATTTAAGATTTGGAATACTCCCAGCTACAACAAAAATCAGTTCTCCCTCATCCAGCATTCCTGGAATTCCCATGATAGGAGCTTCTCCACGGCCGTATAATAAGCCAGCTTTATCATTAACCCACGAAAGTATCGGATGTAATGGCCATAAATACTGAGTTTTCGGCCAAGCAGTCTCAGCCATATTATTTTGCATACTTTCTCGCATCATTTCCATACAAAATTTTTTATCATCAGATACTCGAAGCGTATCTCCTTCCGGAAGTGCTTCTTCCGGCACAAGCGCAGAAAGTCTTCTTCTCATATCATCGGTAATTTTTATATCTAATCCAGATACTGTTTGAAGTTTTTGCACAGGAAGATTTTCTTTTTGATTCAGATAAGAAAGTGCATTTGATAAATAATCAATATCTGAAAACAAAGTATCATCAGTAACAACATCCGACTCACTTTCAACTTCTTCTGTTTCTCCTGCTGCCGCCATCAAAGCTTCAAATGGATCAAATTCTTCTTCTCCTGCATCTAAGATATCTGAAAAAGCTGTTTCATCTGAACCATTTTCAATTGCATCAGCAACAACAAGTTCTTCGTCTTCGATAGAAAATTTCCCTAAAAGAAGTGCCGGATCCCCAATATTCTTTAACGCCTGTTCCTCTTTTGTAACTAGAATCTCAATAATTCTCATATCGCCTTTGATTTGTTTATTGTCACTTTCGATAAGCATATAACGAATATCCGGTCGTTTTTTCTGACCATATCGATCAATACGTCCATTTCGCTGCTGAAATACCATCAACGACCACGGAATATCAAAATGAATCATTCTATGGCTAAGATAATGAAGATTCAAACCTTCTGACGCTACATCTGATGCCACAAGAACACGCATAGGTGATTCTGTACGACCAAATTCTTCCACAATTCTTTGCTGTTCCGCGTCACTCATACTTCCAGAAATTTCCTGAATTGCATTTGCTTTCAATCCCAAATCCTGTCTCAAATGCTCTGCCAAATATTTCATGGTTTCAATTCGCTCAGTAAAAATAACAACTCTATCTCCTGTATCTTTTGGATTCCAGGCGTACTCTTTGCTATTCAGCAGATACAATAATTTCTGATATCTCATAAAATCTTTTGAAGTAATCTTTAGCAAAGAATCTCGAAGCTCTTCTAATAGCTTAATGTCCTTTATGTCATCAGCAGAATATTTTTTATATAATTTTTTCAATCGTGAATCAATACTCTTTAAACAAGCTGCCGGACTAGAAAATAAAGATTTCTCAAGACTTGTTTTAAATAGCTGTCCTGTTCCTCTGCTCTTTCCAAGATCCATTTCAAGTTGCATTTCAGCAAAAAGGTCATAGGCTTGCTCTTCTCGCACAGATGCATGACATCTCTCAAGAGTAATATTTCTTTCCAGAAAAGATCCTGAAACCTGATCTTTAACGTCCTTCTTAAAACGACGAATACAAAGACCTTTAATATCTTCCTTTGTATAGTTTTCTGGATCTGCAATTGCAGTCGGATCCAACATATTCATAAGAGATGCAAAACTCTTTGCACGGCCATCATGAGGAGTTGCAGAAAGCATGATCATAGTATCTGACCGATCAGCCAGAAGTTTAGCAAGACGAGATCTCTGTGCCTGGTGATCTCCACGTTCTGCTACATTCTGTGCCTCATCAATTACAATAATATCCCAGTATGCATTCTCAAGATGCGTTCTATATTCGACATCCCTTTTTAACGTATCAATAGATACAATCGTCTTATCATAATAGAAAAACGGATTATAATTTGAAGGCAGATTGGCTCTAATTTTTTGAATCTTACTTGAATCCAGTCGAACCAGTGGTATTGTAAAACGATTCCACATCTCCTTCTGAAACTGAGTCATCATACTTTTAACCGTTACAACAAGAATTCTCTTGCCTTTTCCGCGAGCAATTAATTCTGACATCAAAATTCCTGCTTCAAGAGTTTTTCCAAGACCCACAGTATCTGCAATCAAAATTCTCTGTCTTGTACTTTTAAGTGCAAGCTTAGCTGGATCAAGCTGATACGGCATAAGATCCATAGCTGCACGATGTCCTACATGAAGATTTGAATCTGTAGGAATCTGCTGTCTCCACTGACTTTCCAAATACAACAACGTTCTCTTATAAAACGGAGAATCATCTGGAATCAAATTAACTTCCGCTGGATTAACAATCTGAATTTCTTCCAAATCTGTCAAAAAAATAGCCTCTCGATCTTTCACTAATGGAGAGATACCTATACAATGAAGTGCTTTATTTCCGAGACTATTTGTTTCTATTTTTTTTACCATCCATTCTTCATCTCGAATGATGGTTCGCATACCCGGAGCATAATCTACCATTTTACTCTTTCCTCTTTCGATATTTATAATTACCTACGTTTTTCATAGTTTATTTTTCATTTTGATGAATAAAAAGCCTCAAATACTTTTCAAAGACTCTTTTTATTTTTTTCTGTTGTATGATAAGAAATAAGATCACCAAAATCACAATCTAGTTTATCGCAGATTTTAGCTAGTATCTGTATGGAAACTGGCTCGCCTCTGCTCATTTTTGCGAGTGTGCTTGTACTTATTCCTATTTCTTCAACCAAATCCATCTTTTTCATTTCGTGGTCAATCAATAGTTTCCAGAGTCCGTTATATGAAACTTTCATATCCATACCTCACATCGTGGTTTTTAACAATAAACAGTACAAAAATTTTCTGTTCTCATTATACCTTATACATGAGAATTTGTCATAAACAACTTTTGAATTCTCGAAAGTATCTTGCTGATTTTTGCATTTTTTCACCACAAAACCAAAAGTGGATCCTTCAGTCTAGTCAGTTGTAGGACGTTAATTAATTACTGATGAATTAATTTAGCCAATTCGTTCAAAATAGCTGAGACATTCATCCGCCTCAGCTATTTCCTCTTACTGCATTCATTTCAAAAATCAAACTCATCCGGATCCATAAATTCCAACTCATCATAATCGAGTCTGGCATCGGCAAAAGTATCGATCTCATCGTCATCATCAAAGATACTTTTTTCATCATCCTTCATCATTTCGTCCATGAACTAAAACTGTGCAGCACGTTCCCAGCTATCCAATTTCCCGTCTCTGTTAAAATCAAACATCTTATCAAATCCAAACATGATTTTTCCTCCCTAGTATAATAATGATGTGGTCAATCAAGACTACTTGGTTAATAAGTTTCTATAAATCAGATAACAGAAGAAGGGATTCTTCCTTCATCAGATGTTATCCGTAATAATGATCAT
>JABLTO010047175.1_pt1 | contig 13139 bp, 12 predicted proteins | sample 7160091 | NCBI WGS metagenome assembly JABLTO01 (sample SAMN14651225, study PRJNA627086) | human gut metagenome | isolation source: feces | host: Homo sapiens
AACGCAAGTGAGTAAGACCCCTTAAAGACGATAAGGTAGATAGGTCAGGAGTGTAAGCATGGCGACATGTTAAGCGGACTGATAGTAATAGGTCGAGGACTTAACCTAAAGAGAAGGTTGGAGACGAGCAAATGGAAGGAACTATTATCCGGTTTTGAGTGATTCTCGAAAGGAATTGCTTAAAGAGAAGAGATCTGGTAGCGATAGCATGATGGACACACCTGTACCCATACCGAACACAGAAGTTAAGCATCATAACGGCGAAGATAGTACTGCGGTGCGAAAATAGCAAGCTGCCGGTTCTTTTTTTATTTTGGATACCTCGGGTATCCTTTTTTTGTTTATACAGTGAATATATTATTTCTTTTAATACTTAACGATTTGTAGTATAATATCCATGGTGATAAAATGAAAATTAAATTATATTTTGGACAGGAAGATACGATAAAAAAATCGGGAATTGGACGTGCTTTTATTCATCAGAAAAAAGCCCTTGAATTAAATGGTATTTCATATACAGTTGATAAAGCAGATCTAGATTATGATATTTTACATATTAATACTGTTTGGCCTGATAGTATTAAAATGATTAATCAAGCACGGGAAAATAATAAGAAAATAGTGTATCATGCGCATAGTACAGAAGAAGATTTTAGAAATTCATTTATGTTTTCAAATTCAGTATCAGGTATATATAAAAAATGGTTGATTAGTTTATATACTAAGGGTGATCATATAATTACACCTACACCATATTCAAAAAGAATATTAGAATCTTATGGAATCACATTGCCAATTAGTGCTATATCTAATGGAGTAGATTTGTCACAATTTAATCCTACTAATAAACAAATAGATTTATTTAAAAATAAGTTTGGTATTGAAGATAATGATGTAATAATTATCTCGGTTGGCTGGTTATTTGAACGTAAAGGTTTTGATACTTTTATTGAAGTGGCTAGAAGATTACCTAGTTATAAATTTATGTGGTTTGGAGATGTCAAATTATCTCATCCAACTAAGAAGATAAAAGATCTTTTGGATAACTTGCCTGATAATGTGATTTTACCTGGATATGTTAGTGGCGATATAATCAAAGGTGCATACGGAAGAAGTAATATCTTTTTTTTCCCATCACGAGAAGAGACAGAAGGAATTGTTGTGTTAGAGGCTTTGGCATGCAAGTGTAATGTCTTATTGCGTGATATTCCAGTATTTTCAGATTGGTTAGAAGATGGTGTTAATTGTTATAAAGGTAATGATACTGATGATTTTGTTGATATTATTAATAAAATGATTGAAGGTGAGTATCCTTCATTGGTTGATCAAGGTTATGAGGTAGCTAAACAAAGGGAACTGTCAAAAATCGGAAAAGAATTATTAGAGGTATATGAAGAAACACTTAGACTCTAATTTGAGGTGATTTTATGGATAAGAAATCTAATAAGAAATATGTTTTTAATATTTTATTAATTTTAATATTAGGAGCAGCTGTTATTTATTTAACAATGAAGGATGATCTACAAGCTTCATTGAAAGCGCTGATGTCGGCTTCTCCGATGTGGATTTTATTTTCCTTTATCTTGATGGGAGTATATTTTGTTCTTGATGGTTTAAATTTATATACGTTTGGTCGTTTATACAAAAAAGATTATCGTTATAAGCAGGGATTTGTAAATGCTATTTCGGGTACTTTTTTTAATGGAATTACACCTTTTTCTAGTGGTGGACAATTCGCACAAGTATATATTTTTAATCGTCAGGGAATCCAGCCGACGAATTCGGCAAGTATTTTATTAATGGCTTTTATTGTATATCAAAGTATTCTTGTTTTATTTACAGCGGTGATTATGATTTTTAAATATAGTATTTATAGTTCTATATATAGTGAGTTTTTTTCATTAGCTATAATTGGTTTTTTAATTAATTTTTTTGTTATTGCAGGATTATTTTTAGGTGCTAAATCTAAAAAACTTCAAAATTTTATCTGTAATAATATCATAAAATTTTTAAGCAAAATTCGTATTGTAAAGAATTATACAGATACTGTATTTAAAATTTCGAAGTCATTAGAAAATTTTAGAGAAGAATTGAATATTTTACAGCGCAATAAAAATATTTTAATAAAATCATCAATAATAAATCTTTTTAAACTAATAATTATTTATAGTATCCCTTTTTTTGCGGCCAAAGCTCTTCATATAGATGTATCAATAAAACAATTACCTAATTTTATAGGTATTTGTTCGTTTGTGTATATGATTACAGCTTTTGTGCCTATTCCAGGGGCTAGTGGAGGTAGTGAAGGGGTGTATTTTATGTTATTTTCACCATTACTGGGAGCAGTTGGAACTCCCACGACAATGCTGATTTGGCGTTTTATTACATATTATTTAGGATTGATTATTGGTGGTTTAATTTTTGCAGTTAATAAAGAGATAAATAGAACGGAGTAAAATTATGAAAATAGCTATTTTTTCAGATACATATATACCAGATATAAATGGAGTAGCTACTTCAACTAAAATTTTGCGAGATGAGTTGATTAAACACGGTCATGAAGTTGTTGTAGTTACAAGTGAATTACCAAGTGAAAGCGATTATTTGGATGACCCTGATGATAATATTTTAAGGGTTCCAGGATTAGAAATTCAGGCATTATATGGATATCGAGCTTGTAATATTTATTCATTTAAAGGAATGCGTGAGATAAAAGGGATGAACATTGAAGTGATTCATGTTCAAACAGAATTTGGAATAGGAATATTTGGTAGAATAGTTGGTGAATCATTAAATATTCCTGTTGTGTATACTTATCATACTATGTGGGCAGATTACTCTCATTATGTAAATCCTGTTAATTCAACAGCAATTGATGGATTGATAAAAAAAGCGATTACCCGAATAAGTAAATTTTATGGTGATAAGAGCACAGAATTGATTGTTCCATCTACAAAAACAGAGGACGCGTTAAGGAAATATGGTCTTAATAAGGAGATGCATGTTATTCCAACGGGATTGGAATTAGATAAATTTGATCCTAAAAATAAAAATGAAACATTGATCAATCAAATTAAACAACAGTATGGAATCAATGATCAATTTATTATCACATTTTTAGGTCGAATTGCAAAAGAGAAAAGTATTGACGTGTTAATAGATGCAATGAAAGAAGTTGTTAAAGAAAATGATAATGTGTTGTGTTTGATCGTAGGTGGAGGTCCACAGCTTGAAGAATTAAAAGAATTAGTTAAAGATGATCATATAAGTAAATATGTAGTCTTTACTGGTCCAAAACCTAGTAATGAAGTTCCAAGTTATTATCATCTTTCAAATGTTTTTGTTTCTGCTTCAATTACAGAAACTCAAGGATTGACATATATAGAAGCAATGGCAAGTGGAATACCAGTAATTGCTCGTTATGATCAAAATTTAGAAAATGTCATTATTGATGGTGTAAATGGCTATTTCTTTAAAGAAACAAATGAATTAGTTAGTATTTTATTAAAGATGATAAATAGTGATAATTCAAAGATGGCAAAAGAAGCCTATTTGAATGCGATGAAATTTAGTAGTGAAGTATTTTATGAAAAAGTGCTAGATGTATATCAAAGAGCAATTAATTTAAAACATTATACTTATACTGTCAAGTCAATTTATCCAATAAAAAAAGGTAGTAATGAAGTTGTTTTTTTATTTGATGAAAGTGAGATAATTGTTGAAGTTAGCGATAAAGTTATTAGAGCTTATAAATTAGAACCAGGTAAAGAAATCAATAAAGAAATTTTTGATATTATAAAAGATTATGAACAAGTCTCAAGGGCGTATAATAAGGCATTAAAGCTACTAACAGTAAAAGATTATACTTATAATCAAATGAAGAAAAAATTAATGGATAATGGTGATTATGATGATACTCAGCTTGATGCAACGTTAGAATTGCTGCAAGAAAAGAATTTAATTAATGATGAGGCTTATACCCTAAATTATTTAAAACGCTGCACACGCTTAGGTATTGGCTTAAATAAAGCAATATATAATTTACGTAATTATGGTATCAGCAGTGAAATTATTGATCGTTGTCTTGAAGAAAATGATCATGATGATGAGTATAATGCTGCAACAAATATAATCGATGCTTATTATAATCGTAATAATAATTTTTCTTATAAAGCAACATTAAAAAAGATTCGTGATAAACTTTATATCAAAGGATTTACCGCAGAAACTATTGAAAGAGCTTTAGCTGATTATGATTTTGATTTTGATGATCAAAAAGAGCGAAAAACTTTAGAAAAAGAATTTATAAAGCAAAAAAAGAAATATATAAAAAAATATCATGGGAATCAATTAAAAGAAAAAATAATTGATACTTTATTAAGAAAAGGTTACAATTATGAGCATATTAAAGAATTGTTAAATGAAGAAGGAGCTTTAAATGATGAATAAAATAAAGGATTTAAAACCAGGAGATGAAGGGGTTGTTGTTGAAGCCTTGATAAATCGTGTTGTAACTGGAAAAACAAATGGGGCCAATCGATCAACTTATTTGAGTATCACTTTACAAGATACAAGTGGATCAATTGATGCTAAACTTTGGAATGCTACTAATGAACAAGTAGAAAAACTTATCATGGGCACTGTTGTTCAAGTAAAAGGTGATATAATTAAGTATAACGAAGATCGTCAAATGAAGATCATTAAAATTCATGTTGCTTCTAATGATCCTCAAGAACAAGTAAAATATTTAAAAAGCGCTCCAAAAACTGGTGAAGAACTAATTAAAGAAATAAAAAAATATATTGATCGTATTGATAATTTAAAATTAAATCAATTGGTTAAAGCTATTTTTGAAGAACATATTGATAAATTAACTATTTATCCGGCTGCAAGTAAAAATCATCATGAGTATGTATCAGGATTAGCTCACCATACTTATAGTATGTTGAAAATTGCCGATGCTTTATATACTTTGTATCCTACATTAAATAAGGACTTATTATTTGCTGGAATCACTTTACATGATTTAGGGAAAATAGTGGAGTTAAGTGGACCAGTTGTTCCTGAGTATACAATCGAAGGTAAATTATTAGGGCATATTTCAATTTCACAGGCTATGATCAAGGAAACAGCTGATAAGATGCATATTGAAGGTGAAGAAGTAACATTACTTCAACATATGATTCTATCACATCATGGTAAAAATGAATTTGGATCACCAGTGTTGCCACAGATAAAAGAAGCAGAAATCGTTTATTTAATTGATAATATGGATGCAAGAATCAATATGCTGGAAAAGGCACTAGAAACAGTAGAACCTGGAAATTTTTCAAAAAGAGTTTTCGCCTTAGAAAATAGAGCTTTTTATAAACCAAAAATGAATTAAAAAAGATATAGAAATGGTTCTTTCTTACTTTAGGGTAAATATGAGAAAACGAGATTTCTCAAATGATTATTAAATATAATCATTTTTGAAATCTCTTATTTTTAACTACTCATTATTGAGTAAGAACCATGGCTATATCTTTTTATTTTGAAACTATTGATAGTAGATAGAGATCAGTGTAAAAAATAAATTTGAAATAATAATTTTAGATTTGGAAAAATATTTATATTATTAAAAAGGTGGAAAATCCACCTATAAATCACAACTAAAAATAATCTTTTTTATAAGATAAGTTATTTTTTTATTTTAGCTAAAATATCGTCAAGATCAATATCATTACTGCGATCTGTAAAATTAATTTCAATTTTGTCTGTTTGGTCATAACGAGGTATAATATGAATATGAAAATGCATCACAGTTTGTCCAGCAGCTTCATTTGCATTAGTAAGGATATTTACTCCTTGAGCGTTCAAATTGGTAACGATTTTTTTAGCAAGTTTTTTAGTGACTTTTGATAAATGAGCTAAAGTATCATCATCAACCTCTAAAAAATTTTTATAATGTTTTTTAGGAATAACCAAGGTATGACCATTGGTAGTTTGACTTAAATCTAAAAAAGCCAGACAGATATCATCTTCATAAATAACTTTTCCAGGTATTTCTTTTGTTGCAATCTTACAAAAAATACAATTTTCCATAAATACGTCCTCCATAAATTTATTTTAACATATAAAAAAGATAAGGGTAAACCCTTATCCTAAATAATCTTCATTAGCTTCTTTAATTTCATCTTTAATTGCTTCTTCATAAATGTCAAAATTATATTGTTTTAAATAATAACTTTCCATCTTAGTTGACATTTCACTAATAGAAGCTAAATTACTCTTAATTTCATCTTTAATCGCACTTTGATCACTATTATAGACATAAATAACAGCATATTTAGATTCAGATGTTTTAATTACTTTACTATATAAACCATCTTTAGTAAATTTATCTAATTTGTCAATAATTTTAGAATCAACACTAGTAGACTCAGTAGTTACCATTCCAGCATCACTACCACTGTTTTCATTCATAACAGTATCAAAATCAGCACCTTCATTGATTTGATCGATCAAACTTAAAGCCCCAGATTCAGTATCAACTGTAATGATTTTTAAATACTTAGGTTTATATTCTTTAACTAAAGCTTTATAGTTTTCATCAATATATTTTTCTTTAAGCATTTCTTGTTTAACGCCAACAGTTACGATACCGTCAATATAAGCCTGTTCATCTGCATAACCTAATTGTTTTGCATATTCGTCTAAAGAAGTAGATATATTTTCTTTTGTACTAGCAACTTTTTCATCGACTTTAGCTTTGATGGCATCTTCATCAGTGATTTCTTGATCTGCAATATAAGTAAGAGCTAAAGATAAAACTTCAGAACTTCCATATTGTTCTAATAAATAATGATATATTTCGTTTTTATTAATTTTGGTATCATCAATAGTAATTACTGCTTTGTCACCGTCACTTACTTCACTTGAATAATTTACAGCACTAGAAGAACCACATCCTACTAATAAAGTTCCAGCAACCATTAATGGAAATATTTTTTTCTTCATTACTCAGTTCCTCCTCTACTAGTTTCACGTTCTTTTAACGCTTCTTCGATAATACTGTTTACAAGTTTTTCAACATCGTCATCGCTATATTTTACATCATATGATTGATATGCAATATATGGTAGATACAAATCATAAGAAATCAATGGACTATCTATTGATAGATCCTTTTTTAGTGATTTTTTTATTGTATCTTTGTCTGTGTTAGTTACAGTTACAAAATAATAACCATCACTACCTTTGATAGCTTCACTTGTTTCTCCTTCATTTAATGCTAAAATCTTAGTTTCTACATCACTGCCATAAGTGCTGCTAATGCTGCTAGTTTTATCAATAACACCTAAACTACCTTTATTCATTTTAGTAGCAGTATCATCAGAATAATCTTTTGCAATATCACCAAATGATTTGCTTGAAGAAATCAAAGCAGCTACTTCGTTCAATTTTGTGCTTTCAGCTTCAGTTGGATTATCTACATCAGTCATAGCGACCTTGATAATGCTTGCTTCACGAGGACTTGATTGTGTGTAGTAGTCATCAAAAACTTCATCAAAATTATTTTCTACATAATCTAGTAAGAAGTTAGATTTTTGATAAGCTTTAACCATTGCTTCACGATAAGCATCTAATGATGCATAACCACTAGAAGATAGAATAGTATTTAATTGTTCCTCAGCACTATCCCCATATTGGCTTTCGTAGTATGCTTGAATTTGATCTACTGTTCTTTTAGCATCTGTTTCCATGTCATCATCAATAGGGAATTTGTCATCCATCAATTGTTGTAAAACAGCCTCAAAAAAAGCACTTTTACCACTAGTTGTATTAGTGATATCCTCAAAGATATCATCAGCAAAGATATTTTTATCTTTTTTATCTTTGCTTAAAGAGGCAACTACATATTTCCCATCCTCTTTAACTGTTTTGGAATTACCGCATCCAGTTAATAAGAAACTAGTTACTACTAAAGCAGCAGCATATTTTCCTAATTTCATATTTTTCCTCCTTATCTTTTCCATAACGATATGATTATACTATTTTCTTTACTTAATTTCAATAAAATAGGCAAAAACACACTAGCAATTGTTATTTTAACATAATTTATAATATGTAGGTGGTAGGAGGGAAATAGATGAGTAACTGTAAATGCAAAAATGTTCATATGTATGTTTTATTCATTATTTTAGTTATTGTCGGTATCTATTGTTTATAAAAGGAGGCGATTGCAATGGCTTGCCAAGATAACTCTTTTACTTTAGTATTAGTTTTATTCATATTATTAGTTATTATCTGTAATATGTGTTAATGAAAAGGGATGTCAGTTTTGACATCCCTTAAATATAGAAAACGATAGCAATAAAATGTAAGATCGAAGCTATTGAAATAAAAATATGCCAAATAACATGGTTATAAGGAATCTTTTTATTCGCATAAAAGAAAGCTCCAATTGAATACATAACCCCTCCTGCAACGATCAGCCATAGAAAAATGGCACTAGAATTATTAATGATTGATGGAAAGAATAATATTGCAGTCCATCCCATCACCAAATAAATCGTTAAAGAAAGTTTAGGAAGGCTTTTTATTGAGATAGATTTATATAAAATGCCAACTAATACCATGACCCACTGGATAATTAAAATGATAATTCCCTGGTATCCTTTAATCAAACACAAAGCAACTGGAGTATAACTTCCTGCTATTGCAAAATAAATAAAAATATGATCTAAAATTCTAAATACTTGTTTATGGGAACTGTCATGATCCATCGCATGATAAAGAGTTGATACTAAAAACATTAAGAAAATACAAATGGTAAAAACACTAACACCAAATGATTGCAATATTCCACCTTTAATATAAGCATATACAGCACAAACTGGAATCAAGACAAGCATGATAAAGGCCATAATGCCATGAGTTATACAATTAAATAGTTCTTCTTTAAAATAGGGTGGAAAAATACGTTTTATTTTTTTTGATAATTCATTATTAACTTTTTCCATATTCATCACCTGAAAATAATATAATACATATTATTTTGAAATTCAAACAAAAAGATACACTAAGTGTATCAAATTAATAATTTATCCTGGTGGTGTTCTTTGTAGACCTGATAAGTCACTTTTACACTTACTAATAAAGGCATCGCAATAACCATTCCTAACATGCCAAATAAAGATGAACCAGATAAAATTCCAAAAAGAACCCACATAATACTTAAATCAATTCGTGAGGAATATATTTTAGGTGTGATAATGTAAGACATGACGATCGATTGAATAAAGATCAAAATGCATAAAACAAAAATCGTAGTCGTCCCCATTCCTAAAGAAGTAATTAAACCTAAACAGTTAGCTGTAACTGGTCCAACATAAGGAATGATGGAACTTACCCCAGAAACAAATCCTAAAATCAACCAGTTAGGATGCCCAATCAATAAATACATCAACATAGCTGTAATAGCTTGGGCAATTGCACCAATAAAAAATGCTTTAACATATTGAACTAGTGATAAATCAATTTCTTTTAAATATCCCGGTAGCTGATGATCGATTCTCGCAGTAATTTTTTTTATTGTTTGACGAATATGATTAAATGTACTAGACATATAAATAGCTAAAATTATGTAAATCAAGATATTAGTTACATTTATCAATACTTGATTTAAAACATCTATCGTTGTATCTAAAACGGTAGAATCATTAAAAAATTCACTAACAATATTTTGAATATAACTAGTCAAAGATGAAATATCATAATTAAAATTATCTTGAACAAAAACACCGATTTCTTTTAATCCCGCATTAAATGCTGGAAACATTTCAGAAATACTATCATAAATCATTGGCACTGCAAGTGAAATAATTAAAATTAAAATCGCTAAAGACGCTAAATATATTAATATGACAGAGATATTTCGTCTTTTTACATATTTATCAACAAAATTGATCAAAGGATTTAAAACAAAAGCAATCGTAAAGCCAATGATAAACGGTCGTGAAACTAACCAGACGACATTAATAACACCACTCCATAAATCACTGGTGGAAATAATCAAAAGAATGATTGCTAATACGATCATTAAATTTAATAACGTATGCGTGATTTTTTTTGAGGAAATAATACGTAAAAATTTATTTAAAAGTTCCATTTTTACACCTCCATTACATATAAATATACCACAATCTGGTAATAATATAAATTGAAATGGGTTTCTATTTTAGAAAAGAAAAAAATTTATTAATAATTATCATTTTATTTGTTTTTTAGTAACTTATTTAGTAGAATTAGTTAGAAATAGAAAGGGGCTTAGATATGTCAACTTTAAAAATAGAAGATTTGCATGTGAGTATTGGTGAAAAAGAGATTCTAAAAGGGATTGATTTAACAATAAATACTGGTGAGATCCATGCCCTTATGGGACCTAATGGTAATGGTAAATCAACATTATTATCAGTTATCATGGGACATCCTAAATACGTAGTTACAAAGGGAAGTATTTATTTAGATGGAAACGACGTTTTAAAAATGAGCGTTGATGAAAGAAGCAAGGCTGGGATATTTTTAGGAATGCAGTATCCTCAAGAAATTCCTGGTGTTACGACTTCAGATTTTTTAAGAGCAGCAGTGAATGCCCATCAAGAAAAACCAGTATCTTTATTTAAATTTGTACGAATATTAGAAAAAAACATCGCTGATTTGAATATGGATGAAAATTTGGCTCATCGTTATTTAAATGAAGGTTTTTCAGGTGGTGAAAAGAAACGTAATGAAATTTTACAAATGAAATTGTTACAGCCTAAGATTGCATTATTAGATGAAATTGATTCTGGTTTAGATGTAGATGCTTTAAAAATTGTTGCTAATGCAATCAATGAAATGAAATCAGATGATTTTGGTTGTGTAATGGTTTCCCATTATGAACGTTTGTTTGAATTGGTATCACCAAGTCATGTTCATGTATTAGTCGATGGAAAAATTATTTTAAGTGGTGGAAAAGAAGTAGTGGAAAAAATTGATCAAGAAGGTTATGACTGGGTAAAAGAATTAGGGGTTGAAATAGTAACTAATGAAAAGAAACCGATTTTACTTGAAAGCTGTGCCAATAAAGAAAGAATGAAAATTAAATAATGAATCAATTACAAGATATTAGAAATTATTTAGTAGTTCAAAATGGTACAATTGTAAGTCATAAAAGTAATGATAAAATCAAAATAATCGATAATAAAATCATTGTTGATGATGCCGGATCATTACAAATTATTTACCTGATTGATCAAACAGGAAATTACAAAATCGATCTATCGATCAAAGGATCATTGGAATTGGTAGAAACGTATGATTTTAAAGTGGATGCTAAATTCATTAAAAATATTGAAATATTAGAAAATAGTAATATATTAAGATATGTTGATAACCAAAGTAATATAGAAGTTAAAACAAATATTGTTGAAAATGTCCAAATAAAACGTGATAGTAGTGTTAAGTGTGCATATGTTGAATTATCAAATAACAGTATCGATACAAATATTAATTACGCTTTAATTGAAGAAAATGCCAATGCAATGGTGCGTTTAGCAGCACTTGCTAGAGGTGAAGAGAAGAAACATCTTACATTATCATTAGTTCATGAAGCGCCGTATACTACAGGTATCATGGATAATTATGGTGTTGTAAAAAATAAAGCAAATTTGATCATTGATGGAATTGGGACGATAAAAAAAGGAAATCGTCAGTCAAACAGTCATCAAACAAATAAGATCATTGTTTTTGATGAAGGCTGCAACGCAAAAGCTAATCCATATTTATATATTGATGAATATGATGTCAAAGCTAGTCATGGAGCTAGTGTTGGTAAAATCGATGAAGAACATTTATATTATCTACAGTCACGAGGTTTAAGTAAGGAAGATGCCATGCATCTAGTTACGTATGGGTATTTTATTCCAGTACTAGAATTTATTGATAATGATGAATTAAAAGAATTATTTAATGAAACACTAAGAGAAAAGGTGGGAATTTAATGTTTGATATTACAAAAATTCGTCAAGATTTTCCGATGCTAAATGGCACTATGATGCATGGAAAACCGTTAATTTATTTTGATAATGGAGCTACGACTTTAAAACCTCAATGTGTAATTGATGCTGTATGCGATTATTTAACGAATTATTCTGGCAATGCTCATCGTGGTGATTATGATTTATCGCATGATGTTGATGAGCAATATGAAAGAACGCGAAAAATCGTTGCTAAATTTATTAATTGTGATCATCATGAAGTTGTTTATACATACGGAACGACTGATGGTTTAAATATGATTGCTTTTGGTTATGGAATGACACATTTAAATGAAGGTGATGAAATATTACTGACGGTAGCTGAACATGCTTCAAATACTTTACCATGGTTTGAAGTTTGTGATAGTGTGGGCAGTGTAATTAAATATATTGATTTAGATGATAATGGTCGTTTAACAGTTGAAAATGTAATGAAAGCAATTACTGATAAGACCAAGATCATTTCAATTGCTCAAGTTACTAATGTTTTGGGCTATGATAGTCCAATTAAAGAAATCTGTAAGATTGCTCATGAAAGAGGAATCATCGTTTGTGTCGATGGTGCCCAAAGCGTTCCTCATCAAAAAGTAGATGTTAAAGATCTGGATCTAGATTTTTTGGTCTTTTCTGGTCATAAAATGTGTGGACCTACAGGAGTTGGGATCCTTTATGGTAAATATAATTTACTAGAAGAAACGAAACCGACTCGCTGGGGCGGAGGCAGCAACGCCCGATATAAAAGTTGTGGAAATGTCAAATTAAAGACACCTCCAGCAAAATTCGAATCTGGGACACCGAATATTGAGGGTGTTATTGGACTAGGAGCAGCAATCGAATATTTGATGAGTATTGGAATGGATGATATTCATAAATATGAGCTGGAATTGAGAAAATATGCCGTTGAAAAATTATTAGAATTAGATAATATTGAAGTATATAATCCTAATGGTCATGGTGCAATCGCTTTTAATATTAAAGGGGTTTTTAGTCAGGATGGCGCTTCATTATTTAATACATATGGAATTGCTATTAGAGCGAGCTATTGATTTTGAAATAATGCCTATTTGTGTATATTCT
>JABLTO010233345.1_pt1 | contig 13129 bp, 13 predicted proteins | sample 7160091 | NCBI WGS metagenome assembly JABLTO01 (sample SAMN14651225, study PRJNA627086) | human gut metagenome | isolation source: feces | host: Homo sapiens
AAATTGCCGGCAGCGGCGTAGGCGTAGGCTTGTCAATAGGATCGATCACCACGGGCGATGCGCCCGCATAAGCGCTATTGACCGTGGGAGCCGCCGTAACTTCAGGAACGATGGGCGCATACGTCGTATCAAAGATGCTGCCCGTATTTTCCACGTTGTCCTCTTCGCTGGCAGGATCATAAGAGCCGTCGTCATAGTCAAGCAAGCCGCCCACCACGCTGCCGGGGGTCGCCGTCGCGGCATAAACATTCTGCGTAGGCCGTTGGGTAGCCGAGATAATCTCGAATTCCTCTTCCTGTTTCGCCTGACACCCCGCCAGCAGCACGGCGCAAAGTGCCACACAGCCAATCAGCTTCAGCTTTCTGCGCATGTTTATTCCTCCCTTAAAATAAATCGCTTCATTATTTACAACGAAATGGCAAGCGACTTTATTCCTCGTAATGCGGATGATACAGCCGCCGATCCAGACTCCAAATCTTTTCGGAGAAGGCCCCCTCCGGCGTGCGCTGCATGATGGACTGCATTTCGTTCATCCGTGCGTCCAGCAGATCGATCCAATGGAGCGCCTCCGCCTCCGGGAACATGGGCATCCTTGGCGAACCAAATTCCGCTTCGCCATGATGACTGATAATCATGTGCTCAAGCAGCAAAACAATCTCACCGGCTACACCCACATTCTGTGCCGCTAAGCTCAACTGCGCCACGCCGCGCACCAAATGACCAATCAGCAAGCCATCGCGGGTATAATCATTGACGTTGCCCATGTCGTCGCTGTTCATTTCCTGAATTTTACTCAGGTCATGCAGAATAACACCGGCGCGTAGCAAATCGCCATTCAGGAATGGATACGCCGCAATGATGTGTTCCGCTGTGCGAAGCATCCCCGTGGTATGATGCAGCAGACCGCTGCGCTCCGCATGATGCAGCCGCTGAGCCGCCGGGAAATACATTAGCTTATCTCCTGCCATGCGAAGCATCTCTGTCACCAGCTTGCGCAGATCTTTCCGCTCAAATCGCGCCACAGTATCGGTAATTTCCTTATACATGACCTCTGGCTCTTCCGGCGCACAGGGCACCAGCAGACGCAAGTCTACATGATCCTCCGGCTGTGCGGCGCGAATCCGCTCTACCCGAAGCTGCTGACGGCCATTGTACTCCTGCACGAGACCGCGTACCTTTACTACGCTGCCTACCTGCGGCGGCGCAACCGTTCCGTCCCACATCTTGCAGTTGATCTCGCCCGTGCGGTCGGTCAGGTTCATATCAAGATAGCGGCTTCCGTTGCTGCCGGTTCGCTGATCGCTGGAGCGCACCAGCAGAAAGCCCTCAAAGCGCATATCCTTCACCAGTTGGCTGACGGTATAGGTTTCCATCAGGAATAAGTCCTCCTTCTGCGCCGGATCAGAATGGCGCGTCGCCATAGCCGCCCTGCTCAGGCGCAAGATTGGCGTAGGTCGTATATTCGCTGAGCCACGCCAGCTTCACTGTGCCCAGCGGGCCGTTACGCTGCTTGGCCAGAATAATCTCACCAACGTTTTTCTCCTCGCAGGAGGGATCATAATAGGCCTCCCTGTGAATGAACATCACCACATCGGCGTCCTGCTCAATGGAGCCGGAATCACGCAGATCGCTCAGCACCGGGCGCTTGTCCACACGCGTTGTTGCCGCACGAGACAGCTGGGCACAAGCAATCAGCGGAATCTTCAATTCCAATGCGATGGCCTTCAGCTGACGACTGATTTCCGACACCTCTAACTGACGGTTCTCGGACTTGGTGTCACTGTGCATCAGTCCCAAATAGTCCAGAACCACCAGATCAAGGCCCTTGTCCATCATCAAACGACGGCAGCGACTGCGTAATTGTGTGGGCGAGATACCGGCTGTATCATCAATATACAGCGGAGCATTGGACATGGGGCCAATCGCCTTGGCCAGCCGCATCCAGTCATCTCCGGAAAGCGTGCCGGAACGCACCTTCTGCATATCTACTCGCGCATCAGAGCAAAGCATACGCAATGCGATCTGCTCCCGCGGCATTTCCAGACTGAACACCGCCACGCTCTTTCCTGCCGTCAGCGCCGCATAGCTGGCAATATTCATTGCGAAGGAGGTTTTACCCATGGAAGGGCGTGCGCCCACCAGAATCAGTTCGCCGCCGTGCATACCTGTCAGCAGATTATCCAGCGCCGTAAAGCCCGTCGGCACGCCGGAAACCCGTCCCTTCAGGCGGCTCAGCTCTTCAATGCTGGCATAGGTGTTATACAGCACCTCTTTGACCGGTACCAGCGATTCACCGCTGGTGCGGTGCATCACAATATCAAAAATAGATTTTTCCGCATGGTTCAGCGTTTCCTGCAAAGGATTCTGCTGGCTGTAGCACTCCTGTGATATCTCATTGGAGGCATGAATCAGCTTACGAAGCGTAGACTTTTCCCGAACCAGACTAATGTACGCCTTCACATTGGCGGTGGTCGGCACATACTGGCTCAGTTCAATCAGATAAGCCGTGCCGCCTACACCTTCCAGCGTACCGCGTCTGCTCAGCTCCGCGTCTACCGTCACAAGGTCCACCGGGCTCTGATCCCGATGCAGCTGCAGCATAGCGCTGTAAATCTCCTTGTGAGCGGGGGTATAGAAGTCCTCGTCCTCCAAATCCTCCGCCGCCTGAAGCACTGCGGCGTTATCCTGAAGCATGGCGCCCAGCACGCTGCGCTCCGCTTCTAGGCTATTTGGGGGCGTTATCCCCCGCAGCTGCTGGTCGTCCTCCATGCTTCCGCCTCCTTATAAGCTGTTCCGCTTACTTTTCTTCCGCGTTTACGCGCACGATCATGGGCGTGGTCACGCCGTTATACAGCCACACGCTCACATGTACATCACCCACCTGACGAATCGGGTCAGACAGCTCAATCTTACGCTTGTCCACTTTCACGCCATGCTGCTTTTCCAACGCCTGAGCGATTTCCGCGTTCGTAATAGAGCCGTACAGACGGCCCTGACCGCCGCACCGCACAGACAACTCGATCACCTTATTTTTCAGCTGAGCGGCAACTTTCTCCGCCTCTGCGCGGCGTTCCGCCTCGCGGGCAGCCTCCGCCGCACGCTTGCGCTCAATCTCCTTCAGCGCGCCGGGAGTCGCTTCCATGGCCCACTTCCGGGGGAACAGAAAATTGCGGGCATATCCGTCCGAAACATTTACAATTTCGTCCCGCTTGCCGTGATCCTTAACATCTTGTAGCAGAATGACCTTCATTGCTGTTTCCTCCTGCCTCTTTACGGATGTACGGAAATCGTACATCCAGAAACTTTCATTTTATTTTATAACAGGGCGGCAAAAATTGCAAGCGCCGATCTGTGGACAGCGCAAACCGTGCATTGCTCCCTTTGCGCGACAGTTGCGAAAGACGGCGTTCTATGATAAAATAACTGCATCCTGTGCAGAGCCGCTTACAGGCTTTGCGCAGTCAAGTGCTGCTGGGAAGGACGGTTGATTCCTCGATGAAAAAGAAGCTGCTCTTCATATTTTTGCTGACGCTGAGCGTACTCTTTTGCGGAGCAGCTCTGGCGCAAACCTTCGCCTTTGATACGATTCATGCTTCCTGTACCGTTGCGGACAGCTATATTTTGCTGACTCCGGATAATCTGGACGAGCATCCCGAATGGATCGCCAGTCAGGGAACAACCGCCGAGGAGATGCAAGCCGCTTGGGCGCAGGACGGCGTGTTATTGGAGGCTTGGACAAGCAGCGGCGATGTGCGTATCCGTGTTTCCGCCGTGCAGGACGACCAGTCCACGCTGTATTATGATTTGGATCAGCAACCCGCCAAGTCTCGCACCGCCTTCCGCACAGGTCATACCAACGGAACACTGTATGCTTCCAATGGTATTACCTACACAGGCGCTAGCTGGAAACGCATCAGCGATGCAGCCGGACGCTTCCTCGTGCTGACCTACAAGCAGACTGAGCAGGGACAGACGTATTACGGCATCATGCGACGCACCATCCGCAACGGCTATACTGTAACCATTGATTACCGCGTCTCCGGTCGCAAGGTCAAGGGAAAAGACAAATCTGCGCTGGTAGACATCATGACCACATGGCAGTTCAATCAGACTGCGACCGCGCCTGTTGAAGCGACCGGAGCCGTTACCTTCTCCGACACTCCGCCCACGGAAACCAACACAGGCAGCTTTACTGTATCGGGCGACTGCCAAGCTGGTTTGCAGGTCATCGGCGTGCTGATGCGCATGTCCTCGCCCGATCCCATTCGCGTGGAGGATACCGCCAGCAAATCCGGCAAATTCTCGCTGGATGTAAGCTTGCCCGAGGAAGGCATTTACCTGATGACCATCACCGTAATGAACGGCGATACTGTTGTGGCGGAAAAGGTCTTTGATACGACGACGTATCAGAAGAATCTGCTGACCGTCAATCTTGATTCTCCCCTGCCGACGGAGCTTACTAGCGATAAGCTGGTGATTTCCGGCAAAACCGTCCGCAACGTTACGGTGCAATGCATCGTCGGCGACACCCGCAAGCAGGTCAAGACAAATGCCTCCGGTAAATTCAGCTTTACCATTGACACCTCGGAAGAAGGCACCTATGACGTTGTGCTCAGCTTCCAGAAAAAAGGCTTCTCCGAACGGCGCTTCACGCAGACCATGACGCGAACCGTCACAGAAGCTGATCGCCAGCGGCACTGGAAGGAAGAGGCCGTGAAGCCCGCCTACTCCACCTTGACGAAAAAGCTTGCCGGCTACACGGGGCGCGTCATGGGCTATAACCTGTACGTGGTGCGCATGGAGCAGAGCAGCGACGGTGAGTGGGTCATCTACATGGCCATGGAGCAAAAGAAGGGCGTCTACAAAAACATGGTTGTCGTTACCACGACAGAAGAGCCGACGAATCTGGTGATCGACACGCGGGTTAAAATGTACGGTCTGTGTACCGGCAGTTATGCGGTCGAAAACGATAACGGCAGCACCACCGAATACCCCAGCTTTTCACTCTTGTTCTGGGAGTAACCCGGAATGCGCAGGCCGCCGCAAAGCTACGCGGCGGCCTGATTTTGTATGAAAGGAAGGAACGCGCTTGAGCAATACCCAGACGATCAAATGTCCCTCCTGCGGCTCCTATCTTGTCTTTGACCCGGAAAGTCAAAGGCTGACCTGTCCCTTCTGCGGCGCTGCATTTACACAGCAACAGTTGGAAGCGCGGATCGACGCACAGAAAGCAGCCAGTGATGCCACCCATACTCGCGAATATCATTGCTCCAGTTGTGGCGCAGAACTGGTTACAGACGACACAACCGCCGCCACCTTCTGCTACTACTGTCACAATCCCGTAACGCTGGTGGATCGCGTATCCGAGGAATTTCATCCCGATGGCGTGATTCCCTTTGCAATTTCGAAGGAAAATGCCATGAAACGCTTCCAAAGCTTTTTGGCAAAGAAAAAATTCGTCCGGCGGGATTTCTTCTCCGCAGAAGCGCTTGAGAAATTTTCCGGCGTATATTATCCCTACTGGGTAGGCGATATTGAGGGCTCTGGTGATTATCTCGGACAAGGCACGCGTGTGTCGATAGCGTCTACGCCGAAGTACGATATTGTCACCACCAAATATTATGACGTTCACCGTGCCGGTTCGCTTCGCTTTAGCGAGATGATGCGTCAGGCGCTGACGAAGAACGATCGCAAACTGTCTGACGGCATTTATCCCTACCAGTTCAAGGATACCAAGCCCTTCTCCACAGCGCTGCTCAGCGGCTATATGGCTGAAAAGCGCGACATAGGAAAGGACAGCGCCGAGCAGGAAATGGTGCAGGAGGCTCGCGGACAAGTCGAGAAGCTAATGACCTCCGAACTGCATTATGATACGTTGCATGGCAAGGCCTCCTTCACGCCGACGAAAGCAAAAATGCGCTACTTCCTCCTGCCCACATGGGTCATTACCTATCGCGGTGATAAGCCTGGAACAACCTTTTATTACATGATGAACGCGCAGACCGGCACCGTCTGCGGCAAGTTGCCCATTCGCTGGGGAAAGCTCATTGGCGTTGCCACTCTGGCCGGTGCGATCGTGAGCGGCTTGCTTTGTGCGGGAGGTGCGCTGCTATGGTGAAGCGATTTTTGACGCTGCTTTTCATGCTTCTGCTGCCCATCGCGGCGCTGGCTGAGCGTCCCGTTGTGGTGGATGATGCAAATCTGTTTACCGCCTCCGAGGAAGCGCAAATCGAAGCAGCAGCACGAACGATCGTTGATACTTACCAAGTGGATGTGGTTGTTGTCACCAGCTATGCTCCAAAGCCGGAACAGTCGCAAGCCTTTGCAGACGATTATTTCGACTACAACGGATATGGCGTTGGCGAAGATGAGGCCGGTCTGCTGTATCTGATCGACATGACTAACCGTGTGCCTACGATTTCCACCAAGGGCGTGATGATCGACTACATCAATGACCATCGTCTCAATGAGCTGTTTGATTGCAGCTATGATGCGCTGGCCTCCGGTCGATATGGTTACTCAACCCTACAGCTGCTCCATCAGTTGGAGAGCTTCATGGCAGAAGGCATTGAGGAGGGATCCTTCCGCTATGATGCGGAAACTGGAGAACGTTTAAGCGGTCTCTATAACAAGCTGACAACCGGCGAATTCATTTTCTCAGTCGGCGCTGGTCTTGTTGTAATGCTGGCAATCATTACCGCAGTCAGCGCAAAATATCAGCTGCGCGGACAGACCTATCATTATGATTTAGACACAAACGCCAGCTTCCAAGTATCCACAGATGATGAAAAGTATATCCGCAGTACCGTGGTACACCGCAACAAGGTAGATTCCAACCATGGCGGCGGTGGATCCGGGGGCGGCATGGGCAGCAGCGTACACACCTCCTCCAGCGGAAGCTTCCATGGCGGCGGCAGCGGACGCGGCTTCTAAGTCAGGAGCAATCAAAACAGGCAGAGAGATTCTTTTCATTGCCTGTTTTATTGTGCGAAAGTAGACTGCGTCCTAATCAAACTGTGGTTTTATATTTGTCTGCGTAATATTTTCAAACCATGTGCAGGACATTTCCAAAAGATACCGTAGTCTATCAATGCGAACTTTCTCGGGAGGCGATTTTCATGCGCAAGGGAGACGCGAAGCGTCAAGCCATTCTGGACGTTGCGGAAAAGCTCTTTTATTCCAAGGGATACGAAGCTACCACCGTACAGGATATTCTGGATGTACTGGAAACCAGCAAAGGAAGCTTCTATCACCACTTTGAAAGCAAGGAGCAGGTGCTCGCAACGCTATGTACCCAACGCGCAGAAAAAGCTATCGTGCAGTCCGAAGCATCTCTTGCCTCCCTGCAGGACCCGCTTGAGCGCTTGAATATGTTGTTCTCCTTCTTTATTCCCCTGCGCCGCGGTGAAGAGAAATTTCTTTCACTGCTGTTTCCATTGCTTAGCAAGCCTGAAGGACTCTCGTTACGCGTGTGCTATCAGGATGCGCTGCGTCAATCTTTCCTGCCGCTGATGCAGCAGGAGTTGGCCAACTGCCGCAAGGCCAGCGTCATTTTTGCATTAGACAATCCCTGCCTTCCCGGTATGGTGCTTGATCTGCTGAATCAATGCTGGATGGACATCGCACGTGAGTTGCTCCATGCCGTGGACAGCGGACTTCCATTGGAGCCCGGGGCGTTGATTGAAATCCTCGATATGCACCGATTTGTGTTCGAGCGAATTCTCGACGCACCCTTTGGTTCCATTCAGTTGCTGGATGTCAATGCTATGCTGACAATTCTTCGTCCCATTCTGTTACAATTAAAACTGCCGATGAATCTATAAAAGCGAAGCGCAGGAGAAATCTAACATCTTCTGCGCTCTTTTATTATTAGACGTTGGTCTGTTTTCTGGAATTTTCTTTTGCTCAGCATTCACGCCATCCGTGATTCTGTCGCACCGGCGACCATCGTCCTTGTGTGCTTTCGTCTATTAATTATATGAAAGGGGTATAAAATCCCACACGCGTTGGCATACTTGTACCGTGCAAGCGTCCCGCTATGGAGGTGCCACATGTATCGTCAATCGCGTTCTTCCGATGTGCTCCGGTCATCCGCAACCAAGCATCGTGCCTTACGCACCGCAATTACATTTTTTCTAACGCTTCTTCTTGCAGGAGGACTCTGCCTCCTCTTTCGTCGGGCAGAGCCTGTTCCTTCGCGTTATCAGCCGCTGGCTCGGCCTGTATCCAGTTGTATCGCAGAAAACTCTGCCCTACCCACGTGCATCACCACAGCTCTCCCTAAAGGTACGGCAAGCGCTGTGGTTTCTTTTTCGTCGCAACGAATGGCCTCCGGACGACTTCTGCTGATCGACCGCGAACATCCGCTGCCCGAGGAGCGTGGCACGCCCAATACCTTCAATATCCTTGCAACCACCCACGGAAGTCTGACTTGCCGCGACACACAAGCTGTACTGGGCGCAGATGCCATGGCGGCACTGGATGATCTCTTCCTTGCCGCACGACAAGCGCATATCAATCAGCTGACCATTCTGCGGGCCACGCTTTCCCCGCAGCAGCAGAAGTCTCTGCAAATTGAGCGCTTCTGTGAGCTTGCCGAGACGCTTCCGCTGGAAAATGCGCTGACGCAAACGCTCCATGAAATCGCCGCCCCCGGATGTTCTGAGCATCAAACCGCATGGGCGGTAGATATTCGCATTTGCGACGGCTGGGACAAGCTGCCGCGTAGCGAGCCCCTCAGTCGATCTAAGGAGGGACGATGGCTGCTGGAAAATTGCTGGCGCTATGGGCTGATCTATCGCTACCCTAACAATGCCACGTCCGCTGAACCCGGCTGCGCCGCCTATCACTTTCGCTATGTGGGCCGCGCACATGCCGCCATGATGCACGCGCTTTCGCTCTCGCTGGAGGACTATCTGCAACTGCTGCATGAGCAGGGCGTACTCACACTCTGGAATGCCGCAGGACAGCCGCAATGCACCGTGCTGTGTGCCCTCGCAAATCCTGATTTGTCCGTTTATGCGCCTGTACAGGCTCAGTTAGAGGATGTCAGCCTCGACAATCTCGGTTGGGGCATCGCCGCTTATCTATGGCCTGGTGCTTAATTGACCCTGCCCCAGCGCTTCGGCGGCCACAGAATACACCGAACGTGACCTCGCAGCATGGTACGTTTCAGCGGCCCTACGCGGCGGCTGTCATTGGAATTATCCCGATTATCGCCCAGAACAAACACCTCATCCTCTGCCAGCGTAACTGGTTCTAAATGATGGCTCCGCCTGTTGTGCGTCGGGTCGAGATACGGTTCTGATAATGGATGACCATTGATGTAAACGACGCTCTCACGCAGTTCCACCGTCTCGCCGGGGAGCCCGATCACCCGCTTTACAAAGCATTGGCGAATGTGCTTGTTTCGCCGCAAATATCGCCCCGGATAGTAGCAGATCACCATATCCTGCCGCTTCGGCGGCTTTGTGCGATAATCAAAGCGCGTCGTTCCCAGAATATCGCCATTGTGCAGCGTGGAGGCCATACTCTTCCCCTTCACGCGGATCAGCTCCGCTACCCACGTCCGCACCGCAAGTGCCAGCACAAGCGCCGCAATCAGCCATAGCTCGTCCATTGTTCGTCTCCCACTTACTTCATTCCTGCGAAAGCTGCGTTGGCGCTGGGCCCTGCGTCAGCACCTTCTTGCGACGCTTGAGAAAAGTTTCTCTGTCCATCATCACAATATGTCCGCAGCCGCTGCAGCGAATCTTGATATCCGCTCCGGTACGAATCACCGTCCAAACTAAGCTGCCGCAAGGGTGGCTTTTTTTCATCTGCACCACATCGCCCAAACGAATTTCCTCCATCGTACATCCCGCTCCTTTTTCGTGAATATAGCCTATTATAGCGAAAAGATTTCTGTGAAGCAAGGCTGCAATTTCTCTATGCGTCCGCCAATTTGCATTTTCGTGTATGATGTGCTATGATATATAGGTCTTTATAAAGATGAAAGGGGTGAGAAAAGAGTGGAGCCTCCCAGTATTGACTTTCTGTCCGACGCGTTTCTTTCGCTTCCGCTGCTGGAACCATGTACACGATAAGTGTGCCTGCGATAGCTGAATATTCTGTATATAACGAAAGGAATGTCCGACAGAAATGACTGCGAATTTTGGGCTTATGCTTGGCGCCCTGCTGCTTTGCTTGGTGCTGTCCGCTTTTTTCTCCGCCGCTGAAACGGCGTTTGCTACGGTAAACCGTATCCGGCTGAAAGCAATGGCTGGTGAAGGCAATGAAAAGGCCGCGCTGGTGCTTCGTCTGCTGGATGATTATGATCGTTTGCTGACCACGCTGCTGATCGGCAACAACATCGTAAACCTGACTGCCGCCACACTGGGCACGCTGATTTTCACCCAACTGCTTGGCAGTGGCTACGGCCCCACCGTATCCACGATTGTGCTGACGCTGGTGGTCCTGATCTTTGGTGAGGTAACGCCGAAAACGCTTGCAACGGAATCCCCCGAGGTTTTTGCCTTTGCCTCTGTGCGGGTACTGCGCACTTTGATTACTGTTTTCATACCGCTGAATGCCTTCTTTGTTCTGTGGCGCAAACTGCTGGCCAAGGTATTCAAGCCGCGTGAAGTTGAAAGCCACATTGAGGCCGAACTGATGACTATGGTGGATGAGGCTCAGAGTGAAGGCGACATGGATGCCCACGAGGGTGAGTTGATTCGTTCCGCCATTGAATTCAACGATATGGACGCGATCGACATCCTGACCCCCCGCGTAGACATTACTGCCCTTGAGGATACTGCCACGATGGACGAGGCCGCTAGTCTCTTCCGAGAAAGCGGCTACTCCCGTCTGCCGGTCTTCCATGAGGATATGGATCATATTGTGGGTATTCTGCATGAAAAGGATTTCTATGTTCGTCAGCATGAGGGCATCAAGGATATTCATAAAATTATGAAGCCCGCTGTTTATGCTCCCGCTACCTTGAAAATTTCCAAACTGCTGAAACTTTTTCAGGGCAGCAAGACGCACATGGTCATTCTGCTGGATGAATTCGGCGGTACTGAGGGCCTGGTCACGCTGGAGGATGTACTGGAAGAGCTTGTTGGCGATATTTACGATGAGCATGACGACGTTGAGGTGGACATTCGTCCGCTGGAGGATGGTTCTTGGCTGGTGGACGGCGGTATGCATTTGGCCGAGCTGATGGAACGGCTGAATGTGGAAGATACCTATGATGCGGATACCGTAGGCGGCTGGGCCACGGAGGTTCTGGGCTATATACCAAAGACGGGCGAGACCTTTGATATCGATTGTCTCCATTGTCAAGTGACTGCTATGGATAAGCGACGCGTCACACAACTCCGTATTTGGAAAAAGGAACAGCCCGTACAGGCCGCTGCAACCTGATTGATTATTCCGCAAGGAGGCTTTTACGATGGCACAGAAAAAGAAAACATCGGACCGACGCAAGACACTCACGCGTGTTGTCAGTCTCGTTCTGGCCGGACTCATGGTACTTTCCGTGGTCATGGCTGCCGTACTGACGCAGGTGTTTTAGCGGAAGCATCATGCAAATAACCGCATCCGGATCAGATGCGGTTATTTCGTCATGAAGTGATTAAACGATCAAGAGAACACGCATGAAAAGGAGGCACGACCATGAAGCGGAATCGTAAGCACAAGCGCCGTCGCGGCATATCCTTCGGCACGATCCTCATGCTCGTGCTGACCATTATGATTGGCGGCGGATGTCTGACACTGCTTCCTCGGCTGCAAGGCAATACAGAGCTGCATGTGGATACCAGTCAGATGCTGAGCGACCTTACGCTGAACGGCTCCATGCCAAAGCTTTCGCTGAGTGATATACCTATTACTGTCACGACGGCCGAGCCGGCAAAGGCGACTGCAACGCCTGTTCCCACAATGCAGCCCGAGGTGCAGCAGCTGCTTTCCACCCCCACGCCCAGCGTGCAGACGGCCACCCTTACCTTTGGCGGAAGCATCAACGTGGAAAGCGGTATTCGAAAATCCGGCTACTTCAGCGAAACAAAGACTTATGATTTCGATGATGTCATGAGTCTGCTGGCCCCAGAAATGCAAACAGACCTGTGCGTGGTTCCCTTTATGACCCTGCAAGCTACCAACGGCAAATATACAGATCTATTGACAACGGAAGCTGCTCTAAGCTTGTTCACCACCAGCGGGGTTGACGTGGTGCCGTTGGGCTTTCCCACCGCATTCGATCAAGGCATGGACGGGCTTACCGCTACCTTGGATGCTATTCGCGCCCGCGGGCTGACGCCGGTCGGCGCAAATGCCTCCGCAGAAGAAGCAGCGGCTCCACGAATACTAACTGTCGGCGGGCTTCGAATCAGTATTCTGCACTATGTAGATGCGCTCTCCAGCACAGGCCGCAAGCGCATGAAGAAGGAAGCGGCAGACTATGCGCTTCCCGTAGCCGAAGCTGAGACCATTGCCGCTGATATTGCCAGTGCTCGCAGCGCAGGAGCGCAGGTTGTTATTGTATCGCTGTCTTGGGGCGACGTAGGCAAGACCTCTCCCACCAAGGATCAGCAGATGCTCGCTCAGGCGATTGCCGATAGCGGCGCTGATGTGATCGTTGGCACAGGCACCAAGGTGGTGCAGCCTGTTGTCTGGCTGACAGGTACGCAAGCGGACGGCTCTACGAAGCAAGTGCTTTGCGCTTATAATCTGGGGACGTTGATTTCCGACTCCCGCAAGAAGACCGCCTATGTGGGTGGAATGTTGCTGCAATTGCAGATTACCTGTGACAACGCCGGTGCTGTTTCCTTTGAGAAACTGGAATACACGCCGACCTACATCTGGCGCTACAAGCAAGGCAGTCAATATTTGTATCGCGTTCTGGCAAGCGACAGCACTCCACCGGACGCAATGTCCGACGAGCAGCGCTCCGTGATGCAAAAGGCGCTGGCCACCGTACAAAACGCGCTCAAGGATTCTGTTGTTACCCAACGCGCCAAATAAAATAAAGGCTCTACTCCAAAGTTAGTGGAAACCCGATAATTATGGTATAATCATCCACGGGTGATGAAGATGGTTAAAGGCTTCGAAAGTATGTTGGCAGGCTCACTCGATCTGGAGGAGCCGTGGT
>JABLTO010239825.1_pt1 | contig 13123 bp, 12 predicted proteins | sample 7160091 | NCBI WGS metagenome assembly JABLTO01 (sample SAMN14651225, study PRJNA627086) | human gut metagenome | isolation source: feces | host: Homo sapiens
CATTATTGAATTTTCCGCCGGCATGTAACTTGTTAAAAACCAGCTCTACCCCGGAAACGTGCAGTTCGGGATGGATTCCAACAGGAATGCCACGACCGTCATCTTCTACAGAAATACTGCCATCGGCATATAAACAAACATCTATATGAGTGGCATAGCCATTGGCAGCTTCGTCAATCGCGTTATCCACTATTTCCCAGAGCATCTGATGCAAACCGCGGGAACCGGTAGAACCAATATACATACCCGGCCGCTTGCGAACGGCATCCAACCCCTCTAATACCTGAATATCTGAAACTGTATAGGAATGTGACATAAAGACCTCCAGAAAATATTTATGGAAAACGTTATTTTGTTATTGTACTATATTTTGCAAAGAACGTCCAATCATACCATTCATTTTTTAATTTTAAGATACTTTTCCTTCCGGATAAACTATTATATAATGAAAACAAATGCAAAAGGGAAAAAATTATGGCAAACAGAGCAAGGGAAAGAAATATACAAGATCGGACAGAACGAAAGCGCAGGGAAGCGAGCACTGCTTCCGCAGGTAGGAAACGGGATATGCGCATCCAGGTTGGGCAGAACTCCAGGCGTCGGAAGCGTGAACCGGAAAAATTGGAGTTGCCTAACTTTTCAAGCAAACAGAAAAAGGAAACTTCCTTTGCGGAAAAACAGCAGAGCAGGCGAGAGGCACCGACACAGCAAACGGGAGCAGAAGAAAAGAGAAAGAAAAAGCTGTTGTTTTTGCGCTTATTGCTGGTTCTGATTATTGTTGCGGTGATTGGCCTGTTGACTTATCTGTTGATTCGGGTGGAAACTATTTCTGTTAGCGGTGTTCAATGGGGAGATCCTGATTCGGTGATTGCGCTTTCTGAAATCCAACAGGGAGATAGTATTTTGTTGTTGGATAAAAAGCAGATCAAAAAAAGAATAGAGTCGGATCCGCATTTTATCTTTGAAAAGATACAATATCATTTTCCCACAGGTATTACCATTGTGGTAAAGGAACGGCAGGAAGCTGCCTGCTTTGCTTTTGCCAACACGTATGTGATTATAGATCCGGATGGTTTGATTTTGGGACATGTGGAAAAGTCTGCAGGTACTTCGTTACCGGAAGTGACTGGCCTGGAAGTGACGGAATTTGTCCTGGGAGCAGAGATACGGACAACTGATACTTATAAACAGGATGTGTTGAGAGATGTACTCAATGCTTTATGTGCACAGAATTTACAGTCTGTAATACAGGATATTGATATGTCTAACGTCAATCAGATCTGGATGCAGCTGCGGGATGAGACGAAGGTCTGCCTGGGGCAGGGGAGTCAGTTGCAAGAAAAGTTTCAATGGTTGGAGCAGATTTTGCTGACCATAAAAGAGAATGGGTATACAGGAGGAACGATTGATCTAACTTCTGTGCTGGCACCGGTATATGTGCCGGAACAAACAATAGATAATTCTGCAGAAGAATAGATGGCAAACAGAATATGGAAAATCACAAAAAGAGCGGCTTTGAGCCGCTTTTTTTGTGGGAAAAGGCATAAGTGCAGCGGGAAAAAAGTAAATATAGTAATGCACAGCGGAGGAAATATGAACCGGGAACAAAAACGAAAAATCAGCGCCGGATTGATGGTTGTTTTGTTACTTTTTGTGACCATAGTATATCTGCGAAAAGCAGAAGAATCCATGGCAACCTCGGTCATCGCACAAATGCCGCAGGCGTTAACCAGTTTGAAGAATGGGGAAAAAAAGGTAATCTATCTGACTTTTGATACTGCTGCGGGAGAGTGTTATGTAGAAGAAATTCTGCATGTGCTTCACAAACAAAAAGTTTCGGCTTCTTTTGCAGTATTGGGAGACTGGATTGAGTGGTATCCGGAAGAAGCAAGGTTGCTGCGGGAAAGTGGGCAGGGAATCTTCTGTCATTCCATGCACCATGTACGGTATACCGATTTGACTATTGAAGAGGCACTGGCAGATGCTGCGGAAGCAAAAACTGCTATTGAAGGATTTTTTGGAGCAAATTGTCACTATATTCGCCCTCCCTATGGTGCTTATCATGTGCAGCTATTAAATGCAATGGAACAGTTGGAATTGCAGACATTGCTCTGGAGTGTAGATGCTCAGGATTGGAAGCAGGGAATCAGCAGTGAAGAGATTACAGAGCGGGTGGTTTCGTCAGTGAAACCGGGTGATATTATTCTATTTCAGACAAATTGTGCGGAAACGGCATTGGCGTTGGAACAGATGATCCCTATTCTCAGACAAATGGGGTATCAATTTGCAAAACTATCATGATAAAGGGCGTGACGGAGGCTTTATGACGCGATATGATACCAATCAACTGCGGATATCCGGATGTATCCGTGAAGAACCAATAGTCAGCCATACTGCTTATGGTGAAGCATTTATGGCATTTTCCATTATATGCAGGAGGCTAAGCGGTACTTGTGATGAATTGCCGGTATTGGCTCCACAGGCTTTGGTCAAGGCGATACAAAAGGGGATTTGCTGCGAGATACAGGGGCAAATTCGCTCTTATAATGAATATTCCGCAGAGGGAACCCATCTGCGCCTTAAAATTTTTGCGAAACAGATTTCAAGGAAACAGACGGCGGAAGTGAATCAGGTGATATTGGAAGGGCATATCTGTAAAACACCGGTTTATCGAGTAACGCCGTTTGGGCGAGAAATCTCCGATCTGTTGCTGGCGGTCAATCGAACGCATGGAAAATCAGATTATATTCCTGTCATTGTGTGGGGGCAAAATGCACGATTTGCAGGGAAACTGCAGGTAGGGCAAAAAGTACGCGTAGAGGGTCGCTTTCAAAGCAGATTATACGAAAAAGCTCTGGAGGATGGAAAAGTGGAGCAGCGGACTGCTTATGAGGTTTCAGCGGGGGCTATCTATTTGATTCTTTAACAGGATTCCCGTTTACAACCAGCGTTTTACTATGGTAAAATAAATGCATCGAAAAGATGAGGAGATCGTATGATGCAGAAGAGTAATCGGGAATATATGGAACTTTACCACGCAATTCTTTCCCTGCAGACGGAAGAGGAATGCAGTGCTTTTTTGGATGATCTTTTTACTATTGCAGAATTGAAAGCTGCTGCGCAGCGGATCAAAGTTGCAAGGCTCCTCTATACAGGCAGCACCTGTAATGCTGCGGCGAAAGAGACAGGTGCTTCTACCGCAACAGTAAGTCGTGTCAACAAATGCTTGAACTATGGACCGGGTGGTTATCGGACTGTGCTGGATCGGATGTTGGAAGTGCCGCAGCAAAATGAAGCAGAAACAGAGGAGTAAATATGAATTTACAACATCTAAGCGATGTGCAGAGGAGGGCCGTCACCTTGGTAGACGGCCCTGTCCTTGTCCTTGCAGGAGCAGGCTCGGGCAAGACAAGTGTACTGACAAATCGTGTAGCTTATTTGATCAATGAAAAAAATGTTTCACCGTATCATATTTTAGCCATAACTTTCACAAACAAGGCTGCCAATGAAATGAAAGAGCGGATTGCTGCTTTGGTAGATTATGATGTAAGCCGTATGGCGATCGCTACTTTTCATTCCATCTGTGCCAGATTTTTGCGCCATGATGCGGAATTGATTGGCTATATGAATAATTTTACCATATATGATACAGATGACAGCACTGCATTAATCAAGAAGGTTATGCAGAATTATGATCATAGCCTGGGGCAGCTGACTCCCAAATATGTCCGGCATGTGATCAGTATGGTAAAAAACAGCAGCGGATATGGAGAACCGGAAGAAGTTTTAAAAGACATTTCAGAAGATTTTTCGGAACCTTTGACTCAGATCTATCGAGCATATAACGAAGCTTTGCACAGGGAAAATGCGATGGATTTTGATGACCTGTTGCTCAATATGCTGCGGGTTCTGCAAGAAAATCAAGAAGCGCGTGAATATTACACCGAGCGGTTTCAATATGTCTTGGTGGATGAATATCAGGATACCAACAGTGTGCAGTATGAACTGGTCAAGCTGTTTTCTGAAAAGCATAAAAATCTGTTTGTGGTTGGCGATGATGATCAGAGCATCTATGCCTGGCGTGGTGCAGACGTGCGCAATATTTTGAATTTTGAGAAAGATTTTAAAAATGCGCAAGTGATTAAACTGGAACAGAATTATCGTTCCCATCAACGGATTCTGGATGCGGCCAATGCGGTAATCCGTATGGCAGATGCCCGAAAGGAAAAAAATCCCTGGTCTGCAAAAACGGATGGCCCCAAACCTAAAGTGTACACTGCTTACAGTGAATACGCAGAAGGGGAATTTATTGCCAAAGAAATTTCCGGATTGGTGCGTGGTGGAAAAAAGTATGAAGAGATTGCCGTGCTGTACCGCACGCATACACAATCGCGGGTACTGGAAGAAAAATTGCGCATGTATGGCATTCCTTATCGGGTGTACGGTGGTATGAGCTTTTATGCGCGTAAAGAAATCAAAGATATTGTAGCTTACCTGACTTTGCTGGAAAATCCGATGGCTGATACTGCTTTTTTGCGCATTATTAATACGCCTAAGAGAGGAATCGGCAATGTAACGGTTAACAGACTGACTGAATATGCAGAGGCAAATCGCCTTTCCCTGATGGAAGCGGCAGCCGGTGCAGATTCATTTATGAAAGGTGGTACTGCCAAATTTTCACCTTTGTTGGAAGTGCTGCGGGGAATAGAAACGGCAGCAGAAGGCAAGTCTATCGGAGAGATGATAGAAATTGTGTTTGAACGGAGCGGTTATCATGCTATGCTGCTGTCAGATGATGATATTACTGCCGAGGCAAAGATTGAAAACGTGCAGGAATTGATTAACTCGGCGCGTGTTTATGAGGCACAGGCAGAAGAACCTACATTGGAAGAATTTCTTTCTACCGTTTCGTTGATTACCGATATGGATACTGTGGAAGAAGAGGGGGGCGTGACGTTGATGACACTGCATAGCTCCAAAGGTTTGGAATTTGATACAGTATTTATGGCGGGTATGGAGGAAAATCTGTTTCCTTCCAAACGTTCGGTGGAAGAGGGAAAGCTGGATGAGGAGAGAAGGCTTTGTTATGTTGGCATGACAAGAGCTAAAAATCTGCTTTATTTGACTGGCAGCGCCACCCGAACTATGTATTCCGGCGGGAGCAGCAGCAATGCCCCTTCGCGTTTTTTGCGGGATATTCCGCCGGAAGCAGTGGAGAATCTGTCGGTACGAAAAGATGCAAAACAGATAGGGCACCGGGAAGAGACAACGAAACCGCGTATCAATTTCTTCCAGGCAAAGGCGGAATTTGTGCCCAAAGCTACGGCAGATCCCGGCAGTTTCCGGGTGGGTGGCGTTGTGGAGCATGGAAAATTCGGCAAAGGAACGATCCTTGCCATAGACGGGCAGGGAGATCAGCGGGTAGCACGTATTGCTTTTGCCGGCGGAGAAAAGAAGTTGTTTTTGAGTTTTGCGCCACTGACAGTGATAGAATGAATTAGCAGAGAAGGGGACAGGCAATGACTGCGATGCAGGAAATGAAAGAATTGGTTGCCAGGCTGAATGAATATGCTTATCAGTACTATGTATTGGATCAGCCGACAATCAGCGATGCGGAATACGATATTTTGTTTGACCGGCTGTTGGAGATGGAACAACAGCAAGGCATTGTTTTGGAAAATTCTCCAACGATTCGGGTGGGCGGCAAAGTATTGGAAGGCTTTGCGAAGCATACGCATATTGCTCCGCTCTACAGTCTCAATAAGGCGAAAACCGTAGAAGAACTTCGGGCTTGGGAACAGCGCCTGCATAAGGTATCCGCACAGAAACAATTGTATACCTTGGAATATAAGTTTGACGGATTGACCATTAATTTAACTTATGAACAAGGAAAATTGGTAATGGCTTCGACACGTGGGGACGGCGAGACGGGCGAAGAAATTCTGGAGCAGGCAAGAACGATTAAATCCATTCCGCTGACAATTCCATTTCAGGGGCGGATGGAAGTGCAGGGAGAAGCAATCATGCATCTTTCGGATTTGGAAAAATATAATCGTACAGCCAAAGAACCGTTGAAAAATGCTCGTAATGCCTGTGCAGGTGCACTTCGCAATCTGGATACAGGTGTGACGGCTGCGCGCAATCTGGATGCTTACTTTTATAATGTGGGCTATATTGAAGGAAAACAATTTGCCACTCATACGGAAATGATCGGATTTCTGAAGGAAAATCGATTCAAGGTCAATGAGTTTGAACGCCTGTATGATTCTCTGGAAGGAGTGTTGGAAGGAATTCGGGAAGCGGAAGCGAATCGGCATCAATTGGATTTTCTGATTGACGGAATGGTTATCAAAGTGGATGATTTTGCCTTGCGTGAACAGATGGGATATACCGAGCGTTTCCCGCGGTGGGCAATTGCCTATAAATTTGCTGCCGAAGAAATGACAACCAGGATTTTGGACATTCTTTGGGATGTAGGGCGTACTGGCCGGCTTACACCGACAGCTCTGGTAGAAGAAGTAGAGATTGGCGGTGCGACAGTGCGCCGTGCCACATTGAATAATATAGAAGATATCCGGCGTAAACAGGTTGCAGTGGGCAGCCGGGTATTTATCCGCCGCAGTAACGATGTGATTCCCGAAATACTCGGCGCAGTACCGGGTGAAGAGCGGGAGTATCACGAAGAGCCGAAAGTATGCCCTTATTGCGGAGCGGAAATAGAAAGGATTGGCCCTAACCTTTATTGCCCCAACAGTCTTTCCTGCAAGCCGCAATTAGTGGCGCGTATTGCGCATTATGCTTCAAGGGAAGCGATGAATATAGAGAACCTTTCGGATAAGACGGCAGAATTATTGTATACGCATCTGCGGATAGCGGATATTGCAGCATTATATGAGCTGCAGGAGGCGCAGTTGCTGAGATTGCCCGGGTTTAAAGAAAAACGGGTACAAAACCTGTTGGCTGGCATTGAAGGTAGTAAACAGCCTGAATTGGCCAATTTCATTTATGCATTGGGAATCAATACCATTGGAAAAAAGACGGCGAAAGATTTAGCGGAAGCATTTGGCACTTTTGAGGCATTACAAGACGCTACCATGGAGCAATTGATTGCAATCAATGAAGTCGGTGAAGTTATGGCACAGTCGGTAGTGGATTTTTTTGCTTCCGAACAGGTGAAACAAACACTTTTGCGGTTGTTTTCGGCAGGAGTGCATCCTAAAGCATATCAGAAAAAGGCAGGGGTATTCCAGGGCAAAAAGGTAGTGTTGACCGGAACACTTGCTCGCCTTTCTCGCAGCGAAGCTGGGCTATTGATTGAACAGCAGGGTGGAGAGTTGCAATCTTCAGTTGGTAAAAGTACGGATTTACTCATAGCCGGGGCAAAAGCAGGTTCAAAACTGAACAAAGCACAGGCGTTAGGAATAGAAATCTTAGAGGAAGCGGCTTTTTATAAATTGCTGGATCTATGAGAACAGACTGTCTGCGAAAAATGTCGCAGACAGTTTTTTTGATATAAAAAATGAAAAAAAGAAGGCATCTATGGAAAAATATGATATGATGAATTTGAAAATAAACAAATGAGGAAAAATTTGTGGAAATTGGTAAATTGACGAATGAACAGTTGAGTAAAATTGTGTTGAATAAACTGCATATTACCCGTAAGGAGGTATTGATTGGTTCGGGCGTCGGCGTGGATTGTGCAGCATTGGATTTTGGCGGACAATATTGTGTACTTTCTACAGACCCGATTACTGCTGCCGAGCAGGGAGCAGGTGCCCTGGCAGTACATATTTCCGCTAACGATATTGCTGCTTCGGGAGGCGAACCGTTTGCCATGCTGGTGACCATTTTGCTGCCTCCGCAGTATGATTTGGAACATTTAAGCAATATGATGCAGGAAATTTATGAAGAAGCACATAAATTGAATATCGATATTGTGGGCGGTCATACGGAAGTAACAGAAGCGGTAAATAAAGTGGTCATATCTGTAGCAGCTATTGGGAAGACGGATCGTATTTTGCAGTACAGTGATATTCGCCCGGGTGATCATCTGATTCTAACCAAATCCTGCGGTATTGAAGGAGCGCTGATCCTTTGCGGAGATCATCCACAGATGGCAGAGCACTTATTATCGGAGCAGGAACGAGCACAGCTGAAAGGAATGAAAGAAGCGCTGAGTGTGGTGAAGGAGGCTGGCATAGCCAAAAAGATGGGGGCTGTTGCCATGCATGACATCACAGAAGGCGGAGTCTACGGAGCGGCTCATGAAGTGGCGGAAGCGGCAGGGTTAGGGTTATTGCTCAGAAAGGGCAATATTCCTGTGAATGCTATTGCCGGAAAAGTTTGTGCACATTATGGGCTGGAACCGTATCGCTTGATTTCCAGCGGCAGTTTGTTGATTGTGCAGCATGGGGATGAGGCGCCTTTATTGGAAGCCTTACGTGAGCAGGGAATTGAGGCGGCCTGTATTGGTGAGTTTATGTCTCCTGAATATGGAATTTGTACAGATTGCGGTGAGACGATCTCTCCGCCAACACAGGATGAGTTGTTTAAGGTGAAATAACAATAACTTGTTTTCTTTTTTATGAAACTGTGCTATAATAATTTGATTTTATCAATGAATATAAGATGAAATGAGGATATTTTCGTGAACAGCATGACTGGATTTGGCAGAGGCGAGGCGGAGGTCGGCAGCCATTGCTTTACAGTAGAATTGAAGAGTGTTAACCATCGGTATCTGGATATGAATATTCGGACACCGCGGTTTCTTATGTTTCTCGAAGATTTTGTGCGAGCGGAAGTAAAGCGCCGCTTGGCAAGAGGAAGGATAGATATTTTTATAAATTATAAAGATACATCCGGTTCTTTGGGGGAAATGCAGGTGAATGTGGAAGCGGCAAAGCAGTATGTAAATGCCGCCACCACTATTTTGAAGCAGGTAGATGTTGCCAATGATCTGTCCATCACCTCTCTTATGCGCATGGAAGGTGTTATTACTTTTGAAGAGGCAGAGAAAGAAGAATCAGTACTCAAAGAAGCGCTGCTGGCAGCGCTGACACAGGCGCTGGACGCTTTGATTGCTGCCAGAGAAACGGAAGGCAGACGCATGGCAGAGGATCTGTTGGAGCGTAAGCAGACATTGGTGGATATCTTGGCAGGGATTGAGCAGAGAGAACCGCTGGTCGTTGAGGAGTATCGTGAAAAGTTGCGCAATAAAGTGGAAGAATATATGGCAGGCAGCGGGATCGATGAAAACCGTTTTAATGCGGAAATTCTCTATTTTTCGGATAAAGCTAGCATTACGGAAGAAATTGTGCGCATTAAGAGTCATTTAAAAGAGTTGGAGCAGATGCTTCGTTCGGAAGAAGCTACTGGGCGCAGCATGGATTTTCTGATTCAGGAGTTGAATCGGGAGTTCAATACCATTGGTTCCAAAGCTTCGGATATTATAATTACCAAAGCGGTATTGGCAGCTAAGGGAGAAATTGAGCGTATTCGAGAACAGATACAGAACATGGAATGAGGTAGCAACAAAATGATGGTCAACATCGGATTTGGCAATATCGTATCCTCTGATCGGATCGTGGCAATGGTTGCGCCCGAGTCTGCGCCTATAAAACGCATTGTTCAGGAGGCGAAAGGAAAGGGGATGCTGGTGGATGCGACTTGTGGCCGCCGCACCAGAGCGGTGATTATTACTGACAGTTATCATGTGATTCTTTCGGCGATTCAACCGGAGACGATTGCCAGCCGCTGTGCGGCAAAAGAAAGTATATTGACAGAAGAAATCTGAGGGATATAAACGTATGAATAAAGGCAAATTGATTGTCATTTCCGGCCCGTCCGGTGCCGGTAAGGGAACGGTGATTAAACAGGTACTGCGCCGGAAGGATAATGTGGCGCTCAGTGTTTCCTGCACGACCAGAGCTCCTCGGCCGGGAGAGCAGGAAGGTGTGGATTATTACTATGTCTCAAAAGAAAAATTTGCACAGATGATTGAGGAAGATGGTTTTTTGGAGTATGAGAGCTTTTTTGATAACAGTTATGGTACTCCGGAAGAGCCGGTGCGTAAGCAGCTTGCTCAAGGTATCAATGTGATTTTGGAAATTGATGTCAAAGGCGGCATGAATATCAAAAAGAAAGTGCCGGAGGCAGAATTGATTTTTATTGCACCGCCCAGTATGGAAATATTGCGTAGTCGTCTGGTGGGTAGAAAAACAGAAACGCCTGATCAGATAGAAAAGCGTACCAAGCGCGCTTTTGAGGAAATGCAATATCAAGAACAGTACGATTATGTGGTTGTCAACGACGATTTGCAGCAAGCAGTGCAGCAGGTCATCGATATTATTGAAAAATAAGGGGGATCAGCATATGTTTCAGCCGGATTTGGAAGAAATTTTGGAAAAGGTAGATTGTAGATATACATTGATTGTGGAAATTGCAAAACGGGCACGCCAGTTGGTAGGAGGGGCAGAGCCGCTGATTGAACCTGCCAATCCCAACCCTGTTTCCCAAGCAATAGAGGAAATCAATCAGAACAAAGTTACTTATATTCGCAAAGATGATTAAGGGAAAGCATATTGTAGTGGGAGTGACTGGCGGAATCGCAGCTTACAAGGCCGCCATGCTGGTCAGCCTGCTTAAAAAGAAAGGTGCAGATGTACATGTCTGCATGACTGCTAACGCTTGCCGTTTTATTACACCGCTGACATTTGAGACGCTTTCGGCCAATCGGGTCGTGACGGATACATTTTCGCGGGAGACTCCCTATGAAGTAGAGCATGTTGCGCTGGCAAAACTGGCGGATTTGATTGTGATTGCGCCGGCAACGGCTAACATAATAGCGAAGGCAGCTAATGGGATTGCCGATGATTTTCTTTCCACACTTTTGCTGGCGGCGCGGGGAAAAGTGATGTTTGCTCCTGCGATGAATACGGCAATGCTGCACCACGCAGCAGTACAGCGCAATATGATGCAGTTGCGGGAAGATGGTTGCCTGATGGTAGCTCCGGGTTCCGGCATGCTGGCATGTGGAGATATCGGGGATGGGCGTATGGCGGAACCGCAGGAAATCTGTGAAGCGATAGAAGCGGCGCTGGCTCCAAAAGATTTGGAAGGAATACGGTTGATGGTGACCGCCGGGCCAACACGGGAACGCTTAGATGACGTGCGCTATTTATCCAATCGTTCTACCGGGAAAATGGGTTATGCAATTGCAAGGGCAGCAGTAAACAGAGGTGCTCATGTGACGCTGATTAGCGGACCAACTGCACTGGAAGCTCCCGCAGGAGTAGAAGTGCGGAGCGTTGAGAGTGCGCAGCAAATGTATACGGCTTGTATGGAAGTCTTTCCGCAAGTGGATATTGCCGTAAAAGCGGCAGCGGTAGCAGATTATACGCCTGCTTCTTATCAGCCGGGAAAGATTAAAAAAGGCGAAGACATGAAACTGTCTTTGGTGCGGACGCAGGATATTCTGCAAAATCTTGGGGCGAAAAAAAAGAAGCAGATATTGGTAGGTTTTGCGGCGGAAGCGGCAGATCTGGAACAAAATGCATTGGCAAAATTGCAGCGTAAGCATCTGGATATGATTGCTGCCAATGATATTTCCCGAGCGGATATCGGTTTTGGCAGTGATGAAAATCTGGTGACGTTATTTTTTGCAGATGGAACTAAAAAGGTTTTGCAAAAAGCGGAAAAGGAGCAGATTGCAGATGGTATTCTGGATGAAGCACTGCACCTGCTGCAAAGGAAAGCCTAAAAGCTCTGTATTTACAGAGCTTTTTATTTTCCCTTTTTGGGGTGAGGGAGAAGCCGAGAAAATCTGTGGCGGAAAAAGTTTTTTGGAATATGTTGTGGAAATTTTGATAGGGGTAGATAACTGTGCTATAATATGCAATATGGAGAGTTATGCTTATGTTCAGGTAATTGTTGATATTGCACATAGCAATGTCGACCAAATATTTGATTATTCTTTGCCGGAAGATATGGTGGTTTTGCCTGGCTATCGAGTCGTGGTGCCTTTTGGAAAAACGACAGTGGAAGGGATTGTGCTTGAACAAAAGCAGGCTTCCGAACTGCCGCCGGAACGGATTAAGCCGGTTTTGCGCGTGCTGGATGAGCAACCGGTAGTCAATGAGGAGCAAATCCAGCTGGCAGCTTATATTTGCGCAAAGTACCGCACTACGATGGCTTTTGCACTGCGTTTGATGTTTCCGGCAAAATTGCGGGGAGAACGAATTCGTGCCAAAACAGTTCGTATTGCAATATTGACAGATAAGTTGCGGGCACAGCAGGAGATAGCTGCCTGCTATGCCAAGAACGGGTCGGTAAAGGCAAAAAATAAATTAAAGACGCTGCAAATATTGATGGAGCAGGAAGAGTGCCCAACGGCTGTGCTGGATCACGCCAGTGTCCGTCAATTGGAACAAAAAGGAATTTTGACGATCGTTGAACGGGCACAGTATCGAACTCCCTACCGGGGAACTGTGCAGGATCCAAGAGAGATTTCCTATACTCCGGCGCAAAACAATGCGATTCAACAAATTGGAGCAGCAGTCAAAACGGGGATAAACAAAACCTTTTTGCTTCATGGGGTGACGGGCAGCGGCAAGACGGAAGTATACATTGCCTGTGTGAAACAAGCACTTGCTTTGGGAAAAACAGCGATCGTTCTGGTACCGGAGATTTCTATTACGCCGCAGATTCTGGCGGAATTTTCCCGGCATTTTGGTTCGGAAATTGCACTATTTCACAGCGGCCTTTCGGATGGAGAAAGGTTTGATGAATGGCGTCGCGTGCAGAGCGGAGAAGCGCGTATTGTGCTGGGAGCCCGTTCGGCAGTTTTTATGCCATTGAAAAATATCGGGCTTATTATTCTGGATGAGGAGCAGGAAGCTTCCTATCAATCGGATAATCCGCCGCGCTATCATGCTCGTGAGGTTGCGCAATATTTATGCGGCATGCACGACGCTGTTTTGCTTTTGGGGTCTGCAACACCTTCGATTGAATCTGTATGGCAGGCACATTGCGGTGTTTATCAGTATGTGGCGCTGCGCCAGCGATATAACCGGCGCGCGCTGCCCGCTGTTTTGCTTGCCGACATGAAGGAAGAGCTGCGCTGCGG
>JABLTO010009926.1_pt1 | contig 13113 bp, 11 predicted proteins | sample 7160091 | NCBI WGS metagenome assembly JABLTO01 (sample SAMN14651225, study PRJNA627086) | human gut metagenome | isolation source: feces | host: Homo sapiens
CGGGAGGCGAGGCAAAATGAAGTTTCAAAACCTCTCGGTAAAGCGGCTGTTTGGCCGGGTGGCAATGGGGCTTGTCCTCTCCATGTCCGGATAATTGGATGGACAGGCTTTGATATCCATAGCCACTTTATCAATAAGACCCTTTCGGGCCAGATCTTTCACTATTTCCGGGCGGGTTCCATTGGTATCCAGTTTTATCTCATATCCCAGTTCTTTTATCTTTCCCAGAAAATCTTCCAGATCATCTGCCAGTGTAGGTTCGCCTCCTGAAATACACACCCCGTCCAGAATCCCTTTTCTCTTTTTCAGAAATGCAAGAATCTCATCCTGTTCATAGTCCGGCTGCTGCCCAGGATCCACCACCAGCACACTGTTCTGGCAAAACGGACAGCGGAAATTACAGCCTCCCAGAAATATGGTGCTGGCTACTTTTCCCGGATAATCCAGAAGTGTCGTTTTATTAAATCCACAAATCCTCATGATCTTCCCTCTCCAATTCTTCTGTTCTCGATCCTCTAAAAATCCCTCACTGCAAAAAAGAATCCTGACTGCCAGGATTCTTTTCACCGATTGTTTATGTAACTTTATTAATTCAGCTGATAAACCTCTGCTGTCTGTAATCCGAAGCTTAAGGCATCAGAGTGATTATCAAAGTAAATATCCACATGTCCGTAAGGAGTACCCAGATCCTCCACTGTATAAACCGTTCCATTGATCAGAAGCTGTGTTCCGAAAGGAACCCCTGCCATGGCTACTGTACGTCCTGCCGTAGGTACTGTACCACTTGCAGTAAGGTTTCCGGCTGTACCGCAGCACTGTGCGCAGTTACAGTAAGCTGTCAGTGTAAAGTTTCCAAGGTATTTCCCCTGGCTGGAATCAGAACTCTCAGAAGATGTCTGTTCCTCAGATGCTGCTTCTGAATCAGAACTGGTATCTGCATCTTCGGAATCGTCGCTACTGTCTGTTTCTTCTGTACATTCCTCATCAGAAGTATCCTCTGATATGTCTTCGCTGACAGTATCCTCAACATAATCTTCGGATGTGTCTTCATCCTGTGATGAACTCTCTTCTGCATCATTGCTCTCTTCTGCCTGTGCAGCTGCTTCTTCTGCTGCCTTCGCCTCTGCTGCTTCTCTGGCTGCCTTTTCTTCTTCTGCCTGCTGTACCAGAAGTGCGATGCTGTTATCTGCATTATTGATCTGCTCTGTAAGGGCTGCCGCTTCTTCCTGGCTTGCACTGATCTGATCCACATAAGATGCAATATTATCGCTTGTGCTTGCTGTCAGTTCCTGAACTTCCTGCTTCTTGGAAGAGCGCTCTGCAAGAAGTGCGTCTATGGACTGTTTCTCCTCTTCTGCTGCTGTTTCCTGCTCCTGAATGTTGTTCTGGAGGTTCACATATTTATCCAGCATATTTCTGTCATACTGTGAAATCTTCGAAACACTCTCTGCATTATTCAGGAACTCTGCCAGATCCTTAGAAGAAAGAAGGGTTTCCAGAGCGGAAGTGCCGCCGTTCTCATACATATACTGGATACGGAGTTTCATATCTTCGTACTGTTTCTTCTCAGCTTTCTTCGCTTTCTTTAACTCTGCACGGATCTGTTTCAGCTGGTTTTCTTTCTCACCGGCCTGGATACTTAATTCAGAAATCGTGTTGGTCAGTTCTTCATACTGAGTATTCAGGTCAGCCAAATAGCTCTCCAGCTCCTGCTTCTTGCTCTCCATGCTGCTGATATCAGACTGGGTCTGCGCAAGATTCGATTCTGCTTCCTGTTTCTGTGCCTGCATATCTGCAATTTCACTCTCTGTCGCGAATACAGGAGTTCCCATGGAAAACGTAAGAATTCCTGCCAGCAGTAATGAAATAGCTTTTTTCTTCATAAATAAATCACCTTTCAAATATAAATCTTCTTAGTTTCTTAATCTAATGACAAATCTTTTTCAACTTATTCTGAAGGTAAGTATAACAGGTTTCGTAAAAAAATCAACACTTTTTATTAACTTCTGTAATAATTGCGTAATATTTCACAGTTTCTTCAAAAACGGATCCTGTCAGTAAGAAAGGCATTGCCTCCCTTCACTGGAAACAATACCCTTTTATATCTGCCTGAACAGTTTTTATATGATTCGTTATTCAGCTGCAGCTTCTTCCACTTCCGGTTCTGCTGCCATTACTTCTTCATACTTGCCAAGGATGATCCCCTGGATACGGTCACGTGTCGCAGAGTTGATCGGATGAGCAATATCTCTGTACTCACCGTCAGTAGCCTTACGGCTCGGCATAGCGATAAATAAACCTTTTTCTCCTTCGATCACTTTAATATCATGTACTACAAACTCATCATCAATTGTAATGGAAACAACTGCTTTCATCTTTCCTTCTTTTGCCACTTTTCTCACACGCACGTCAGTAATATTCATACTATTTACTAGCTCCTTTCAATTCACCGAGTCTATCCGGCTGTTTTTATAATGCATAGCGCTCATTTTTCTCTACGACGATCTTCACTCCGTCTTCGCCGCAGTAATACGAATTTGCACGGATGGTATCCCGGCTTTCAACAATGCAGTTCTCAATATGGGTATTGTCTCCCAGATATACATTGTTCAAGATCACGGAATTCTTAATAACGCAGTTATTACCTACAAAAACGTCTTTAAAGAGAACTGAATTCTCTACTGTACCATTGATGATACAGCCGCTTGCCACCAGACTGTTTCTGACCTGTGCGCCAGGATTGTACTTCGCAGGCGGAAGATCATCGATCTTGGTCTTGATGGTTGGTTCCTGTTTAAAGAAGAACTTACGGATATCAGGTTTCAGGAAGTCCATATTGGTCCTGTAATATGCTTCTGCAGTGGAGATATTGCTCCAGTATGTATCAATCTTATATCCATAGATCCTCTTCAGATTCTTATAACGGATCAGAATATCCTGAACGAAATCATGTCTGCCTTCCTGAGCAGCCCTCTCGATCAGCTCGATCAGCTGTCTTCTGCGGATCACATAAATACCTGTAGAAATGGTATTATAGGAAGAAACCATCGGTTTCTCCTCAAATTCCTCGATCCTGCAGTCTTCATTCATACGGAGCACGCCGAAGCGCTCGATCTCTTTCGGATTTTCACAGGTGGTACATACCACTGTGACATCCGCTCTCTTTGCTATATGATATTCCAGCACTTTATTGTAATCCATCTTATAGATACAATCGCCGGATGCAATGACAACATAAGGCTCATGGCTGTTCTTCAGGAACTGAAGATTCTGATAGATGGCATCTGCGGTTCCCTGATACCATAAGCTGTTTTCTTTCGTAATGGTCGGTGTGAACACATAAAGGCCACCCTGTTTCCTGCCGAAATCCCACCATTTCGAGGAACTTAAATGTTCGTTCAGGGAACGGGCGTTGTACTGTGTCAGAACAGCCACCTTCTGTATATGAGAACTTGCCATATTGCTCAGGGCAAAATCAATACTTCTGTAGCTTCCGGCAATAGGCATTGCCGCGATCGCTCTCTTGTTGGATAATTCTCTCATGCGGTTATTATTGCCGCCTGCCAAAATAATACCTATCGCTCTCATTCCTGGTCACCGTCCTTTGCTGCTATTACCTGTCCGCCTGCAAGCTCTCCGTCCGGATAGTCTGCGGCAGTTGTTACTCCTGATATGGCGGTATTCTTACCGATCCTTACATTGTCCGGGATCACGCTGCGCTCTCCTACTGTAGCCAGTCCGAAAGCGTATACTGCAGGTTTCAGCACATTGGGCGCTTCTTCTCCGCAGCCAAGTACAACATGATTACCGATGTTAACATCCTCGGCAATGATCGCCTTGTCCATCTGTACTTCCTCTCCCACTGTAGAATTACGCATAATGATGGAATCGCGGATCACACTGCCCTTACCGATGACAACATTCGGTCCGATCACGGAATTATGTACTTCTCCGTAGATTTCCGCACCTTCACCGATCAGGCATCTGTCTGTAACTGCATCTGCAGCAATATACTGAGGAGGAATAATATCCCCTTTCGTATAGATCTTCCAGAATTCCTCATACAGATTAAACTCCGGAATAATATCAATCAGCTCCATATTGGCTTCCCAATAAGAACCAAGAGTACCTACATCTTTCCAGTATCCATTGTATTCATAGGCGAAAAGTCTCTCTCCCTTCTCCTTACAATATGGAAGGATGTGCTTGCCGAAATCGCAACCGTTCTGATTCTTCAGGGAAATGAGAGCCTCTTTCAAAGCAGGCCAGCTGAAAATATAGATACCCATGGATGCCAGATTACTGCTTGGATGCTCCGGTTTCTCCTCGAATTCCGGGATCCTTCCCATGTCATCTGTTACCATGATCCCAAACCTGCTTGCTTCCTCCATAGGCACCGGCATACAAGCGATGGTTACATCTGCTTTATTCGCTTTATGAAAATCAAGCATTACTTCATAATCCATCTTATAGATATGGTCACCGGATAAGATCAGAACATAGTCCGGATTATACTGCTCCATGTAATCCATATTCTGGAAGATCGCGTTGGCCGTTCCTGTATACCACTCACTGCTTGTACTTTTTTCATAAGGCGGAAGTACAGTTACACCACCTTCATTTCTGTCGAGATCCCACGGGATACCAATGCCGATGTGAGTATTCAACCGAAGTGGCTGATACTGTGTCAGAACACCTACTGTATCGATACCCGAGTTAATGCAGTTACTTAAGGGGAAGTCTATGATACGGTATTTCCCACCAAAAGCAACTGCAGGTTTTGCTACTTTTTCTGTCAGTACACCCAGCCTGCTGCCCTGGCCGCCAGCTAGAAGCATAGCTATCATTTCTTTCTTAATCATGCAATCACCTCTTGTAGTTATGATTTTTCATTATAGCACACATGGAAGTATTAGTGAACATTATTTACAATTTTTCTTCTTGATTTTTATTTTTTTTAGAATTATTGCATACGTTATATGTGGAAATGCTTTCATATTTCTCTATACTATTATGCATTTTTCATATATATTCGATCTTTTTTTGTATTTTTTGACATTAACAGAGGGATATTATTTTAAGTAAAGACTTTTCATTTCACGGTGCAGGATGTATAATATACGAAAATAATTCTAAGGAGATTATATTATGTATCAGATAGATTTTCATAAACCGCTTCATGTCCATTTTATCGGCATAGGTGGAATCAGTATGAGCGGTCTGGCTGAGATCCTTCTGGGTGAGGATTTCATCATCTCCGGCTCAGATGCCAAATCCAGCCCGCTGACACAGGCCCTTGAGAAAAAAGGTGCCAGGATTTATTACGGACAGCGTGCTTCCAATATTACAGACGACGTAGAAGTTGTTGTCTACACCGCAGCCATACATCCGGACAATCCTGAATTCGCCTGTGCGAAGGAAAAGGGTCTCCCCATGCTTACACGTGCGGAACTGCTTGGCCAGATCATGCGCAACTATGATACTCCTATCGCTATTTCCGGAACCCATGGAAAAACTACTACTACTTCCATGGTATCCCATAACCTTCTGGAGGGAAAATGTGATCCGACCATCAGTGTGGGAGGAATCCTTCCTGCCATCGGCGGAAATATCCGCGTAGGTGAATCTGAAACTTTTGTCACAGAAGCATGCGAATACACCAACAGCTTTTTAAGCTTTTTCCCGAAGATCAGCATTATCCTGAACATGGATGCAGACCATCTGGATTTCTTTAAGGATATTGATGACATCCGTCATTCTTTCCGTAAATTCGCAGAACTCCTTCCTGAAGACGGAACCCTGATCATCAATGCAGATACTCCGAAATATGAAGATATTATCCGTGATCTTCCATGTAAAGTCATCACCTATGGTCTGGAGCATGATGCAGATTACCAGGCTGCTGACATTACCTATGACAAATACGGCCACGCTTCCTTCAGTGTACTTCGCAACGGCGTAAAAGTGGGCAGCTATTATCTGAAAGTTCCGGGTATCCACAATGTATCCAATGCCCTGGCTGCTATCGCTCTGGGACATCTTCTGGAGCTTCCTGAAGAAGTGATCATCAAAGGACTTGGAAGCTTCACAGGCACTGACCGCCGTTTCCAGTACAAAGGCGAAGTAGCAGGTGTTACCATCATAGATGATTATGCACATCATCCAACTGAGATCGAAGCTACGTTACACGCAGCCCATAATTATCCACATCAGAAATTATGGTGTGTATTCCAACCTCATACATATACCCGTACCAAAGCTCTTCTTCCAGAGTTTGCCAAAGCACTCAGCCTGGCAGACCACGTGGTATTGGCAGATATTTATGCTGCAAGGGAAACAGATACTCTGGGAATTTCCTCTGAGGATCTGCAGAAACGGATTCAGGCGCTTGGCACTCCATGTGAATACTTCCCTACATTTGACGAGATCGAGAATTATCTTCTTTCCAATTGTAAAGAAGGGGATCTTCTGATCACCATGGGAGCCGGAGATGTTGTCAACATCGGAGAACAACTTTTAGGTAAATAATAAAGAACAAATACACTTTTTATCGCAGGAACAGAACGCTTATCATCTGTTCCTGCATTTTTTATGGAAAATTTTCCCAAAGTTATAAACAATTTATCCCCTTTGATTTTTCGTATATTTCCGCATGTCTTCCGACTTATCCACATTATCCACATCGTTATACACATTTTAGGCTGTGCATAGCTGTGGATTTCCGTGTGCATAATTTGCTTAACATAATTCGACAATCTTCTCTTACATAATTGTGAATTTTTCCCTTAAATTCGCCATTTTTCAAGTTTCACATAATTTATGGATTTTTCTTTATCCACATTTTCCACATTATCCACATAGATATGTGGAATAATCCACGGAAAAAATCCCCTATTCTCTTTTAAAAAAGGTTGTGCTATAATTCAGGGTATCATAAACTGATCGAACGCATGCCTGCGGGCATGCACTTTTTTAGAAAGAGAGTGTGGATCCATGGCTATGATCACCCTGCAGCAGTCCTCCGGTCAGGGAGTAACTGTTCTGAACAATAATTTCATAGACAACTATATGCCCGAAGCCAACGGAGAATTTGTAAAGGTTTATATCTATCTTCTGAGGCTTCTTTCTGATGTTTCTGTTCCTTTCAGTCTGGAGCAGATGGCAGACCACTTTTTCTGCACAGAGAGAGATATTGTCCGTGCCCTGAAATACTGGGAGAAAGAGAAGCTTCTGACCCTGAGTTACAGGAGCAATGAAGACATTGCGGATATTACCTTGAATATACCGCCGCTGAAACAGACTTCTGTATCCACACCTGTTTCCTCATCTGCATCTCCTTTATCCCCGTCCGCTTCACCTTCATCTGAGACAGTGAATGCTACACAGCCCCGGACTTCACGGACTTCTGCTTCTTCCACCCTTACTCCGGACCGGGTGAAGGAACTGAAGCAGAATGATGAGATCGTACAGCTTCTTTATATCGCGGAACAGTACCTGGGTAAGACACTCACACCGGGGGAGATGAAGAAGATCATGTTTTTCTATGATGAACTGAAGCTCTCCCCTGACCTGATTGAGTATCTGATCGAATACAGCGTCAGCCGGGGACATAAGAGTCTCCGTTACATAGAAACAGTTGCCCTGGCATGGGCGCAGGAGGGCATCACCACTGTGGCCATGGCGAAGGAATCCAGTTCCCGCTACATGAAGGATTATTACACCATCCTGAAGGCAATGGGGATCAGCGGACGTAATCCTGTGGATACTGAAGTGACCCTGATGGATACCTGGCTGAAGGATTACGGTTTTACCATGGATATCATCCAGGAGGCCTGTAGCCGTACCGTTCTTTCCACAGGACAGCCCAGTTTCCAGTATGCGGATAAAATCCTTTCCGGATGGAAGAATAAAAATGTAAGAAATCTGGCAGATATCCGTCTGCTGGATGCCGCCCACGAGAAACAGAAGCTGGAGAAGGCAGCTGCCAGACGAAACCAGGCACCGAAAGCAGCCAGCCAGAACCGTTTTAATAACTTCCATCAGAGAACGTACGACTTTAACGAATATGAGAAGAAACTGCTGAATCAGTAATAAAGCCGGATTTTCTGAACCAGCAGCCGAGAGATACTTATAATAGAAAAGGAGGCATCTCATGCCTTTACAGAATTATCAGTATGATACCATCATGAGAGAATACAGCAAGACCCAGTCCAGGAACCGACGGATCCTGGAAGAACGCACACAGGAGATTTACGAGAAAATCCCCCGGATCAGGGAGATCGATGAAGAAGTGGCTTCCCTCAGTGCACAGAAAGCCCGGGCACTCCTTGGGGGAGAGTCTTCCAGCATGGAAGATCTGAAGGCAGCCATCTCCCTTCTGGCCCAGGAGCGGAATGCTCTGCTGGTCTGCAACTCTTATCCTGAGGATTATCTGGAGCTTCCCTACGACTGTCCTGCCTGCCAGGATACCGGTTATATCGGCAGCCAGAAGTGCACCTGTTTCAAAAAAGCAGAGATTGAACTGCTCTACACACAGTCCAATTTAAAAGAAATTCTCAAAAAAGAAAACTTTGAACACTTTTCTTTTGATTACTATTCTGATACAATGAAGAACGAAGCCACCGGGCTGACCGAAAGAGAGACAGCCAGGAGGGCTTATGATATTGCCAGAGGCTTTGTCCGGGATTTCGATGGTTCTTTCGAGAATCTCTTTCTCTACGGAGATACAGGCGTGGGTAAAACTTTCCTTTCCCACTGTATCGCCCATGAGCTTCTGGAATCAGCACACTGCGTTATGTACTTTTCCGCGTTTGATCTGTTTGATCTGCTGGCAGATTCGAAATTCTCCAGAGACAAGACAGAGGGACAGGAATTTGTGTTTGACAGCGATCTGCTGATCATTGATGACCTGGGAACTGAACTTACCAACAGCTTTGTTTCGTCCCAGTTGTTTTTGTGTATAAACGAACGTATTATGCGCAGAAAATCCACCATCATATCTACAAATCTGAAACTGGAGAACTTCTCGGATACCTATTCCGAGAGAACCTTTTCCCGGATCGCCAGCAATTACCGGATGGTGAAGCTGGAGGGAAAGGATATCAGAATACAGAAAATATTTTTAGGAGGAAAATAAATCATGGCACAGGCAACTACTAAAGATTTAACTACACTTCCGGTGGGCAGACTTGGTCTGATTCCGCTGATCAGTTGTAAAGATCTGGGAGAGAAGGTCGATGAATGGCTGGTAGAATGGCGTAAGGAGCGCGCTCATGAAGAGCTTGATTCTTTTGCATTCGAGGGCTATCAGAGAGACTCCTACAGAATCCCTGTACAGACAGCACGTTTCGGTTCCGGTGAAGCGAAGTGTACGATCATGGAATCTGTCCGCGGTGATGATATTTATCTTATGGTAGATGTATGCAACTACAGCCTTACTTATAATATCGGACAGTACACCAACCTTATGTCCCCGGATGACCATTTTCAGGATCTGAAACGTGTCATCGGCGCCATCGGAGGCAAGGCCCGCAGAGTAAACGTTATCATGCCTTATCTGTATGAGAGCCGCCAGAACATCCGCAGCGGAAGGGAATCCCTGGACTGTGCAACTGCACTTCAGGAACTGGTAAGCATGGGGGTGGAGAACATTATCACTTTCGACGCTCATGACTCCCGTGTACAGAACGCAACTCCTCTCCATGGATTCGAGACTGTTCAGCCGTCCTATCAGTTTATCAAGGCTCTTCTGAAACATGAAAAAGGTCTTCATATTGATAATGACCATTTCATGATCATCAGCCCGGATGAAGGAAGCATGAACCGAGCCATTTACCTGGCCAACATCCTTGGTGTAGATATGGGTATGTACTATAAACGTCTGGATTATTCCAAGAGGATCAACGGCCGCCACCCAATCGCAGCCTATGAATTCCTCGGCCCGAACCTTAAGGGTAAAGATATGATCCTCATCGATGACATGATCTCCTCCGGAGATACTGTTCTGAAGATTGCTTCTCTTCTGAAAGAGAGAGGTGCAGGACGTATTTATATCTGCTCCACCTTCGGCCTTTTCACCGACGGTCTGGAGAAATTTGATGAAGCTCATAAAGCAGGCGTATTCGATAAGCTGCTTACCACCAACCTGATCTATCAGTCCCCTGAGCTTCTTGCAAAAGAATACTACATTTCCTGTGATATGAGTAAATATATCGCCCTGATCATTGATACTCTTAATCATGATCAGTCCGTAAGCTATCTGCTCAACCCGGTTGACAGGATCAACCGCTGCGTAAGCAATTACATGGCCCAGTATGATGAGAAATAAACAAGCTCTGTAACATTAAAAAGAGATTTCATGTCCTGCTCCGATTATTTTATCCGGAATTCCTGCAGTGCATGAAATCTCTCTTTTTGTTATATTATAATGACAGATGTCAGACAGACATTCACAATCTGCTCTGCCCTACTATAGTTTCTGAATGCCTGAAAGTTCAGGAAAGAATCAGTTTCTGACAGGGGATTTCTTCCCTGTCCAGAAGTTCCATCTCACGTTTGCTGCATGTACTGATGATTATCTGCCTTTTCTCCTTATACATCCATCTGAGAACTGCCGCAAGATCTTCTTCCTCATACATCCCAAAGATGTTATCCAGTATCATCGGCAGGCTTTCTTCCTGACATAAAAGCTCACCTGCCGCCATGCGCATGGCAAAATAAATCAATTCCAGGGTACCACGGCTCAGATGCTCCAACGCAACTGTTCCATCCCCGGCAGTTACAGTCATATGGCACGCTGCATCCATCAGTACATCCTGATACTTGCCGCCCGTAACCTCCCTCAGAATCTGCGAAGTACGCGTCTGAAGCCTTCGTCCAAACTGAAGATGAATATTTCCTGACAATCTCTCTATGGTTTCCATAGCCATATTTAAAGCCTGCAGCTCCCTCTCCTCAGATGTAGGCAGGCAGGAATTTTCCTCATATTCCCTGTATTCTTCCTGAATATTACGAAGTTCTGTTTCTTTCTCATCACAATCCTGTCTGAGGCTTTCTTTACTGCACTTAAGTTTCTCCTGTCTGGAGATCCAGCGTTTCTTCATCCGAATTCTCTTCTGAAATTCCCTTGCATACTTCATCTGCTTTTTTCCACAAAGTCCCACCAGTCCGGCAGCAGCTACAGCCACAGTCAGGCTTACCGCAATACTGTCTGCTATGATTGCAGACAAAATCAGTCCGAAAATGCCGGCAAAAGCTGATATCAGCATTCCCATCGCAAATCCGTTTCTTCTGGCCTTCGCTTCTGCCATTCTCTCATCCAGAATAATTTCTCCACTTTCATCTCCGGGACGCATCCTTAATGAGCCTTCTTTCTCATCAATCTGAACCAGCTCTTTCTGAATCTCGTTCAGTTCGTTTCTGATATCATCCATCTTTGTGAGAAGTTTCTGACGTTCCTGTTCTGTCTCTTTCTGTTTTCTTTCTGCCTGAACCTGATAACCCTTTCTGGACATTTTAAGCATCTGCATGGCACGCCCCAGATCCATGGCACCGTCTCCGGTTCCCTGACAGCCAGCCATAAATTTTTGCAGTTCCCTGATCAGATCCTGCTCTGTCGCACTCTTTAACGGCCCAACAAAAACTGCATTATCACTGATTACTTCACTGATATCTTTGAAAAACATACTTTTAATATACGTATGGATTGTTGTTCTTTCGTTTTCATTCTCCCCATACAGAACGTTAATTCCCGGAGAAAACTCCAGGGTTCTGTCATTGATCGTTCCAAAATTTTTGATATTTAAATGTCTGATAATCATATTCTACCTGTCACCTGCTTGTCTCCAGTAGAGCCTGAAGGCCATAATATAATGCCTTTTCCTCCACCACATTTCTGTCTTTTTCAGAAAAATAGCTGATATAGTCACCGATCAGTGTTCCACTGTATTTTTTCTGAAGTGCTTCCAGATCATAGGCAGGCTTTGATTCATCCAGAATCTCTGTCACATAGCCAAAAGACTTCAGTCTCTCAGGAAGCAACAGAAGTTCCGGTGCCCTGGTTCCCCGGATCACAATCCTGTAGATATTCATGCGTCCTTTATTTGCCAGATCTGCCTTCAGCATCTCTTCCAGCGATGCCTGAGTGGAGTCCTCACGCAGCATCAGAAGAATCTGTTCATAAGAACGGCAGGCAAAAGGAACAAAATTTATCCTCAGTCTTCCTTTTTCCAGATGGCCTTCTATGTATCCGTGATCACCCAGATCATTTCTGTCAACAGGCTCCAGTGCACCTGCGTAGGCTGCATTATCCCGGATCAGTATCTGGGGTTTATGAATATGTCCCAGAGCAACATAGTCAAATCCTGATGCAGCAATCGATCGGATGTTCATGGGGATGTGTCTTTCGTCTCCTCCATGAGCCAGCAAAATATGAAGTCCCTCTCCCTCTGCAGGGTGTACAGAATCATAAAGAGGATCCTCTATTTCCTGATGTTCATAGCTCAGTCCATATACATAAACATCCAGTTTCTCATCTTTCACGCAGGTAATCTGTTCATTCTTAAAAAATGTCACGTTCTTTTCCCACTGAAAATCCCGGTAAAAAGAATCCACCCTGATATAGTCATGGTCTCCTGCCATCAGATAAATCCGGGTATCCAAAATAGTGGAAAACAGGTCATTTACTTCTTTCAGTTCCCGTAGAAGAGGCTGACGGTGGAACAAATCTCCTGTTATAAACAACAAATCCACCGGATTTTCGCGGATACCCGCAATAACCCGGCGGAAAGTTTCCCAGATTTCTTCCTCCCGCCTGCTGCTCCATGGACAGCCCCTGTCCGGGACCGCTCCAAGGTTTACATCTGCAAGATGAATAAATCTCATGCCAATCTCTCTTTCTATAATATTTTTGATATCTGCGGATTGTTCTACAGCTTCAATGCTCCCACAATACTGATATCAGTCAAATTATAAATCACAGTTCTTAACAGTTCTTGGGAATGGGATTACGTCGCGGATATTGCCCATGCCGGTAAGGTACATTACGCAACGTTCAAATCCAAGACCAAATCCTGAATGGCGTGTGGAACCATATTTACGAAGATCAAGATAGAA
>JABLTO010213494.1_pt1 | contig 13113 bp, 15 predicted proteins | sample 7160091 | NCBI WGS metagenome assembly JABLTO01 (sample SAMN14651225, study PRJNA627086) | human gut metagenome | isolation source: feces | host: Homo sapiens
AAGACACCACCCTTTCACGGTGGTAACAGGGGTTCGATTCCCCTAGGGGTCACCATTTTAAATTTGGAAGCATAGCTCAGCTGGGAGAGCATCTGCCTTACAAGCAGAGGGTCACAGGTTCGATCCCTGTTGTTTCCACCATAATGCGGCTCAGTAGCTCAGTTGGTTAGAGTGCTGGCCTGTCACGCCAGAGGTCGAGGGTTCGAGCCCCTTCTGAGTCGCCATTTAAATTTAAAATGAAAATATAATAGTTTCTATGGTTATAATATGCTGGCATGGCTCAACGGTAGAGCAGCTGACTTGTAATCAGCAGGTTGTAGGTTCGATTCCTATTGCCAGCTCCAAAAACTCTAGTTTTTCTAGAGTTTTTTATTTTGCTAAATTTTATATAGTAAACACTTAAATTATACAGAAAAAAAGTAAGAGTTTATGATAAACTCTTACTTTTTTCTCATTAAAATTAAGGCCTTTTTTTAGAAATATTCAGTTTTATTCTTACATCATCTCCGTAGAATTTAAATAATTTGAAATTACCAAGTAATCTAGAATATAGTCTAGTAGTATAAATATTTGATATTTCTAATAAGCTTAAATTCGTAGAGATAAGCATTTTTTTATTATTTAAAAGCTTTTTGTTTATTAAATTAAATAATTCATTAGTAGCAAAATCAGTAACTTGTTCAGCACCTAAATCATCAATGATAAGCAAATCACAATTAATAAGAAGATCTAATAGTGTAGAATTATTCTCTAAAGCAATAGATCTTAAGTCTTTAATCAACTCATCAGAAGTCTTGTAGATTACTAAATAGCCTTTATCTAATAATTCTTTAGCAATACACCATGATAAGAAGGTTTTGCCTGTACCCGATTCACCATAAAATAATAAATTAGTATTACTTTTTTCAAAGTTAGGAAGATATGCACCAATAATAAATTCATAGATCATTTCCATGTTCTTTTTTTGGGTATATTTATGGTTGTTATCATAGGTAGAAGAAAATAAATTAATATTAAAGTTTTTAAAGTTACAATTACGTAAAGAATTTTCAAGTTCTGAAGTCTGATAATATAATTTAACTAGTTTTGATTTATAACAGCTGCATTTTTTATTGCCAATAAATCCTGTATCCTTACATTTATTGCATTGATAATGCAATGTTAAGTAGTCCATAGGATAACCATTAGCTGTAAGTAATTCATATTTTCTTTCCCTAAGGCTAGTTATTTTTTCACGAACAGCATTAAGCTCTTCCTCGGGAATTCCACGTAAAATTGACATTGGTAAAGAGATAGAAAGCCTTTGAATTTCATTATCTAGTTCCATAACTTCTGGAACCGTAAGTTTGATTTCTTCTTTTCTACGTCTTAAGGCCTTCTTTTCATCTTCTTGTATTTTTTCATATAGTTCAGTTATTTTTTGTTGATATCCTTTAATCATTATCATACCATCCTAATAATTCTTGCTCTAAAGTATCATGAGCTTTAGAAGCAGTTACATTAATATTAGAGTTATTCATCCTTTTACTATTATTACTTGTATAATTACTTTTATTTATAGATGAAGGAGATAGTTTATTTTCCTTTTCAGCAATTGCTTCAAGAGTTTTTAAATTATTTTTATTCCAATTAGATAAAATTCCATCAATATATTTAAATTCAGCTCTATTTAATCTTTTGAAGCATCTATTGCAGGCTTCTTCTATTACCGGAATAGGGAAGTTAAATTCCATAATCCATTTTTCTAGCATTTTTTCTTGTGGCTTCATGATTTCAGTATTATTAATTCCTAAGTATTTTAAGATATGGCGTATTTTTGCCCATTTATCTTCGTTCATAGTAATATAGTGCTGAGCTTGTTCTAGTGTTGTAATTTTCATTTCATGCCATGATTGAGCTATTTTATTTAAATATCGATAATCAGTTTTACCACGTTGAATATAATATTCTAATAGAAGTAGAGTCAATTCTGTAGATAAATTATAATCTTCTTCCCAACTTAAATAATTTGTCATTTCAACAGGGGATAGAGGACGCCCTAAAAGTCTTTCAATATCTGCTAGCATATCTTTTCTTGAATTATTATTAAGGGCTTCTAGTAAATTTACTTCTTTATTTTGAGTCTTATCTTCTTTGGATAAATCTATAAATTCTATATTAAAATTCCCCATTTTATCTATTGGGACTAATTCAATTACACCTTCATCATTCCAATAATTAATAGCATTTATAACATCAGATTCTAAGATGTTAAGATTTGCACTTATAATAGATGAACTGACTCCCATTTCGCCTGCAACATTATATTTAAGAAGTAGCAGATATACCTTGACAAATTCACCACGGGCATTAGGCATATATTTCTCGATAAATATGTTACTTACAGGAGTAAAGTTTATATGTTTATTTTTTAGCATAAATGTGCTCATAATTTTTCGCTACCTTTCTTGGTGTAATAACTAGATTAATTATAGCAAAGCTAAATGAAAGCCTCAACTAAGCTTAAAAATATTAATTATGAATAATAACTTTTAAAATGGGAAAATTAATTGATGTGCTGAAAAGTTACAAAGGAGGATTAGTAATGGATTCAAAACAAAAAGATGATATAAAGTCAGTGCTCAAATACACTATAACTGTCATTTGTATTATTTTTGTAGTATTTGCAATAAAAGAAATAATTATTAAAGATATAGACATAAACTCTTTAGAAAGTGGTACAGCTGTAGAAGTTTTAAGTGGAAATATCATCAGTAGTAATGATCTGGACGATTTAAGCACCATAAAATGCATGGCTTCATCAGCAACTATAATTGCTGATAGTTTTAATGTGGAAGTTAATGGCTATAAGATACAAGTAGCAGATAGTGTCTTTGGTTATGTTAGTAATAAAGAAGAGCGTGATGAAATATTACAAAAGGTCTGTTTAAGCTATATAAATGAGTTAGGTATTGATAGTAAAAATGTATTAAAGGTATATGTGAATAATAATTTAAAAGCAATTCCTGAAAAAGTAAGTATAGCAAAACTAGAAAGTAGTGGGGAAATTGCTGAAGATTTATATGATGCAGTAGTAATAAATGAAAATCTTTTAAATATGGAAATGGAAGTTATCAATAATCACGAAGAAAGCATTGCGCCAGCAGTAGTAGAAGAGAAAAGTGATGAGTTATATATGGGTGAAAGTATTTTAGAAAAAGGGGAGAGTGGAAGGAAAGTTATATATACCAAAGAGTATTATAGCGGTATCAATAAGATTTCAGAAAATATTATTAATGAAGTAGTGATTAAGGAAGCAAAACCAAGTGTAGTAAAAAAGGGGATAAAAAATCCTTATTATGATGGAGTTAGATTTTTAAATAATCCTCTTAAAGATGCATCCGTTACTTCAGTGTTTGGTGAAGCAAGAACTGGAGGCTATCATAAAGGTATTGATTTAGCTAAAAATTTAGGTGAGGAAGTACATAGTGCTTATGAAGGAACAGTAGTGTTTGCCGGATATAATAATGGTGGATATGGAAACTTAGTAATAGTTCAACATGAAAATGATATGCAGACATATTATGCTCATTTAAATGAAATATCTGTTTCAAATGGACAGTATGTAGGACAGGGAGAATTATTAGGAACTGTTGGTACAACAGGATATAGTACGGGACCTCACCTTCATTTTGAATTAAGAGTAGGGGGAAATCCTGTGGATCCGGCTCAATATATGTTATGAATTTAGTTCAATATTATTATAAATTATAGAATGAAAAAATTAAAAGCCTATATCTCAAAATTAATATTTTGAGATATAGGCTTTTAATTTAGAAGTTTACTTAAATTTATTTTACCACAGCCTTGTTTGTAGGTTTCAATATTCATAACATCGGCATTTAGTTTTAATGTGGAAATTATATCATCAAAAGTTAAATCAGGATTTTTTTCATATAAAAGAGCACATACACCTGAAATAAAAGCAGCAGAAAGTGAAGTTCCAGAAAAAGACTTATATGATGAATCAAGTTTAGGGGCATACATTTTTATATTATTTTTTTCAGGAACAAAAGATATATTGCTATTGAGAGAAACAATATCTACACAAGCAGCAGAAAAGTTAGGCTTAATATCCTTCTTCACATCTCCACAGGAAGAATAAGCATAGGATTTTATTTCACCAGAAGTATCAAGTCCAGAAACAGTTATGCAATGTGGACTTAATGCAGGACCAGTAATGGTGCTAGCTTCATTTCTATTGCTACCACTAGGAAGGACAGGAATAATTGAGGAATTAACAGCTTTTATAAAAATATTATCAAATAGAGTATAGATAAAATTATTAAAGGTTAATAATTCAAATGGAAGGCATAAGACACGAATATTATATTGCTCCTTTAAGAGAATAAGCTCTTCAATAGAAAATAGTACATCAGATATGAATCCTTTACCAAGCTTATCAAATGCTTTAAAAACATGAAGTTCAGAACTAGTTGCTATTCCTTTATAGATACCATTTGATGATTCACCATTTCCGGCAATTATTCCGCAGATACTAGTACCATGACCATTGTCATCATAAGGATTAGTAAAAGAATTAATTAAGTCAACAAAAGTATGAATTCGATTTTGAGGAAGGGTTAAATCTTTATGAGGATACACACCTGTATCTACAACGCCAATTCCTACACTTTTGCCACTTAAAGAAGTATTTGTGTGTAGCCGTATTTTATTGGCTGAAAGTACGCTCATTCCACAAAGAAATAAATATTGATCTAGACATATATATTGAATTTCAGGATATTCTAATAATCTTTCTATTGATTTTGAATTTAATTTTACACATATAATATTACAGCTTTCAATTTTTCTTACGATAATACCTTTATAAGATGAAACTTTTTTTACTATGAAATCTGGAAATTTAGCATATTTAATTAATATTCTATGATTCTTATTAGGATATAAAGCCATAATAGCCTTTAAATCAGGATCGATTTTCTTATTAAAAGAGAACATAAAATACCTCTGTAATTAATCTTAGTATTATATTATAAGAATATCACTAAATTTGTTAATAGATTAGAAGAATACCTGAAAGAATAAAGCTAATGCTTCCACTTAAGAATAATAATGCCTAATATCATCAACCCTAAACCTAAAAATTGAAAAAAGGAAAAAGATATTTTTTCGCTACCAAATAATCCAAAAGCATTAATTATTCCAGCAGCAGCAAGCTGAGCTATTAAAATAGTTCCTATTCCTATGGTAGTTCCCAATGATTTTATACTAAGCATAACTGTAAGTGTAATTATAATTCCTAGTGCTCCACCAAGAAGATAAAGTTTATTTACATCTTTAATGGATTTAAAATCACCTTTACCCCAAAATAGTACTAGGATAATAGCTATGACTAAGGCAGAACCATGAACAACTACGTTAGTTTCCATATCACCGATTTTTTCACTTAAACGAGTGTTAAATACGCCTTGAATGCTCATGGCAATGCCAGAAATAATGGCACTTATAAAACCTAACATATATATCACCTCAAAGATATTGTGCCAAATAATTTTATATTTAATGTATTTTAGATATTAAAAAAAGGCATTTGCAATAAGCAAACACCATATATTATTCAAAAGCCTTACTGATTTGTTCTTCATCGTATCCTAAAGTGACACCTAAGCTTAATACATCTTCTAAAAGTGTATTAAAGTGGTCCGTTGAAGGAGATATAATTAAATCATTTATATCAATAAATAAATTTAAAAATTGATCACTTAAGCAGTAATCGCTAGGTCTTAAATTTAATTCATAAGAATTTAAATAGTTCTTGTAAAGCCCTAAATTAATAACGTGGGCTAAAAAATCAATATATTTTTCAAATATGACATCATGATTTAATTCGGATTTATTATCAATCCAATATTTATAGCAGCTTGTTTCTTGAGCTAGAGAACTTAGCTTAACTTGTAATTCTAAATGCTTTCTGGCAGCAAGTTTATAGTCAGATAAGCTGTCATCTATTATTTTTTTAGCGTATTTATCTCTTTGATATTCTGCAAGTGATAAAATGTTCATAATTTATCCTCCTATAGGACTATATTAAAATAATATCATTAATCTAACTATATTTTACAAAAACATTTAGGGATTGAAAAGGTGAGTAAACGAATACAAAAAATAAAATTTTGAAAATTTTGAAAAAATAAAAAAATACCATGAAATATAAACCAATATAGATTTATAATATCTATATTGGTTTATATTTCATGGAAATTAAATCTATTAGAAATGTTTTAATGGATATGTTTGAATTAAAGTTTCCCTTCGATTATTAGAAATCTTCCAAAGCTCTAATCTATTTACTTTCAATGTTGATAAATTAGACTTTAATTCAGTTGGTCCATCAATTCTTTTAACTTCTTTATTAAAGTAGTTCATATTAGCTAGAGTTAGGTGAATATTTTCATTTGCACTTAAATTTTTAGTATTAAATCCATGCAGTTTAAGGTTATCAGATAATAATCTACTTAATCTTTTAATATAGCCTATATCATGTATTTGTAAATTTAAAGTTTTACTAGTATCAGACACACTAACTTTTGAAGATAATTCTACTTTAAAAAATTTATATGGTTTAAGAACTTTGTCTATAACAAGATTTAATTTATCTATGTTAGGGTTTTCTAATACCTCCAGAGGAATATAAGGTATAGGAGAATTCCTATTAGCTTTATATCTCTTAGAAAGATTTTTTTGAATTGGACTTAAATTTTTGTATGATTCATCATCAAACAAAGCTACTAAATAATATTTCATAAATATGACCTCACAAGCTAATTTTTATATGCAAACTTTGTAATAAATTATATCACATTACCAATGATATTACCAATTGCTATAAGTTTAAATCAAATGGCCATTACATTGGCTAAATAATCAATATATTGGAAGAAAAAAACCTATTAACACTGATAGACTTTATGTTATAATGGTTAGAGTTGATTTTATGAAAATAAATAAAATTGTATTTTTAATGCAAATATGGATATATTTTACGAAGTAGGATAAATTAATTATATATATTTTTAGGTAAGGGTGAATAGGATGGAAACATTAATTATTAATGGAGGCGGAGCTTTAAGAGGATCTGTCGAAATAAATGGAGCAAAAAATGCAGCAGTAGCTATTTTACCTGCGGCTGTATTAGCAAGTAAAGGTAAATGTATTATAGATAACATACCAGACATAGAAGATGTACATTGTTTAGAAAGAATTTTATTGGATTTAGGCTGCAGTGTAAAAAAAACTTCTAAAAATGTTTTAGAAATTGATGCTACGGATATTAACACTGTTAATGCGTGTACAGAAGATGTAAGAAGAATGAGAGCTTCTTACTATTTCATTGGATCTTTGCTAGCCAGATTTGGAAAAGCTAAAGTTGAATTACCAGGAGGATGTCCAATAGGAGTAAGACCTATTGATCAACATATAAAAGGTTTTGAAGCTTTAGGAGCTAATGTTACAATTGAACATGGTGCTGTTTTAGTGGAAGCAGAAAGATTAAAGGCAGCAAACATTTTCTTTGATGTTGTATCTGTTGGTGCAACAATAAACGTTATGATAGCAGCTACAATGGCTGAAGGAACAACTGTTTTAGAAAATGTAGCAAAAGAGCCTCATGTAGTTGATGTTGCTAACTTCTTAAACTCAATGGGTGCAGATATCAAAGGTGCAGGAACAGATGTAATAAGAATAAAAGGTGTTAATGAATTAGTTGGATGCAATTATAGCGTTATTCCAGATCAAATTGAAGCTGGAACATTTATGATTGCTGCGGCAGCAACAAAAGGTGATGTTACAATCACTAATATAATTCCTAAACATTTAGAATCAATTAGTGCTAAGCTTATTGAAATGGGAGCTATTGTTGAAGATGGTGATGATAGTGTTAGAGTTACAGTAGATAACGAATTAAGAGGTGTTAATGTAAAAACAGCACCATATCCAGGATTCCCTACAGATGTACAACAACCTATGTCAGTATTATTAAGCATAACAAAAGGAAGAAGCTTAGTTACAGAAAGTATCTGGGAAAATAGACATAAGCACACTGATGAATTAAAGAAGATGGGTGCTATGATAAAGGTTGAGGGAAGAACAGCTATAATAGATGGTGTAGAAAAGCTTGAAGGAGCAAAGGTAATTGCTACAGACTTAAGAGCTGGTGCTGCTATGGTTATTGCTGGTTTAATAGCTAATGGAGAAACAGAAATAGTTGATATTGAGCATATAGATAGAGGATATCCTCATATTGAAGAAAAATTCAGAAGCTTAGGAGCAGACATAAGAAGAGTAGTAAGATAATTCTGGGGGAATTAAGATGAAATTTTGCTCATTATATAGCGGAAGTAGTGGAAACAGTATATTTATAGCATCAGATAATACGAGAGTATTAATTGATGCTGGCTTAGCGGGCAAAAAGATCGATGAGGCCTTAAAGCATATTGGAGAAGAAGCAAGTAGTATAGATGGAATTTTTATAACACATGAACATATTGACCATATAAAAGGTGTAGGTGTTTTATCAAGAAAGTATGATATTCCTATATATGCTAATGATAATACATGGGCTGTTATGGAAAAAAACATAGGAAAGATAAAAGAACATAATATAAGGATAATGGATAGAAGATCGTCTATTGCAATTAAAGATTTAGAAATAAGGTCTTTTAACATACCTCATGATGCAATTGCACCGGTAGGATACACTGTATCTTCTGGTGGAAAAAATGCAAGCGTAGTTACGGATTTTGGAGTTTTCACTGAGGAAATAAGAGATAATATAATTGATTCTGATATTATATTATTAGAAAGCAATCATGATATTAATATGCTTAGAATGGGACCGTATCCTTATAATTTAAAGCTTAGAGTTTTAGGGGAAAATGGTCACTTATCTAATGAGGATTGCGGTAATGCTATTGTAAGTCTAATTAAAAGTGATAAAAAGAAGCAGATAATGCTAGGACATTTAAGTGGAACAAACAATCATCCTGATCTGGCTTATCAGACAGTGGTAGATGTACTTTCAGCAAATGGCATAAGACCAGGGGATGATGTCACTTTACAATTGGCTAGTAGACATAATCCAAGTGAAATAATATTATTATAAAAATATTGAAAATAATATGTTACATAAAGTATAATCTTAGTAGCAAAATTAAAAAAAGAGGAGAAAATACTATGAGTTTATATAAACAATGGACAGAAATGGTTGTAGAATATGTAAAAACTAAAGGAGAAAAAGCTTTCTGGGCTGAATATACAAAAGTTGAAACAGCAATATACAGAGATTTATTAGCTAACCACAAAGAAGCTATAAAGATTACAATTGCTGATTTTGCAAAGAAGTATGAAACTTCAGTAGAATTCATCATGGGATTTGTTGATGGAATCAATGATAGTTTAAACAATTCATATGATTTAGAAACTATAGATGAAAACACAGAATTAACTTTAGATGTTAATTTAGAAAAGTTATATTTCAATATGTTAGAAGCTAAAGCTAACTACCTTTATACATTACCACAATGGGATGGAATATTCTCAGTAGAAAAGAGAAAAGAAATTCAAAAAGCTTACAAGACAACAAACATGGTTATCAATGATAACAAAGTTGGTAGAAACGATGCTTGTCCATGCGGAAGCGGTAAGAAATATAAGAAATGCTGTGGAAAGTAATATAAATTATAAAAGAGATTTGATGTATGTCAAATCTCTTTTTGCTAATATTTATCGAAATCTATGTATTGAGTAAGAAATACATTACTTTTACTGTCAACTTTAATGAGACTTTTAAATAAATTATAATAAGAGTTTCAAAGACAGGAGAAAGAGATATGTTTAATATATTTCCATATGTATTTCAGACAACTTTTAATACTTTGATGAATAGTGATTTTATAGATAATATTATTGATAGTGTTTTAAACAATGAAACAGTTAATAATATGATAAATGAAATAGAAAATATGGTATCTTTAGATATAAATCTTAGTGAAAGGGAAAAAGAATATATAATAAGTGGAAGATTACCAGGGGTAAGGAAGTCAGATATTGATGTAGATTACAATAATAACTATGTAACAATAAAGGTTAAAAGAAATAAGTTTTTTTCTAATGGACAAAATTTTGCAGTGGCAATTATAGGGCCAGAAGAGGAAGAAGTTAAGGATTTTTATGTGGGAAATGTTGATCCATATAGTATTAAAGCTGTATTTAAGGATAACTTGCTTACTGTACATGTTCCAAAGAAAAATAAGATTGATGATAAAGCTACCATAATTAATGTAGATTATACAGTTAAATAATGTATAGATTAAGGAGGAAAAATGATGAACATAACAATAATTTCAGTAGGAAAGCTTAAGGAGAAATATTTAAAGCTAGCTATTGATGAGTATACTAAAAGATTAGGAAGATACTGTAAGGTTGATATAATAGAGCTACCAGATGAAAAAACACCTGATAATGCTTCAGAAAAAGAAGAACTTCAGATAAAAGATAAGGAAGGGGAATTAATCCTTTCTAAGATTAAAGATAATATGTTTGTGGTGGCTATGGATTTAAATGCAAAACAAATGACTTCTGAAGAGTTTTCTAAGTTTTTAGATACCCAAGGTGTAATGGGAAACTCCAATATAGCCTTTGTTATAGGGGGAAGTCTTGGGCTATCTCAAAATGTTATAAAGAGAGCTAATCACAAGATATGTTTCTCTAAAATGACATTTCCACACCAATTATTCAGAGTAATGCTTTTAGAGCAAATTTATAGAGCATTTAGAATAATGAAGAATGAACCGTATCATAAGTAAATGAGGTTTTTACTAAAATTGGATGATAGTTTATAAAAGTATATAATATATATAGTTATTTATGAAAACTTGTATAAGTGAGATTCAATAATTAACAATAGAATTAGCATATTGAATTTACAATTTTAGTGTATATATGGTAAAATTTAAATACAATTTAGATGAGAGAATTAGGAGACGTATTTATGCTAAAAAATTTATATACACAAGTTGATTTTTTAAACTTAACAGCAGATGATATTAGTGATTTAACAAAGATATTAGATATAGAAATTCCAGCAGAAAAGGATAAATATCAATATTTATTTGAGGAAATTAATTTAATTGAAGACAATCAAGAAGCCAATAATATTATAGCTAATAAGTTATTAGCTGGTCAAGTAACAGTAAAATGGTATAAATACAGTTATGGAGAACAGATAAATAAAGATAAATTGAAGGAAAAATTAGAATCAAAAGACTTAGGATTTAATGTTTATGCTGAACAAAGGTTAAGATTAAATATTAAAGATGATATTATAGGAATTGTTTCTGAAGGAAATGTTTATACTTTAAAGGTATTTATATTTGATGGGTATAAAAGACGTAATAATGGTATAGAATCAAAAAGAGAAGAAATAATGAAAAATATAACTGTTAAGATAGATATAGAAAATTGTTGGGTTGAAATAAGAGCTAACGATGAACGTTGTAATAAAGTTATTAGAATTTTAGAATCTAAATTAGGATTAGTTAATTTGGATGGGGTTAGAATATTAAATAATTACAATAATATAAATACTTTTAAAGATAGTTTAATAGATGGATTTTATTTAAACTATAAAGCTGCTCCAAGCCAAGTTGTCAAGTTAACAGAAGAAGATGGGATTAAAATTGCTAATATGATATCCATCATAGATAATTATTTCGAGGATAAGAATGGTGAGCTATTCTTATCTAGCTTAGATGAACTTGATTTTGATCCAGATGGGTTATCTTTTAGTACTTTATTATTAGCTGGAGTTGATAGTTTAGGAATGAAAATAAGAAATGATAGTGAAAAAGATATGAGTAATCAATCTTTATATACTATATTAAAAGATAATTTTATAGAGGATACTAGCTATATTAGGTTTAAAAGTATACCTAATGGGGCTGAGTATACAATGAGAATTGGAATTAAAACAAATAGTATCGTATTTAAAAGTTCAGTAACTGAAGATGTAATAGAGTATATAAGGGAAAAGATTTTATAATTGTGTAAGGAGGAATAAATTATGTCTAAATTTAATGCTAATTCGGTTGAAATTGAAGAATATGTACAAGAGATAGCAAAAAAATCTAGAATAGAGGCATTTTATCCACAAACAGTTAGTAGAAAATTAAATATTCCTATAGATATAGTATTAATAGAATTGTCTAAGCTAAAAGACGATGGGAGAATTGAATTAAAATATGAAATTAAATGTTTGGAAGATTTAAGCACAATAAAAACAGTGAACGATTATAATACCTTAATTGGAAAAGCAATATTTTGTGATATATGTGGTAGAGAGATTAATATTACGTATAATAATGTATATCCTATTTTTTATATAAATAAAGAGTATAGAGAATATGTAAAAAAAAAAGTGAATATAAAAGGGTAAAAAAAAATGATTTTCATAAAGATGATATTTTATCATTAGGACAATTAATGAATAATTGTAATGGTGGTTGCAATATGATTTTTAATATATTAGGAGGAGTCATTAATATGGAAGCTGGAAAAAAGGAAACAAATATAAGTATAGGAACTAATAACGGAACAGTTAATAATGCTGAAGGAAACATACAATCCATTAATAATGTAAATCAAGCTGATAATCAACAAATAAGCACATTAATTCAATCTTTAATAGATTTAATGAATAATCAAGATATTGAAACGGAAGTTAAGGAAGATATAATAGATGATTTAGAAATTATTGAAGAACAGATTAATAGTGAAACTCCTAAATATTCAAGGCTAAAAAAGGCTTATCAAGGAGTATGTGGTTTTATAGCAAAGATACCTAGTGGATTAGCTCATGCCACTTTGATTCTTACTCAAATGAATGAATTAACAGAAAAATTAAAACCTATTATTGAAAAAGTAACATAAAGATAAATATATATTATTATATAGGAAATCTAATACTCTTACTTGTATTAAATATACAGGTAAGAGTTTTTTATATTTAGAAGGGAGAAATGTATAATGAAGAAGATTTATAATGAAAGTCAATTA
>JABLTO010025532.1_pt1 | contig 13112 bp, 9 predicted proteins | sample 7160091 | NCBI WGS metagenome assembly JABLTO01 (sample SAMN14651225, study PRJNA627086) | human gut metagenome | isolation source: feces | host: Homo sapiens
CATGGTAACCGATACCGAGAAGATGGAAGCTGTCATTGATGACGCCTATATCCTCATCACTGATAAGAAGATCTCTGCCATCCAGGAGATCCTGCCCCTGCTCGAAGAGATCGTTCAGGCTGGCAAGAAGCTGGTCATCATTGCCGAGGATGTGGACGGCGACGCTCTGTCCACCCTGCTGGTAAACCGTCTGCGTGGTACCTTCACCTGTGTAGCTGTCAAGGCTCCTGGCTTCGGTGACCGCAGAAAGGAAATGCTGCAGGATATTGCCATTCTCACCGGCGGCGTAGTCATCAGCAGCGACCTGGGCTACGAGCTGAAGGATACCACCATGTCCATGCTGGGCCGTGCCCGTCAGGTCAAGGTACAGAAGGAGAACACCATCATCGTCGGCGGTATGGGCGACCGTGCTGAGATCGACAGCCGTGTGGCTCAGATCCGTGCCGAGATCGAGAACACCACTTCCGACTTCGACCGTGAGAAGCTGCAGGAGCGTCTGGCAAAGCTGGCTGGCGGCGTAGCCGTCATCAAGGTCGGTGCTGCCACCGAAGTTGAGATGAAGGACAAGAAGCTGCGCATTGAGGATGCTTTGAACGCAACCAAGGCTGCTGTTCAGGAAGGCGTCGTTGCCGGCGGCGGTACTGCTCCCATCAATGCGATTCCCGCTGTGCGTGAGCTGTGCGACACGCTGGAAGGCGACGAGCGCACCGGTGCCAAGATCGTCCTGAAGGCTCTGGAAGCTCCTCTGCGCCAGATCGCTAAGAATGCCGGTCTGGAAGGCAGTGTCATCATCGACAAGATTATTTCTGCCAATAAGCCTAACTACGGCTTCGATGCGCAGAATGAGGTCTTTGTGGACGATATGATCGCTGCTGGCATCGTTGACCCCACCAAGGTCACTCGTTCCGCTCTGGAAAATGCAGCATCTGTTGCAGAAATGGTCCTGACCACCGAGAGCTTGGTTGCAGATCTGCCGGAACCTCCGGCACCCGCAGCACCTGCCGGTGATATGGGCGGCATGGGCGGCATGTACTAAGCCTTAAAAGCGTCTTGCGCGAATAAATAGCATAAGGGAGACGGATCTTCTTTGGAGGGTCCGCCTCCTTTTTAGTTAAAAATTGCTGCGGATTACATTCGCAGTTGGCATAAAACAGCATCTCTGTGTCAGAAACGGAGACGGTTCAAGATGGTATGATCGCATATTCATCTGCTGTTCTGCTCACCCTTATAAAAAGAGGAGGCGGAATTTTATGTCCGGCAAGAGGGTCTTGGCGCTGTATGCGGCCATTCTGTTCAGCTTTGCAGTGATTTTGTGCCGCCTGTATTTTCTGGCACAGAACCAGATTTATGCAGCCCACGCCAAAGCGCAAAGCGCGGTTCGGCTTGCACTGCCTGCACGGCGTGGAAATTTTTACGATCATACCGGTGCACTGCTCACCGGGCTGGAAACGCAATATCTGGCCCTCTGCTTTCCGGGCGAAAACAGCTATTCCCGCCTGTATGCCTATACCGATGAGGCCGGGCAGGCACTTTTGTACCAGAATCGGAATCGTTCCATGCCATTTCTGCTGAATGTGGAGCGTGATCTTTACTGGCAGGGAGTGTCGTGCTATCCGTTTGCCCGGCGGTATGCGTCAGCACCGTTGTGCCAGCAGCTGATCGGATATCTGGATGGCGAAGGCCATGGAGCTGCCGGACTGGAAAAAGCACTGGACAAGCTGCTGACCGGGACGGGGGAACATGACGTCTTGCTGTGCGCTGTCACCGCTCAGGGACAGCTGCGAGCCGGAGAAACACCGCAGTATCTCCGGCAGGACAGCAAGGCTGTGGGGGTGCAGCTGACCATTTCGCGTCAAATGCAGCGCGCAGCGGAAGCGGTAGCAGCGGAGACTATGACCAGCGGGTGCATTTTGGTTCTGGATACAGCTTCTGCCGCCGTGCGGGCCAGCGTCAGCATGCCGGGCTATGACCCGGATAACCTTGCCGCCAGTCTGGACGCGCCGGACAGCCCATTCCTGAATCGCGTGTTGGAATGCTATACCGTCGGCTCGGTGTTCAAGCCGGTGCTGGCAGCGGCGGCACTGGAACAGGGCACTTTTCCGGAATATGAGTGTACGGGTGCCGCAGTGATAGATGGACAGATTTTCCGCTGCGCAGGCGGTGTGCCGCATGGGCAGATCGGGCTTGAGGAAGCACTGGAAAAAAGCTGTAACGGCTATTTTGTACGGCTGGGGCAGCAGCTGGGTGCGGAGAATTTACTGCAAGCGGCGCAGCGTTTTGGATTTGGGCAGGAGATAAGCTTGACAGGAAATCTGCATGCTGCATCCGGGAACCTGCCAGACGCAGCCGAACTCGCCCAGAGCGGCCAGCTTGCCAATTTCAGCTTTGGGCAGGGCAGCCTGCTGGCATCGCCGGTGCAGATCGCCGCCATGATGAATGCCATCGCCTCCGGCGGGATGTATCGCACGCCGTTTTTTCTGGAATGCACGGTTGATGAAACCGACGGTACACCGCTGGAAACGCTTGCGCATCCGCAGTCGAGGCGGGTGATGAGTGCGGAAAATGCAGCGCTTCTGCGTGAAATGCTTTGTCGGGTGGTGGAAGAGGGCACTGCACAGGATGCTACAGGACTGGAAGGCGGTGCGGGCGGCAAGACCGGCACGGCTCAGACCGGACAGTTTGATGCTGACGGAACAGAACGCAAGAATCTGTGGTTTGCGGGCTTTTACCCGGCAGAAAAGCCCCGCTGGACAGTGATCGTGCTGCAGGACGGGCAGACCGAAACGGCCTATTCCAGTGCAGCCATCTTTGCCCGGCTGTGCGCCATGCTTCGTACTCTGGCGTAAAATGCGCGGTTTTTGCTTGCTTTTTCACGCTTGTTATGCTACTATATATTTGTATTTTTGCGTGGTTTTCATTGAATTATAATAAAGGAGCGTTTCAATCCATGTCTGTTATCGAAATTGTTGGCGGTGTGATCCTGCTGGTCGCTTCGCTCGTCATCGTCCTTCTCACTCTGATGCAGCACACGCATGGTCAGGGCCTTTCCGGTGCGATCAATGGCAGCGTGGGCGGTGCAAACAATGCCCGCCTGACCCCGGCTGACCAGATGCTGGCCAAGGTGACCCGCATTGCAGGTGTCGTTTTCTTTGTGGTCGCTATTCTGGCATGTCTGTTTGCAGGCCGTCTGGCAGGCTGAAAAGGTTCGTGCAGCCCCGTGTAAAGGACGGGGCTGTTTTTCTGTATTATGATAGGATGTCGGCGGCAGTCTGACCGCCGGGCAGGGTGGGGAAGTTGGCCCACAACTGGCAGCGCTGCGGCACGTTGGAGGCTGCGGCCATGGAAGAGCAAGGAGAAAGATTATTATGGCAATGCGCGATAAAATTGAGCACGCGATCCAGAATCAGCCGTGCACAGTTAAAGACCTCAAGGCAAAGTTCGGCGGGGACCGCAGTGCGGACCGCAAAGTGATGGAGGCTGTGGACCAGCTGGTGCACGAGGCAGTCATCTGCCAGCGTCAGGGCGTGTTCTTTACGGTGCGTTCTGGCCGTGCAGACAAGGCTCTGCTGTGCAAGGTGGTCAAACTGGGCAAAAATTTTGCCTTTGTAATGCTGGAGGACGGCACCAGCGATATCTTTATTCCGGGCCGCTTTACCCGCGGTGCAATGCCCGGTGACATGGTGCTTGTGGAAAAGTTTGAGCATCCCCGTGTGGAGGGCAGCGATGAAGGCGAGATCCTTGCCATTCTGGAAGAGAAAAATTCTCTGGTGGGCACTGCCCGCCGTATCGATGGCCGCTTGAAATTTGTGCCGGATGACTGCCCGGCCATCTCCATGAGGATGATGCGCGACTGCGAGGGCGGTGCCAAGGACGGCGACAAAGTGGCTGTGGAGATCCTGCAGCGCGGCAACCGTCAGGAAGATCACCGTGTGGGCGTTGCCATGTGGTTCGGCAATTCGGATGAAGCCAAGCGCTGCGCCAAGGCCCTGCTCTATGCGCAGGATATCCGCAGCCGCTTCCCGGATAAAGTCCGCGATGAAGCCAAGAAGCTGGAGAATGCCGAGGTCTCTGAAAAGGACACCGAGGGCCGCATGGATCTGCGTGCACTGCCCATCTTCACCATTGATAGTGCCGAGACCAAGGACATTGACGATGCCATCAGCCTGACCAAGACCCCGGAAGGCGGCTTTGAGCTGGGTGTCCACATCGCGGATGTTTCCAACTATGTCAAGCCCGGCACCGAGCTGGATAACGAGGCATTCAACCGTGCTACCAGCGTCTACTATGCCGATCAGGTCGTTCCCATGCTGCCCAAGCAGCTCTCCAACGGCATCTGCAGCCTGAACGAGGGCGTGCTGCGTCTGGCGTTCTCCTGCCTGATGCGTCTGGACAAGGATGGCAACCTGACCGACTATCGCTTTGCAAAAACGGTCATCCGCAGCCGCGTCAAGGGTGTTTACTCCGAGATCAATGCTCTGCTTGCCGGCAGCGCAGACGACGAGCTGAAGGGCAAGTACCACGAGGTGCTCAGCCAGCTGCCTGCTATGAAGGAGCTGTATGGCCACCGTGCCCGCCTGCGCAAGGAGCGCGGCTGCATGGACATTGAGAGCGGCGAGGTAAAGCTGATCCTGGACGAGGATGGCCACTGCATCGACGTGAAGAAGCGCACTTCCGGCGAGAGCGAAGCCATGATCGAGGAGTTCATGCTGCTGGCCAACCAGTGCGCCGCCCACTTTGCCCGCGTGAAGCAGATCCCCTTTGTGTACCGTGTGCATGAGGAGCCCAATGCCGAAAAGCTGGAACGCCTGCACACCCTGCTGCAGGCCTGCGGCATCAACGACCACTTTGCCAAGGATGTGCCCACGCCCAAGGAACTGAGCGCGATCCTGGAAGGCGTGCGCGGCGGCCCGTATGAGCAGATCATCAATACCGGGATGCTGCGCTGCATGTCCAAGGCTGTGTATGAGGAAAAGCCCAAAGGCCACTACGGTCTGGTCCTGCAGGACTACGCACACTTTACCAGCCCCATCCGCCGCTATCCGGATCTGGCCATCCATCGCATCATGACGGCTCAGCTCAAGGGCATCGATAAGGAGACCATGGTGCTGCGCTACAGCGACTTTGCCGAAAAAGCAAGCAAGCAGTCCAGCGAACGCGAGATCATCGCCATGCAGATCGAGCGCAAGGCAGAGGATTGCTATAAGGCCGAATACGCCCGCCGCCATCTGGGCGAGTGCTACGAAGGCCGCATTTCCGGCGTAACCCAGCGCGGCCTGTTCATCGAACTGGAAAACGGCGTGGAGGGCTTTGTGCCCGCTTCCAGCCTGACCCCCTCCGGCACCATGCTCACCGAGGGCATCCGCCTGTCCGACCCAGTCTCCGGCAAGAACTGGAGCCTTGGCGACACCATGATGATTACCATCGTGCGCGCAGACGTCAATCTGGGCAAGATCGATTTTGAAGTTGCTCCGGCAAACGCAAAATAAGCTGTTTTTCCCGAAGGAGAAAGGACCAGTCCGGTTCTTCCTCCTTCTTTTTTTGTCACATTTTAGACGTATTTCCAGCAAAACAGGATGATTGTATAAAGTTTATACACGGATGAAAATTTGTTTGTTGTTTGCTGCGTCTGCGCAGGGTATACTGTTGCCATAAGGACGGCGCAAGGATGCCGAAAAACGTAATAAAAAGCAGGGAGGCTTTTCTATGTACTATTCCAGTGGCAACTATGAAGCTTTTGCAACCCCTAAAAAGCCGGAGGGTGTCGATCATAAATCCGCTTATATCATCGGTTCCGGTCTGGCAGCACTGACGGCTGCCTGCTATCTGGTCCGTGACGGTCAGATGAAGGGTGAGCATGTGCATGTGTTCGAGAAAGACCCCATCCCCGGCGGTGCCTGTGATGGCTATAAGTACGACATCGGTTATGTGATGCGCGGTGGTCGCGAGATGGACAACCATTTTGAGGTAATGTGGGATATGCTGCGCTCCATCCCGTCTCTGGAGACCGAGGGCGCCAGCGTGCTGGATGAATATTACTGGCTGAACAAGGAAGACCCCAACTACTCTCTCTGCCGCGCTACCGTGGACCGCGGTCAGGACGCCCACACCGATGGTAAGTTCGGCCTGTCCGATAAGGGTGCCATGGAGATCATGAAGCTGTTCTTTACCCCTGACGAGCAGCTGCAGGATAAGAAGATCACCGACTTCTTTGACGATGAGGTGCTGAACTCCAACTTCTGGCTGTACTGGCGCACCATGTTTGCCTTTGAAAACTGGCACAGTGCTCTGGAAATGAAACTCTACCTCAAGCGGTATATCCACCACATCGGCGGTCTGCCGGATTTCACGGCCCTGCGTTTTACCCGGTATAACCAGTATGAGTCCATCATCCTGCCCATGACCTGTTACCTGAAAGACCACGGCGTCCAGTTCTTTTATGAGACAAAGGTAACGGATGTGCAGTTCAACATTGAAATCGGCCGCAAGCAGGCCAGCTCCATCACGGTAGACCATAAGGGCCAGGTGGAGACCATCGACCTGACCGAGAACGACCTGCTTTTCATGACCAACGGCGGCTGTGTGGAGAGTTGTACCGTGGGTGCGCAGGACAAGGCGGCGGGCTTTGACCCCACCATCAAACCGGGCAATGGCTGGGATCTCTGGCGGCGGGTCGCGGCGCAGGACCCCTCGTTCGGCAACCCGGATAAGTTCTGCTCCAAACCCGAGGAATCCAACTGGGAGAGTGCGACCATCACCACACTGGACGATACCATCCCGCAGTATATCGAAAAAATTTGCAAGCGGGATCCGTTCAGCGGCCATACCGTCACGGGCGGCATCGTCACGGTCAAGGATTCCAGCTGGCTCCTCAGCTGGACGCTCAATCGCCAACAGCAGTTCCGGGATCAGCCCAAAAACCAGCTCTGCGTCTGGGTCTACGGCCTGTTCAGCGATAAGCCCGGCGATTATGTCAAGAAATCCATGAGGGATTGCACCGGCAAGGAGATCTGCATGGAGTGGCTGTACCATCTGGGCGTGCCGACGGACAAGATCGAGGAATTGGCCGAGCACAGCGCCAACACAGTGCCGGTCATGATGCCCTATATTGATGCGTTCTTCATGCCCCGCGCCATTGGTGACCGGCCCGACGTGGTGCCGAAAGACGCTGTCAACTTCGCATTTTTGGGCCAGTTTGCCGAGACGCCGCGGGATACCATCTTCACCACGGAGTATTCCATGCGCACCGGTATGGTGGCGGTGTACAGCCTGCTCAGCATTGACCGCGGCGTGCCCGAGGTCTGGGGCAGCACCTACGATGTCCGCTGCCTGATTGATGCCGCGGTCAAGCTCCGGGACGGCAGAAAGCTCACGGATATGGAGCTGCCGTTTGTAAAGAAACTTGCCCTGAAAGAAGCGCTGCGGAAGATCGAGGGCACCGACCTTGAAAAATTCCTCAAGAAATATAACGCGATCTGATGTTTCCCAGACCTGTTTTGGGTCGTTCCTCTTTTCGGAAAAACCGGGCTCTGTTCTCCTGAGGCAGGAGGCAGGGCCCGGCTTTTCTTTGTTTTTTCAAGAAAGCTTCTAAAAAGAATGACTTCTTGTGGATGAATTTTACGCATATTTGACATTTTGCTCTTGCCGGAAGCTGCATTTTGTGTTAAGCTTAACTCAACAGTGCAGCGCAGGGGAGAGAGCCCGTCGCTGCCAAAACCGGAAAAAACAAAAGGAGGTCGTTCTTCGTGAAACGATTTATCTCTCGCCGCAGCTTTTTGAAAACTGCTGGTGTCACTACGGCTGCCGCCGCTGTGGCCGTAGGAGCTCCCTCGGCGTCTGCCTGCTTTGGCAAAGGCAAGCTGCCGGAAATCACCATCCTTTATACCAACGATGTCCATACTTACATCGACCACAAATCCCCGGAGCTGACCTATGCTTCCATCGCAGCCCTCAAGAAGAGCTATGAGGAGCAGGGCAAGAATGTGCTGCTGGTGGATGCTGGCGACCATATCCAGGGCACGGCATACGGCTCCATGGACGATGGCGCCACCATCATCCGGCTGATGAATGAGGCAGGCTATGATCTGGCCACGCCGGGCAACCATGAGTTTGACTACGGCATGGACCGCGCAAAAATGGTCCTCAAGGAAGCGGATTTTCCGTACGTTTCCTGCAACTGGATCGACCTGCGTAGCGGTCTGCGGGTCCTGCCCAGCATCAAGCTTTTCAATATCAAGGGTGCCTTTGTGGCCTTTGTGGGCGTTACCACACCGGAAACCTTTACCAAGTCCACTCCGGCCTACTTCATGAACGCCAAGCAGACCCGCTACATCTACGATATCCTCGGCGGTGACGACGGTGCCAAGCTGTACGATGCCGTCCAGAAAGCCATCGATAAGGCAAAGACCCTTGGCGCGGATTATATCATCGGCCTGGGCCATCTGGGTGTCGATCCCTCGTCCGCTCCCTGGACCAGCAAGGATGTCATTGCCCACACCACCGGCTTCAACGCGTTCATCGACGGCCATTCCCACACGGAGATGGCGGGTGAGACGGTTGCCGATGCCGCAGGTACCCCTGTGTTACTGACCCAGACCGGCTCCTACTTTAAGAATATCGGCTGCATGACCATCAACCCGGAGAGTGCTATAGGCACCATTACCACCACGCTCATCTCCACCTATGAGGGCGCGGACCCGGTGGTGGATGCCATTGCCAAAGAGTGGGTCGCCGATGTGGACGATATGCTGGGCGAGGAGATCGCAGTGGGCGACGGCGAGTTCTATGTCAGCGATGCAGAGACCGGCAAGCGCCGCATCCGCTCGGCAGAGACCAACCTCGGCGACTTTGTGGCCGACGGCATCTACGCCTACTTCAATGAGATCGAAGAGCTGCACTGCGATATCGCGGTCATGAACGGCGGCGGCATCCGTGCCGATGTCCCGGCAGGTGCCTGGAGCTTCAAGACCTGCAAGATGGTCAGCCCCTTTGGCAACGTGGCCTGTCTGATGTCCGTGACGGGCAAGCAGATCCAGGACGCTCTGGAGTTTGCCGCCCGCTTTGCAGGCTCCGGCCAGGAGAACGGCGGCTTCCTGCATGTGGCAGGCGCGACCTATGAGATCCACACCGAGATCCCCAATACCGTCCTCACCGACGAGAAGAACGTCTGGCTGGGCAGTGCCACCGGCACGCCGCGCGTCCAGAATGTCAAGATCTATGACAAGGTCCTGGGTGATTATGTCCCGTTGGATCCGGAGCGGAAATACGCTCTGGCCGGCATGAACTACACTCTGCGCAATCTGGGCGACGGTTTTGCCATGTTTGATGGCGCAGAGCTCATCAAGGACTATGTCTCCGAGGATTATCTGGTCATGTCCAGCTATGCCATGATGTTTGGCGGCGCGGATGGCGATGGTTTGCCGCACCTCACCAGCGCCAACAGCCCGCTGGCCGATTACCCGGGCTACCTGCTGAATTATGAGAATCCCTATGGTGCAGGCCGCATCACGATCCTCTGAGCCTCTGTAAAATCAGAAAATTCAAGATAAGATAGCATAAGGCCCCTGCTTCCGCGAAACCGGAGGCAGGGGCCTTTGCATGTGCAGGTTGGATTCAGGAGGCGAACTGCTTCATAAATGCAATATCGCTGGCCGCGCGGGCAGGCACGGCTTCCTCCCGCAGTACCGGGAGCGATGCCTGCGGCATCTGGCGCAGCATTTCAAAACCGCCTGCATAGTCCACGCAGGAGTCTTCGAGGCTGGTGGAGTAGAGGGTGCCGTCCGGCTGGAAATTCTGGCCCTTGAAATGGACCGCCACGATTTTATCGCCATACCAGCTGCCCACTTTGTCCCACAGGCGGCGCTGGGCGTCCACGGAAGCATTCTCCGGGCCGACATAGTTGGCAAAATCGCAGATGACCCGCAGATTAGGGCTTGCCATCGTGTCCAGCACCATCTTGACAGCCTCCGGGGTGTTCATGGCGTGGTAGTAAACGCACTCCACGGCAAACAGCACGCCCTGCTCTTCGCAGGCGGGCAGAATCTCACCCAGGCTCCGCAGCAGCGCTTCCTGGGCCTCTTTCCGGCTGATACCCGGCTGTTTTGCCATATTGGTGGTCTCGCTGCCCATGCAGCCAGCGCCCAGTGCTTTTGCTACGGGGATCTGGCTCAACACTTTGGTCACTTCCGCTTTGCGTTTCTCCTCATCGGCATAGCTCAGCTCCACATAGGTGCCGTCTACAGCAATGCCGACGTTGGAAGCTTTGGACGCCGCGCGGGCAGCTTCTACCAGGGAGGGGGTCACATCGGCATAGCTTTTAACGCCCTCAATGGCCTTGGTAAACGCCAGCTGTGTGCAGCGGAAACCTGCCTGCCCGATGGCAGAAAACAGCGCTTCCGGGGTCTGACGGCCAAAATCATGGCCGCGTGCTCCAATGATAAATTCCGGCATGGTCGTTCCTCCTTAACATGGCGTTCTGCTTACCCAAAAATACGCTGGGCAAACATGCCCAGCTCTTTGCCCCACCAGTACCAGTCGTGGGAGACATCATTGCCCCACAGCTCTACATGGCAGGGGAGGACGGCAGCTTCCAGCGCGGCCTGCAGCGCTTTGGTGTCCGCGCGGGCATCGTCTTCGTAAGCGCCCTGCCCGGCACAGAGCAACAGGCTGTTTTCCCCAGCCTTGGCAAGGGCAGCGGCGTTGTAAATGCCCGTTTCGGCCAGTGCGTTCAGCGGGCTGTTGCGCAGGATGAGGTCATCGGCCTCACTGCCCATAAAACGGCTCATGTCATACAGGCCGGAGAGGCCGATGGCACCCGCAAACAGCTCCGGGCGGCGCAGACGGCAGTTGACGGCCTGATAAGCACCCGTGTCCACGCCTGCGCACCAGAGCACCGGGGTGGATGCGGCCTTAGCCGCTTTCTCGTCCGCTTCTGCCTCGGGTTCGTCGGCAGTCAGGGCCAGGATGCGGGGAGCCAGCTCGGTGGTCAGGTAGAGGAAATACTTCTCCTGCATCTCGGCCCGGCGGCGGGGAGCGGAATTCCCGGCCAGCAGGCTCTCGCCGTCAATGCTGTCGGCACAAAAAAGCTGTACCTTGCCCGCATGGAGCAGGCTGGCCACGGCTTCGGGCATCCCGTTGTTCTCCCAATCGTAAAAGCGGCCGCCCCGGGCAGGCAGTGCCAGCACCGGCACGCCGCTGTGGCCGTAGCGCTTAAACTCCATGGCGCGGTCCAGCACCGCGCTCCATTCCTTATAATAAATACCATCCATACCCAAACGCAATGAAATAGAGTTATGAACCACAAACAGGCCGAGTATACGTTGATTTCGTTCTTGGCCGGCTTTCTTTTATATTTGATGTTTACAAGTGCAAACATCGCAAACAGACAAAAGATTTTGAATCCCCCAAGACTATAGCATAGCGAAAAGAACATACAAAAAATTGAAGCATATTAATAACAATTCTTACAACATTGATAAAACAATTTGATGCGGAAAAGTTAAAGTTTTCTGAAATTTGTATTTGCTGCAACACAGCAAGTTATTAAAACGCACAAAACCCCCGCTCCACAAAAAACGAGACGGTATTCAAGTGCTTGAGTGCCGACTACATTAATAATAAGTCCAAGATTTGATTGCAACAGCTTCGGTAAAACAATGTCAACAAGCGGGCCTACGACAACGTATGACAAAGGAACAAAACACCTTGCAATCATGGAACGCGATGCAAACACACGCCCCTGAAGAATCCGTGGTGTTTCCTGCATCCACAATGTGCCGGCAACCGTATTCAAAATTGGCGTAACAAATGAAAAGGAAAATCTTCCGATTGCAACAATGCAAGTAATATGTGTGAACCCCATAAGTTGCAAAGCTATGCCAGCAACCAAGCCACCAATAACGATCGTTTTATAAGTAAAATGTATTTTCTTTGAAAATGTAACAACCAAACTTCCGCATAAAATCCCGAATCCACCACAAGCCTTAATAATGCCTAGGTCAAATGTATTCCCAAGTGTCAAGCCGAAAGGCTCTATTAATGAGGTTGCGAGATTAAACGTAAAGTTTAAAATAGTAAAGTAAATCAAAAGTACACGTAAACTTCCTTGAGAAAAAATAAATTTGAATCCAAGCAAAATTTCTCTTTTTGTATTTCGTTTCTTCTGATTTTCGTTGTCCATTGAAAACTTGCTTGAATCTATCGTAACAAGAATTACTAAAGAAACAAGATAGCTTATTAAATCAATTATTATAATCCCATTTAGTCCAATTAATGGATAGAGCATTCCGGCAACAATCGGGGAAGCAATACTATCCAATGAATCAATAATCTGACTCATGCCGTTAGCAGTTTTTACTTCATCAGGAGAAACCAAAGTTGTAATTGATGCTTGATATGCATTATTATCAAAGAAATTTGCACAAGAATCAAGAAAGGTAAAAACACAAAGAACAAAATAATTGAATTCATAATAACTGACGCAAATATAGATAAACACACTTATCAAAGCGGCAATGGAGTCGGCGCAAATAATGATAGCCTTACGATTGTATTTGTCACATAAATAACCACTGAAAGGTGCTAAAAATATCGCTGGTAATATAGAGAAAAGGAGAATCAAAACCATTGGGGTCGCTTTTCCTGTGACCGTGTAAACCCAGACACTTACCCCAAATGACGTTAATCCTGTCCCCAAAATGGAAATCAATCTTGCAAACCAAACTTTCCTATAAGACGAATTGATATTCATAACTATTATGCCCTTCCGCCATCAAATGGGATGTGCTTCATCACAATCTCAAATATAAAATCACAAATGGTGGCATCCTCCTGTTACACAAACTGATTCCGTGCTGCGTCGTATTCGTACCCCACAGCGGCAAGGCTGGCGCAGAGCGCTGCCTGATCCGCATCCAGGTCGTCACACAGCGCATCCAGGCTGGGGTAAAAATCCCGCAGTTTCAAATTGACCACGCTCAACAGCATGATGGGGTCGCTGGGCAATGCCATTTGGTGTCCCTCCCTGTAAAAATTATCACAAAAAAGCCGGCCACTCGACAAAGTGACCGGCACCCTGAACCCGGCCAATACGTACACCGTGAAATCTCTGGTGGACG
>JABLTO010027428.1_pt1 | contig 13112 bp, 9 predicted proteins | sample 7160091 | NCBI WGS metagenome assembly JABLTO01 (sample SAMN14651225, study PRJNA627086) | human gut metagenome | isolation source: feces | host: Homo sapiens
AATAGATATGACAGAAAATGAAATTCGACAAAATGTTGTTAATACTGCAATAAGTTATTTGGGTTATAACAAGCAGGATGGTACATATAAAAAAATTATAGATAGGTATAATACATATCAACCCTTACCGAGAAGCTACAAGGTTACCTATAAGGATTATTGGTGTGCAGTTTTTGTATCTGTAATTTCTATGTTATGTGGTTTGACAGATATAATGTTTGTAGAATGCAGTTGCAATGTAATGATTGAGTTGTACAAAAAAGCTGATCGCTGGCAGGAAGCAGATGATTATGCCCCGTCAAAGGGGGATTTGTTACTATATGATTGGGACGATAATGGTCAGGGTGATTGTACAGGAATGCCAGATCATATTGGTATTGTTGTAGAAGTGTCTGGGAATATGATGAAAGTAATAGAGGGAAATAAGGGAAATGCTGTTGCATATCGAAATATACAGGTGAATGGACGATATATTCGAGGATATTGTTTACCAGATTATGGAAGCAAAGCTCAAAGTACAATCACGAATCAACAGATTTCAAAAACAGCAGAATCAAATAAATCAGAGAAGAAAGTTGCATATGCGAAAGAAAAAGAAAATACATATGCAGGTAAATATTTGATTATTGCTAAAGAGGGACTTAATTTACGGTATAAACCAGGTGAAATATCACAAGATAATCTTATTCTGACGATTCCATATCAGGAACAGGTCATTTGTTATGGATATTATACAACGGTAAAAAATGTGAAATGGTTTTTGGTTACCTATAATGATTTAACAGGTTATGTATCTTCAGAGTATTTAAAAAAAGAACAGGTATAAGTGGTATTGAAAGAAACGTTTGGCGAGATCCAAAACCCACAGATTATACGCATTTTGGACTTGCCATGTTTCATGAAGTTTCCACATGCAGGAAACTGACGTATATAAACAATATCAGTCATAGATCAGGATCAGACCTGAAGAAATCATATGTCCCGTTGGGACAGCAAATTATAGGTGGGAGCATATCCCCACGAGCAGAACAGATGCAGCAGCATCGTCTAATGGGCAGGAGATCGCCTGCGAGAAATCAAAATACAATCGGGAAAATCCCGTTTATACATAGATAGAAAGAAGGAATCCGCACACTGGTGCGGATTTTTTGTATGCAAAAAAAGGAGGAAAGAAAAAAGAAATGAGGCAATTTTTTACCTTTTTCCTGTCATATGACTGGTTTGGGTTCCGGCAGAAAAAGAAGAAACAACAAAGAAGGGATTTCCGGTTTCATGGCGATGTCATGCATCTGGGAGCGAAAGCACGTTTTAAGCGGAACGTGGAAGCAGTCAGGCTGTTGAAACATCTGGAGAGGGAAAACCGTCTGGCAACAGAGACAGAGCAGGAAGTATTGGCAAAATATGTCGGATGGGGCGGTCTCTCCCAGGCGTTTTCAGAGGATGATGCAGCGTGGACGTCCGAACACAAACTCCTGCAGGAATTATTTACGAAAGAAGAATATCTGGCCGCCAGGGCAACGGTTACGGATGCTTTTTATACGGACCAAGGAATCGCTAAAGGTATGTGGGAAACATTGAAGCGGTTTGGCTTTTCCCAGGGAAACTTGCTGGAACCGTCGCTTGGGATTGGAAATTTTTTCAGTGTCATGGATGCAGATCCGATGATTCACCGCTATGGGGTAGAAATCGATCCTGTGAGTGCGCGTATCGCAAAGCAACTCTACCAAATGGCTGAGATCACACAGATCGGACTGGAAAATACCAGGTATGAGAATAACTTTTTCGACGGTGTCATTGGAAATGTCCCGTTCGGTGATTGCCAGGTGGCAGATGCGCACTATGATCACTTCCACCTAAAAATCCATGAATATTTTCTGGTCAGGAGCGTGGACCTGATGCGGGCTGGCGGGATTGCAATCCTGATCACCGCAAAAGGGACACTGGATGGGAAAAATACATCATTCCGGAAACTGCTGGCAAAAAAGGCAGTACTGCTTGGAGCAGTGCGGCTTCCCATAGAAGCATTTCAGGGAATGGCAGGGACGAAAGTCACCAGTGACATCCTGGTGCTGCAAAAGAAGGAGCATGCACTTTCGGATACTGCCACATGGGTGGATACGGTACAGACACCGGATGGCTTCCGGGTCAATTCGTATTTTATGGAGCATCCGGAGCAGGTTCTGGGTGACCTGCAGGCAGATACCAGATTCCCACATGCGTTTTGTGTCACGAAACCGGATTTTTGTGCGGATGATGCAAAAGCAGCACTGGACCGGATCAAGGGAACACTGCCGGAAAGCGTACATACAGAGGAAGTAGTGTATGCGCCGGCACCAGCGGATGTGAAGAATTACACCTACTTTTTTGATGAACGCGGGGTACTATATTTCAAACGAAATTCGGTGATGGAAGCGGTTTCCGTCGGAAGAATGGCACGCCAGAGGATCGCCGGGATGGATGAGATCCGGAATCTGGTACACCGCCTGTTAAAGTTACAGCAAAAGACGGGAACAGAAGAGGAGCTTACGCGTGTGCGCCACAAGCTAAACCAGACCTATGATGCGTATGTGAAACGGTATGGACATCTGACCAACATGGGAAACAAGGTTTTCCGGGAGGATGCAGACTATCCGCTGCTGTGTGCCTTAGAGATCGTGGAAAAGGATCAAGTCCGGAAAGCGGATATTTTCTATCACTGCACCATGCGTAGACAGGAAGTGGTCACAAAGGTGGATTCGTCGGTAGACACCATCAGTCTGAGTTTAAACCAGTATGGAAAGATCAATCTGCCGTACATGGCAGGACTGGTGCAAAAAGAGGATGAGACAAAAGAAGATGCCATGAAACGTCTGATCCGGGAATTGCAGGGACTGATCTATCCAGATCCGGCACGTTACCGGGAACAGACACCTTACGAGGGATGGGTGACTGCCGGGGAATATCTGTCCGGCAATGTCAGAAAGAAGCTACGTTTTGCGCAAGGCGCTTTCCGGGCCAACCCGAAGCTGTTTGCAGAAAATGTCAAGGCATTGGAGCAGGTGCAGCCGGAGGATATCCCGGCAGGGGACATCTCCATCCAGATCGGAATCCCATGGATCGAAGCAGAGGATTATGAAGCATTTTTATATGAAACGCTTGGGACACCGGGATATTACCGGCGTGATCCGAAACACCCTTCCGATACTGACATTGCGGTAAAACAAAATCCCGTCACAGGGGCTTACTTTATCACCAATAAGGCATCACAGGCATCTGTTTTGCAAGCGAGTGAGACCTATGGAACCGTGCGGATGGATGCCTATACAATCTTTCAGACATCGTTGAACATGCGGAAAGTAGTAGTCAAAGACCGGATCGATCATTCCGATGGCAGCGTGACTTATGTGGTGAACCAGAAAGAGACCATGCTGGCTTCCGAAAAGCAGGAGCTCCTTCAGATGAAGTTTAAGAGCTGGCTGTTTGAGGAACCGGGACGAAGGAAAAAGTACGTCCGATATTATAACGAAACATTCAACCATACAAGACTGCGGGAATACGATGGCAGTTTCCTTACGTTTCCGGGGATGAACCCGGCATTCGAACTCAAGCCTTACCAGAAGAATGCGGTGGCCCGGATACTTTTATCCGGAAACACCCTGCTGGCACATTGTGTCGGGGCTGGAAAGAGTTTTGAAATGATTGCTGCCTGCATGGAACTCAAGCGCCTTGGACTGGCACAAAAGCCGCTGATCAGTGTACCAAAAACACTGGTCCGCCAGATGGCTTCCGAGTTTCTGCGCCTGTATCCTGGGGCACATATCCTTGTGACTTCCGAGCGGGATTTTACGAAAAACCGCCGGAAAGAATTCATCTCACGCCTTGCGACTATGGAGTATGACTGTGTGATCATGTCCCACAGTCAGTTTGAACGTATACCGATTTCTCCGGAGCGGCAGAAGATGATCTTACAGAGACAGTTGGATGAGATCCTTATGGGGATTGAAGAACTGAAAACCAGAACGGGGGAACACTGGACGGTCAAACAGATGGAGCGGGAGCGAAAGTCGATCGAGACGGAACTGAAGAGACTGCAGGATGCATCAAAAGATGATGTCATCTGTTTTGAAGAACTTGGAATCGACTGCATCTTTATCGATGAAGCACATATCTACAAAAACTGCAAGATCTTCTCCAAGATGGGAAACATCCCCGGCATTACAAGTGCGGCATCCAAGCGGGCATTCGATATGCTTGCCAAGTGTCAGTACCTGAATGAATGCACGCCGGGGCGCGGTGTGATCCTGGCGACGGGGACACCGGTGTCAAATTCGATCTGTGAAATGTATGTGATGCAGCGTTACCTGCAAAGCGACAAACTTTCACAGATGGGCTTACAGCAGTTTGACGCCTGGGCATCCACCTATGGGGAGACAACGACGGCATTGGAGCTGGCAGTGGAAGGCAATGGCTACTGGTTTAAGACCAGGTTTAACCGTTTCAAGAACCTGCCGGAGCTGCTGACGATGTTCCGGGAGATTGCCGATGTGCAGACCAGGGATCAGTTAGACCTTGACGTGCCGGAGGCAGAATACCGGGTACAGGTGGCAAAACTGGATACTTATGGAAGAAAGATCATGGACAGTTTCGTGACGCGGGCAGAGCAGATCCATAACGGGGGCGTGGATGCCTCAGTGGATAATTTTTTGAAACTGACAACAGATGCAAGGCTGCTTGGCACAGATGCCAGACTGCTGGATCCGGAAGCACCAAAAAATCCGGATGGAAAGCTGGAGCAGTGCATCGCATGTGTCAAACAGGAGTATGATGCAGCTTTGGCAGAAGGAAAGAGCGGGACTCAGCTTGTCTTTTCGGATATCGGAACCCCGAATGGCGGAAGCCGGTTCAGCGTTTATTCCTATATCAAAGAAGGACTGATACAGAATGGAATCCCAAAAGAACAGATCGCGTTTATCCATGATGCAAAAACAGAGGAAAAACGGCAGCGACTGCTTGATCTGGTGCGGGAAGGGGAAATCCGGGTACTGCTAGGATCTACCGAAAAATGCGGCACCGGAGTTAATGTACAGGACCATGTCATTGCCCTGCACCATATCGACTGCCCATGGGTCCCGGCACACATCGAACAGCGGGAAGGGCGCGGGATACGGCAGGGGAACGAAAATGCCAGCGTCCGCATCTACCGGTATGTGACACAGGATACCTTTGATGCGTTTTTATGGTCTGTGCTGGAAAATAAGCAGCGTTTCATCTCCCAGGTGATGCATGCCGGAACGACAGCACGTACCTGCGATGACATAGATGAGATGGTGCTAAATTTTGCGGAGCTGAAAGCGATCGCCACAGGTAACCCATTGATCAAGGAGAAGATGGCGTTAGACAGTGAGGTGCAAAAGCTCCAACTGTTAAAGGCACACTATGACTCTCAAAAGTACGCCCTGCAGGATGCCTATCTGGAAGAATATCCGGCACGCATCCGAAAAGAGACGGAAAAGCTCTCCCGGCTGCAGGAGGATCAGAAAACCATTGCTAAGGAAACAAACGATATGTTCTGCATGGAAGTGGAAGGTATCGCCTATCTGGAACGTGCGGAAGCGGCACAGGCGGTGGAAGATTTGCTCTTACGTGCGCCAAAGGGTGTGAAAGTGGAACTGGGACGGTACAGAGGCTTTAATATCTTATATCAGCAGGACATCTTTGGTCGGAACTTAGGTATCTGTGGTCGTAATACATACTGGATTGACGCGTCCCTGTCCGGAAGCGGCTGTATCCGGCGTCTGGATAATTTCTACGCATCGTGGGATAAGATGGAGCAGAAGATCAAAGGAAAGATAGAGGAATACCGATATGCGCTGAAAACAGCAAAAGAGGAATATGAAAAGCCGTTTGAGAGGGAAGCGGAACTGATTGAAAAGAGCCAGCGGCTCTCACAGATCAATGCGTCCCTGGAACTTGACCGGAAGGATGACAGCGGGGAAGCAGTTGCGTAAAGCGGCAGTAGGAAATAAAGGAGATAGAAAAACATGACAGTAAAAGAAAAACTGAAACAGGAAGAGGAGAAATTGTTGGAAAGCGTTAACAATTCGTATCGGGACATGATGAGGGCACAGTTTGACTGCATCTTTGAGGAGCTGGAGGAACGGTGCGAAAAAAGTCCGGAATATGCAGCGCGGGTGTTACTGCCCCATAAGAGTTTCACACGCTGCATGAAGTATGCCATGAAAAAGATCATGGAGATCCGCACGCCGACGGAGAAGGAAAAGGAGCTTGCCCGAAAGCAGGAAGCCCCGATCGTGACACCGGTTTCTTCCGATGTGTTGTTCGAGTGGATCGATGAGTATTATGAGCTTGACGATAAGGAAGCGTATGAGAAAGAAATGCAGAAGCAGGAAGCGGCACAGACTTCCAAAAAGAAGAAGAAACAGACGGTCAAAAAGCCGGCAAAACCATTGCTCGATAACCTGCTTGGAAAAGAAGGCGGCGATACGCCTGAACGGAAGCCACCCAAAGAAAAAAAGAGCAGACACAAGGAGCTGGACGGTCAGTTATCGCTGTTTCAGATATAAAAAATGATGAGAAATGTGGCAGCACCTGTTTTGTATGGCAGGGCAGAGATGCCCTGGACGGGGATTTTATCCCTGTCTGCTGTTACAAAAAGGAAATGGAGACAGGCAGCAAGAGAGCTGTCTGGGAAAGGGGACATATGAAGATCGCATATAAGGCATTCCGACCGGACCTGTCCTGTCAGGCAGGCGGCAGTACATACCAATACCAGTTACAGAAGTGGAATGAGATCAAGGAGGCAAAATGCAGGGAGACAGGTTTTCACTGCGCGGAAGATCCGCTGGACTGTCTGAGCTACTACCCGGTATGGGAACAGGCGGTATATTACATGGTGGCGGCAGATGGAGACATTGACGAGGATGCCTGCGATTCCAAAATCGCATGCACAAGGCTCCGGTTGCTAAAAAAGATGACAAAAGAGGCGTACATCTATGTGGCACTGGTCTATATGGTGCAGCATCCGACACGTAACTGGAATGCCAATGTAAAGAGAGAACGTGCAGTTGCAGACCGCAACCAGATGGCAGTCAGCCGGGGAAAAAATCCGACAGCCAAGGGTGGTCTGGGTGCAGTATTAGGGCTTGCCAGGGAAGCACCGGATGGATTTGGAATCACAGAGATCGCGGTGTGTGTGGTAGACGGGAAACGATATCTTCCGGATGTCTATTATGACGTGAACGGAAATGAAGTGCTTATATAAGGAGGAAAAGGAAAATATGAAACGACAAGTGATAAAAGGCTATCCATGGCCGGAAGAAAAACATAGTATCGCAATAAGGAAAGCAGTGATCGACGATGGGATGTATCTCATCGTCGATTTTGTATCTGACAAACCACAGCTTCGGGTCTGCATCGGTAAGAAGGAATATGCCAATTATTACCCGGAAGGAACTGCGGTCACTGTTTTGGGCAAGAAAGATGAGGCACATGCGGTTTTGCCGGACAGTTGGGACCAAAAGCAGATCGCAAAAGTGATTGAGTCAGACTTACTGGTAAAGCAGGCAGTTTCCTATGACGATGGCGGAACCGGGGTAGAAAAGGAAAATCTGTGCGGATGGATTGGGTTAAAAGAACACGATTGTCAACAGAAACTAACGGAACGCAAACACGAGATCCGAAGAGACCGGATTCAGGAGTTTCAGGCACTGGTGCCAGAGATCCCATCCGGATTTACTAAATGGGCGAGAAAACAGTGTGAGGAACATCTGTTTACTTATGAGCCGTTCCGCCGGAGGAAACAGACGACCGGGATCTGCTCCAACTGCGGGCAGGAGTCCGTAGTGGAAAACATACAGCAAAACCAGACGTATATCTGCCCAAAGTGTAACGCAAAGACCAGGACACGCCGCATGGATTATAAACATAAAAATCCGCGTCCGGTTCAGTATAAAGAACGGGAAGTGATCCTGTTCCAGCGTGTGGAAGGCGGTTATGTGGAACGGCATTTCATAAGCTGGATGAAACTGGCGGTTGCCAAGGAAAAGTATGGATGTGAGGAAAGTGCAAGAATCTTTCTCCGGCATGGGAAAGAGAGGACTTTCTATGCGAAATATAGTTATCTCACCAGAGAGGTATTCTGGGACGATGCCAATTTTGGTTATTTTGACCCAGGTGGGATGATACGGATCGAAAATGGTCCCATCTATCCCTATACGTTTCGCAAAAGCCTTACCAAAGGTACAAAATACCAATACTCGGCACTGGAACAGTTGCGGAAAGAACCGGGATTTTCCCCGATTGAATACCTGCAGCGCTATGAAAAATACCCAGTATTGGAGCAGATGGTCAAAGCGGGACTTAGGAAACTTGCATTACAGATGGATCTGGCAAAGCTGAATCTGAAAGCAAAAAAACCATGGGAGTTATTTGGTCTTACGAAGGATGCCTTTCACAGACTGCGGCAGATCAATGGGGGAAAAGAGGAGATACTGTGGTTTCAGTATATGGAGCAACAGCATCTTACACTTCCTAATGCGGTTATCTGTGGAATGGCAAAAGAAGGCATTGAGCCTGCAAATATTTCCAGTGTGCCGTTATCGCCGACGGTTATCTATAATTATCTGAAACGGCAGGAGACTGGATGCAAGGGCAGACGGCGCATGCGGGAACTGCTCGGCACTTGGGAAGATTACCTTTCCATGGCTTCATATTTGAAAATGCCGATGGATCAGGATATGGTCTTACGTCCCCGCGATCTGCTTTTGGCGCACCGCGAAGTGCTCTCCCAGTGTGGAGGAAGGGAGAAAGGACTCCGGGTTGTAGAGATTGCCAATAAATTTCCTCGCGTGGAAGAAGTGCTGGCATCCATCAAAGAAAAATATGAATATATCGGAAAGACATATTCGATTGTGGTTCCGGAAAAGATTGAGCAGATCATAGAGGAAGGACAGGCGCTGAAGCATTGTTTGGATCGTTCAGACCGTTATTTTGAGCGGATCGCAAACCAGGAGTCTTATATTGTGTTCCTGCGTCGGACAAAAGCAATGGAGCAACCCTATTATACGCTGGAGATCGAACCGGATGGCACGACACGTCAGAAGCGGACGGTGGGAGATAACCAGAATAATGATTATCACCGGGCAGAGAAGTTTTTGAAAAAGTGGCAGGCGGCGATCAGACCAAGGCTTTCACAGGAGGATTTTGAGCGTCAGGAGATCAGTCGCCAGTTGAGGATGTATGAACTGGAGTCCCTGCGTAACAACAAGGTCACCGTCCATGGTGGAATCCATGCAGGGGAACTGCTGGCGGATATTTTAGAAGCCGACCTGATGGAAGCATAAAGATTTACAAAGGCATATTTCGTTAATATACATATTCCCAAGAAAAATATGAGGAAACATAGATGAAAAAAACAGAAAAAAGATTAATAACCTTGTCAGATGAGACCACTCTGGGTGGAGTGTTATTAGTATTTGAGACAGATGCTCCGGCAGAAGTGTTGGCAGAGTTGGGAAAAATATCCTGCGAGGTTTTTATCAACGGAGCTGATGCTGAAGAAGTACCTATATGGGCAGATGTTTTAGAAGAAAAGGGTTATGAATTTGCATATATTGATTCATGTACCCATGTAACTGCTTATGGCACATCAAGTGATTGGCTAGAGGAAACTTTTGGAGAAATCAATGAAAAATATGTCATTGAGGACCAACCCGACCTATTTTTAGGAGCTGACCTGATGGAAGCATAGAAAGCTTTCAAAATAAATTGATTGATTTGAAACAATAGTATATGCTAGTAGATAGGTAAAAGGATGTGTGCAGGAGGCAGAGAAAGTGTATCTGAAAAAGATTTCTTTAGAGAATTTTAGATGTTTTGAAAAAGTCGAGGTTGACTTACAAAAGAAACTGACATTGGTTGTTGGTGCGAATGGTGCCGGAAAAACATCTCTGTTGGAAAGCATTGCCATTGCAATGAGCACCATGTTTACGGCTTTTGATGGAGCAAAAGCTATGAACATCACAAAGGAAAGTGCGCATCTGAAGGCATATAAGATCGGAAGTACCGATAACGTGCAGTCACAGTATCCGGTTCGCATAGGCGCATGGGCACAGATGGATGAAAGATCGGAGATTTACTGGGAGAGAACGCTAAATACTGCAAAAGGGAAAACCACGACAAAAGATGCCAAACAGATCCTGGAAGTTGCATTAGATTACCAGAAACGGCTCCAGGAAAGGGATACCTCATTACTGCTGCCGATCATTGCTTATTATGGTACAGGCAGACTGTGGGATTATCATCGTGAAAAGCAGACGGACATTTTTGAAAAAAGTACAAGAACAAACGGTTACATTGGTTGTATGAGCGGAACAGCAAATATCAAATTGATGATGAACTGGTTCTTAAAAATGACAGTGCAAAAATACCAGAATCAGGAAAATGGCTATGGACCTGTACCGGAACTGGAAGCAGTTTTTTCCGCGATGGAGCAATGCTACAATCGGATCACCGGTTCCAACGATGCAAAGATTCAGTACAATATAGGAACCAAGGAAATTGATGTTGCTTATACGGATGCACAGGGAATGCGCATGCGTATCTCATTAAACCAGTTGAGTGATGGCTATAAAAGCACGATCAGTCTGGTAGCGGATATTGCATATCGTATGGCAGTATTGAACCCTCAGTGCCTGGGCGAAGTCTGCAAAAAAACGGATGGGATTATTTTGATTGATGAGGTGGATCTTCATCTTCATCCGGCATGGCAGAAACAGATTTTACATGACCTGACGGATATTTTCCCAAATGTCCAGTTTGTTGTCAGTACAAATGCTCCGGAAGTGATCAATTCAGTAGCAAGGGAGCAGGTGGTTGTCCTGGAGAACTATCAGGCATTACCGGCACCTGCAGAGACCTATGGAAAAGATGCGAATGGCATTTTGCGTGCGATTATGCGTGTGAAAGAGCGTCCGGATGACATTATGGAGAAATTTGAGCAGTTCTATCATGCAATCGATGCACAAGAGTATACACTGGCAAATGAGATCCTTGGAAACCTGGATGAAATCCTTGGGGATGATCCTGATCTTACAGCGATGCATATACAACTGAATTTAGAGCAGATGTAAACATTGTATAGAAAAGTGTTTTGGAATATCCAGATAATTGGTTGGAAAAACATAATTAGGTAGTAAACGTATCAGGCAGGCTTTGATTTAGAGATATTCTGAATCAGAGCCTGTTTTTGTTTTGATTGGATCTGTAAAAATGAGTATAATGTAATTTGGCAGAACGAATCAAAATATGTTATGTTGAATATAAGAAAAAAATTGTTAGGCGAGGCTTATGACAAAGTTATATGAATATTTGATTTCCAATTATAAACCGAATGAACCTATCTTTGTTTCTGATCTTCAAATTTCGATATCAGATGCCAATCTCCGGCAGATGATTAATCTATTATGTGATTCGGGAAAGATTAAGCGATTTGATACTGGTATTTATTATCTTCCGAAAGAAAGTCGGCTGACGGGATGTGTTCCGCTTGGGGCTGATACCGTCGCAAGATATAAATATGTTTCCAGAAACGGAAGGATTGACGGTTATTATTCTGGTTATACGTTCGCAAATCAGCTTGGAGTTATTACACAGGTGCCATATACATTAGAAATCGTATCAAATAATGCAAGTGAGAAAGTGCAAGAGGTGAACTTGCAGGGAAGAAAAGTGATTCTTCGTAAGGCAAAAATCCCTGTTACTAGGGAAAATTATAAAATATTACAGTTCTTGGATTTTCTCAAAGACGTAGAGTTGTATATGGATAAAAATAATGAAGTGTATATTGATCGTATAAAACAGTATATTGTGGATGAGCAAATTTGTAAAATGGATGTTGACTTTTATATAAGGCAATATCCAGACAGGATATACCGTTCAATTCATGAAATGGGTTTATATGAGTTTTTGTATAGTGATAAAGGACTAGCAAAAATGAGTGTGTTGTGATATTACAGTAAATAAAGAAAGTGTGGAAAATATGAAGATCTATGTAGATGCCGATGCCTGCCCGGTTGTAGGAATCGTCGAGAAAATAGCTGAAAAATATGATGTGCCGGTTACTTTGCTTTGTGATACGAACCATGTGCTTGCATCTGAATATAGTGAAGTGATCATGGTTGGTGCGGGAGCAGATGCAGTAGACTATAAACTGATCAGTCTGTGCCATAGAGGGGATATTGTAGTATCACAGGATTATGGTGTGGCAGCAATGGCCCTTGGAAAAGGAGCATATGCGATCCACCAGTCTGGAAAGTGGTATACGGATGAAAATATTGACCAGATGCTGATGGAACGGCATATAAATAAAAAAGCTAGACGAAGCTCCAGAAAAAATCACATCAAAGGTCCGAAAAAGCGGACAGGTGAGGATGATGAACATTTTGCACTGGCATTTGAAAAAATGGTACGGATGGCTCAACAGGCTGTGGATATGATCTAAACGGAAAGGCAGATGGTGATTGATTTCAGAAAGGAGAGGATGGCGCATGGAAAATTATGAGCGTGAATGTGCGGAAAAAGAACTTTTGCTAAAATTACAGGAAACGGAAGATGCAGTAAAGGACGGCAAAGGCTGGCTGAATCTGAATGAACTGAAACTGCTTATGGGACAACAGGGATCATTATAATTTCTGAAAATCCTGGATAGGAAAAATTGAATCATGTAGTATAACAAACGGGACGGCTTCGGCTGTCTCTTTTTGTTTCCGTATTATTAGACGTGACATATACAACAGGTTATGGCTGATTAGATAGAAAAGATTGCATGAAAAAAGGAACCTGCATACAAACAGATTCCTTACATGAGGGAAAATCCCTGTCGAAGAATGGAAGACCAGTTACTTTTCTGATAAAGAAAACGGACGATGATTACTGTCTGCTTTTCTTCATCAATCGTATAAAAGGCAAGGTAATGATTGATGATCACAAAACGAATGCCCCAACTTGCAAGTACCGGCTCATCTACCAGACGGAACTTCTGTGGCAGGTCGGCTAATGAGCCTATCTGCTTAGCCACAGCATCTAACAGATGCTCCGCGGCATCCGGATTTTTG
>JABLTO010241829.1_pt1 | contig 13102 bp, 22 predicted proteins | sample 7160091 | NCBI WGS metagenome assembly JABLTO01 (sample SAMN14651225, study PRJNA627086) | human gut metagenome | isolation source: feces | host: Homo sapiens
AATTATAATAATCAAATATAGCTGTTTTGTCAATATATAGATTATTGCATATTTAACAAACAACTGTATTGATTAATACATACTACACCACACACATATATATATTAATTATATTATATAAAGCCCGATGAGACCGGATGCAGATTAAGGACCTGAACGGCAAAATAAAAAGCCGGTCACGAAAACCGACTTTTTAGCTCAATATTCAATTTTTAAATTTCAATGCCAAATTCATCTTTTAGCACTGCTTCAAAGCTTGGCTCTAATTCGCAATAGCGTTTTAAAAACTCTATCGGCTCGCATGGTGCCAATTCGTGGTGAACCTTTTCTCGTGTCTCATCATCCATTAGAACGGCTATAGCGTCCATTTTTTCCTGTGTTATTCTCATGTTCTGCGCCTCCTTAATCCTCTTCGCAATCCTCAATTCTGTAATTAGGCCTCATTCCCTGAGCTTCCCACAAAAGATATTCTCTCATATCGTCAATATCTTGTATCTCCGCCCATTTGTTATGTTCCTCTTCAAGTTCTGCGTTTGGCTCAAACCACGCTTTGACCTCTTCAAAAGTCTTTGGTTTGCTATATTCGGCTCTGTTATCTGCGTCAACTATTCTGTATTTCATGCTCTTTATACCTCCAATAAAAATAATATTTAATTGCTACACTGATATATTAACACATTAAATATATAAATGCAATACATAATTGCAATTATTTTAGAATGGGCACTCATTTTTATTGTTTTCCAGCTCGTCCAGCTTATCCAATACTAATTGATTAACAAACCCATTAATTGTAAGCCCTTGCGCTTGTATTCGGTCTTTTGTGCCTTTTGGCAGCATAACGCTTATTCTGTCATAGTTCTCTTTCGCTTTTTTGTTCTGTCTCTTTACTCTGCTTTTATAGTTTTCAATCATTTTCTTTTCATCCATTTTTTACACCTCATTATATAAATTAATAATATCAATAATCACTAACAATAATACTATAAATAATATTGCTATACATAAATATATAACAATTAAATTACTATGTCAATATTAATTACGTGTATTATTGCAATTATTGTTTTATTACTTATTATATATAATTTTGAAATTATGAATATAAATATTATTTTAATTAGTAGTATAAATATTTTTGCAATATTTTTGCAATTATGTATTGACATTACTAATATAATATGATAATGTATAGTCAAGTCGAAAGACAAGGAACAAAATAAAAAAGCTCATCGCGCAGCCGTCCAAAGTTACACGATGAGCACCAAACAAAATAATACGAAAGGCGCGTATATTATAACATACGTGGGAAAAGGTGTAAACCATGAGAAAATTATCAATCGCAGAACTGAGAAAAAGAGAACTTGATTTTGCTATAAATGAATATAGCATAGACCCGGAAACCGCAAGACATCTTATGAACCGCTTTTATAGACTTAATGCAGATTTAGATAGATTAAGTTGTTTAGAAAATGACAGTACTACTTGCAACAAAAGAAGTACAAAAAATTTATCCTTGAGCTGTAGCAAGCGAATTGAGAAGCTTAATCACGATTTTAATAATTATGGACTTGCGTTAGATAGTTTTTCGCACCTGATGACCATAGTTATTAAGGGTACAACAAAGCAAGCTATTTCAGATTTTTATTATTAATCGGGGGTGTGAATTATGAGCTCATATATATTATCAATCGAATCAATAACAGATATAGCGGAGTCAATTCGCTATATACTGGACAACTCAAGCAATAGCAACTGTATAAGTTTAAATACCAAAGAACTTAAAAACCAATTTAGAAATTGTGACGGTAAAAGCGGATTTTATCAAACTAGGAAAATAGCACGCATGTTATACCGCTTTAACGATTTGGCTGTATCGTCAAGGTATGGCGAAAGCACAACAGAAATGCCGGACTTTTCCAACGATGGCAAAAATTTGTATATGCTCGATAGATATAGATTTATCAAAAAGCTAGAATGCTATCTATATCAGTGCGACGAGCAAGCAACTTGCACAACGGCACTCTATAAGGCACTAAATGATTTATTATATAGCATTTACCGCACAGAAATTCATAAATCAGATAATTATAAAAATGTTGAGGAGTGGGGATAAAACATGATTAATATAGACATGTGGCACAATGATAAAATAAAAGCGGTTGAAAAAATCAATATATTTTTTAACGATTTGACCGGGAAATATTGGGGGAATTGTTATATTAACAATAAAGCTATTGGAGATTATACCGCAGACAGCTCGACAGACATCGAAAAGACTTTCGAGCATTTAGCAATTAATTGGAATTAAGTAAAATAAGCCGGTGCAAGTTCACCGGCTTTATATTAAAGAGGTGTAAATATATGAGATATAAAATTGAAAAAATAGCAAAAAGAAATAATTTAAACTATAGCGTTGTAAAATTCGATGGTGGCTTCAAGGGCTATGAATTTAGTACCAATAGTTACAACGAAAAAGCTTTTTTAGAGTCTCTTTTCAGGTTAAAGGATTTATATATAAAAAGTAACCCATATAGTTATTATTTTACTGTAATGTATTTAGATGACTATTTGAACCTTAAAAAATTCGGTAAAATGGTTTTTGAACTCGTAAATATGTTCTGTCAAGCGTTGCACAACGGCAAAACAGCGACAGAGGCAAAAAACATACAATTAAATTTTTGCGCGTTATGTCCGGAATATTTCCCGGCATATGAAAATATTTACAATGAGGCAGCATGGAATTAAGGGGGGCGCAATATGAGAGATTTAATCGAGCTTTTAAAGGCTTTCGGGCTTTTCGCGTCATGCCTTGTTATTGGGTATGGCGGTTTATTTTTATTTTTTTATTAAATAGCTAATATCAAGGGATTTTTAAGCCGGTGCAAGTCCGGCTATTAGCTTTATATATAAGGCTTTTCAGGTCTTATATATTTTCTGTTGAGGGCTACCCAATAAAGCGGTAATAAGTGCATATATACAGACATTTGCGGATAATGTAAAGCCGTATCGGTGCGGTATTTGAACTTGCGACAAGTGAAGCGATTAATAAACGCGGGGAATAGCAAGCGTAGGACAACGAGCGTTAGACATGTCAAAAGTGTGTAGGATATACAGCGCACTATAAACATTTTGTATACATATATAGGTGTTTTGCGTTACCACCTATAAAAACAGATTAACGCACGTATAGACCGCGCAAAGGTCAATAGTAACCATGTAAACTATGCACGAATAGAAAAGAGGGTTAATGAATGGATAATAGCAAACTAACCACGCTTGACGCTGTAGAGTGTGAAATAAGAGCTCGCTACAACGGCAAATATCAAAGCGTGTCCGGCTACAAGGCAAGCGAACAAGCCACACGCAAAGCAATAACAAATATATTTAGGAACGTGGCGGAGCTTGGAACGTGTGACGATGTTCTAGCACTCATCAGTGGCAAGGAATACAGGCGGACGGCTTTTATTAACTATTTACAGCACGGGAACTACATAAGCCCTATAATTAAGGCTTGTTATGGTTAGGGGGTGTACTATGTCTAATTATGAGTATTTAGGTAAAAAAGAAATATATAAGCGTGTTCAGGCTCTAGGCTATGACATGCCAAAATTAAGTGACTTTAATTACATCAAGTACGATTGTATTGAGTGGATGGAGTCACATGAGCTAAAAATTACAGTTCAAAGGTGCGGTGAATGGTTGCAAGTTATCGAAAAACGCGCGCACGTTCACCCGGTCACATTGTTTTGTGGCTATAAATCCGGAAAATATATCACACGTTATTATTAGGGATATTATTATATCCCTTTTTGTCGTGCAGCCGTTCAAGCTGTCGCAATTTATCCGGCTATGAGTCTGGGCTAATATCGTACATTGACAAATTAACAAAATCGGTCTATGATTTTATGATATACACCTATAAGCCGTGTATTTGACGATTTAAGACACTTTAAACGTGTTAGCGTGGATTTTATCAAGTACGCTATAATAAGCCACAAAATGAGCCGTTCACAATGCCTAAAAATATAATTATAGCATTGCAAGCCGTCAAGCCGTGGCAAGTTGTACGGTGCGCGAGTTGTTACGAGTCAGGCGCGCCAAATCACGGAAATTGTTTGAATTTTCAGAAAACTTTACTCAATTAAAGCGTAGTGCGAGTTCTTTGCAAGTTCTCGACAAGTTTTTGGAAAATTTCGCGAACGGATTTTTGAAATCGAAAAATCCAAGGGTAGGGGGGTACTTAATTCATCCTAAAATTTTTAGGTTTTTGAATTTTGAATTGCCAAAAAATAAATGCTCTTGGCGCTGTAATCGCTCTCTCCTAGTTCTTCAATTAGTTTCTGCCGTGTCATTTCCGGATTAGTCCGGTGTATGTATTCTAATAGTCTGTCTATTCTATCCATATTTCTGCTCCAATAAATTGAATATTTTGTCGGCCGTGTATACAATATTTCGTCCGTACAAGCTCATAAAATCTGCGATTATTTCCTCTGTCTCTATTTCAATGTCACAGCCGTATGAGAACGAGTACACATGCACTAGCTCGTGGCATAGTATCTTGTCGGCCATGTAATCAGACACATTATCAGCTATCGTAATAGTCTTAGTTGTATTATCGGTTACTCCTAAACTTATAGTGCCGTCAGACCGCTTTAATTCGCTTGATGTGGGCTTTTTGAATCGTATGTGCCACAATGTATCATTAACTCTTATATCCATGCTTATACCCTCTAAAAATGGCTATGAGCATTACTACCCATAGCCTTAATAATTACAGTTTTGACGCAAGATTGCTCATTTTGGTGCGTAAAAGGTTGCGTTCATCGGGTGTCATGTCGTTTAAAAGCTCCGATATATCTCCGCTCAATTCACGGATATACATGTCAAGGGCTTTCATTTTATGCTCTTTGTCCTCTGTTGAAGCTCCTTTGTGCATTTCCTTCGTTTCAGTATAATGTCTCTTTGCTCTGTCATAATTGCTTTCACTCACATGTGGTGCAATTGGTTCAGAATAGTACATCTTACCTTGGCTCTTATCCATGTCACGCATATACTCCATGTCGTTGTAGTTTACCGGCATGTGATAATAAGGCGGTTCCTCATATCCTCTGCGCATTCCATGACCTTTTGGTGCAAATCTGCCATTTGCATAGCGGTATTGGTCATAATATCTTCTACCACTTTCTTCGCCATATTCTGCCTTAAGATTTCTTAGGAGTTCTTTGTCGTACTCTTCTTCCTCTTCATCAGCCTTTTTCATAGCCTTGGAAATTATTGAGTGATACTCAGCTTCTGCAAGGTCTTTTATCATATCCACGACCTCACCCATTTCAGAAGTGTCAACGTTTTCAATGCCCTTTTCAAACTCGCTGACAGCTTTCTCTGTAAGACACTCTTGCATTTTGTGCATTCTTTCAATGTGCATACTCTCACCTCCTACGCTTCACGAGCGGCAATTAAGTTACTATTCTGTACCTCAATAGCCTGTGCCGATGTATTCTGCACCGCTACAGTACTGCAACAGCCACAAGGTACATCCACATATGCCTGAGCTGAAACGTTAAATAGATTTGAAACTGCTGCCGGTGTGACTATCATCTTTGTTGACTGTAAAGGCTCTCCGTCTACTGCGATAGCAAGCGAGATAGCTTCAACAGTACCGCCTGTAGGTATCTGAATATTGCCAGAATATGATACTAAAAATCTAGCCTTGCACTGATTAGTAATACCTCTTAGCTTGATAATTCCACTTCCGGTTCTGTGTACGATACATTTTGTTCCGTTTACGGCTGTCTCTGTAAATGCCACATCCTCTCCGGCTGAAACAGTCTGTAATGCAATTCCTGTTATTTCCATTATCTTTACCTCTCTTTCATAAAAATAAGGGCAAACCATACAAGTCTGCCCTTTATCTTCCCGACATTTGTGTCGGTAACATCAAGTAATACTGCTTAGCAGACATAATCTCGACTAACTCTTGACTAAACTTGGACTAATCCTCGACTAAAAACGATTTTTAATCGGTTTAGATTGAGTTAAACTCAATTAAGATACTCAATTATTCAGTTTTAGCAATTACAGCCGGTGTTGCAACCGCATCCGTAAGCATATCCGTAAAGATTGCTTGCCGGGAATGACGGTACTGGTGTAGGTCTTACTGCGTCAATAATCTGATTTGTTTGTGCTGTCATTGCAGTAGTCAAAAGCGCGTTCTGTCTATCCTGTGAAGCTGCTCTGCGTAAATCGTTGTTCTCAGCTGTAAGTGTTGCTATCTTATCCTGCGTTAAGAAATCAAGGATAGCTCTCGTTCCAGCGTTCTGGCTGTCAATGATGTCTCTTGTGTTGCTATTCATGGTGTTTTGCAAAGCACAAGTGTTAGTTGCCATGTTGTAGTTTATGCCTTGGATGGCTTCTCTTGTCTCGCAGCAGCAGTTAGCAAGCTGTGACTGTAAAGCATTGGTATTCTGCATATTAGCGACTGTATCAGCGTTAATAGCTTGCTGTATGCCATATCCTGTCTGCATGATATTTGTGTTAATACCATTAAAGCCTGTGAGCATACTGTTGTTCATAGCATAGGATCCATCACAAAGTCCGTTAGAAATACCATCTAACTTGCTGATAACCGCCTGATTGTCAAAACCTCTTTGAATTTCACTGCCGACACCACCATTAGTGCCACCGAAACCACCAAAGCCGTTGCCCCAGCCTCCAAATATCGCAAATACTACGATAAGGAACCAAAGCCATGAGCCGTCATTCCAGTTATTTCCGTTGTTTCCGTCCAAATTCGCGACGATAGGTACGCTTGGACAATTTCCTGTGTTGAACATCTGTTTTACCTCCAAAATTTATTTTATAAGAGTCGTGCGCACGTTCTCTCATATGCTATATTCCAAAATTACCTCTAATCTGCTTCATCACATCATCAGGATTAATGCCTTTTTCTTTGCACAAGTTCCTTGCCATTTGCTCAATTCCCTTGCTGTTTCCGCTTTGAGCCATGCTCATTGCGTTCTTAATCATTGGATTGCTCATCATCTGATTATTGTTCATCATCTGTTGTATCATTCCCATCACATTCATGCTTTTTCACTCTCCTTGCTTTGTGTTCGTGGAGTTTTTCTCTGCGCCCCTAAAGATAATTGCTCAATCTTCTCTGACAGTTCGTTGAGCTTTGCCATAATGCCCTCTGTGGCTTTCTCTGATAGGTCAAATTCAAGTTTTTCTGTGTCAGCCGATAAAACGTCTGTCTTATCATTTAAAATCGGTCTAAAGGTCAATGTGCGGATTGTTCCGTCGGCATTCCAACTCTTAGCGTATATCTCCGTTAAATCCTGTTTTGGGAAAAATGCTACACTGCCATCCATTGGTACTTCATTGGGATTGATAGTCTCAACCGCCTGTACCACTCTGCCACTTATACCTTGCGTCTGCTCAGGCTGTTGGTATCTCTGATAGCTCGCCATTGGGTTGTACTGATACGCTCCATAATTAGGTGTATAATTCATCATTGGTTGCTGATACGGCATGTTCATTTTCTCTTTCCTCCAAGACCTCTTCGATTGTTTTAATGACAAGGGATAATGTCATCAGGTCGATTTTTTGTAACTCACTCTTAGCAAATATTTGTTCTCTCACTTCATCGTCAAACATAACATCATCTCCTTATGCCTAAATTGTGGCATAAAAAAAGAGAAGAGCATTTCCATGTTCTTCTCATATTTGTGTCATATAATGGCTTTTCTATATACAATTTTTACTACACACTTTTTGGGGTGGTTACTACACAGTTACTACACACTTTTGGTATTAAAATACATTAAAATACATAGAATTTTATATTTTTTACGATTTTACGAAAACTTCGCAATCCCTTTATTTTCCTAGGATTGCGCCATTATTTACGAAATCGTATGGCACTCCTTGATATACATAATAATTAAGCCAGTTGGAATAAAGTATATTGCCGTGCGAACGCCACTGTAAAAGTGGCTTTTGTGTATCATCATTATCCGGATAGTAGTTCACCGGCATATCTATATCAAGTCCCTTTTTCTTATCCCTCTCGTACTCATTGTGAAGAGTATATCTGTCATACTCAGGATGTCCCATCACAAAAATCTTTTTACCGTCCTGATCCATCAGAAGGAATACTCCTGCCTCATCCGACTCCGCAAGTATGGTAAGCTCAGGATGCTTTAATATATCCTCCTTTAAGACCTCGGTATGTCTTGAGTGCGGTGCGTAAAACACGTCATCGAAGCCTCTGACAAGTGGGATTTTTCTGTTCTTTACACGGTGCGCATACACACCAAATTTCTTCTTTGGAAGCACACGCTTTGGTATGCCGTAGTGATAATATAATCCTGCCTGTGCACCCCAGCACAGATGAAGTGTGGAGAAAGCATGTGTCTTGCTCCACTCCATTATACTGCATATCTCATCCCAGTAGTCTACCTCCTCGTATTCCATAAGCTCAACCGGTGCCCCTGTGATTATCATGCCGTCAAAGTATCTGTCCTTTATATCATCAAAGGTCTCGTAAAATTTATTCAGATGACTGAGTGATGTGTGAGTGGCCTCGTGAGTAGATGTGGTCACAAACGTTACATTGACCTGTATAGGGGTATTTGACAGCGAGCGCAGTATCTGAAGCTCTGTGTCCTCCTTTAATGGCATGAGATTTACAATCGCAATCTCCAGCTGTCTGATGTTCTGATGTGATGCCCTGTTTTCGTCCATCACAAATATATTTTCTCTCTCAAGTATTTCCTTTACAGGTAAATCATTTTGTGTCTTTATAGGCATTTTATAACCTCTTTTCTAACGCCCAAACATCTCTATAAATGTATCCTCCGAGATGATAGGTATTCCTAATTCTTTTGCTTTTTTATTTTTTGATGAAGTAGATTCAGTGTCGTTGTTTACCAGATAGTCTGTCTTTTTTGACACGCTTCCTGTCACCTTGCCGCCCTGTGACTCCACATAGGCCTTAAACTCGCTTCTGTTGGCAAAATCATGCACATCGCCTGTGATAACAAAGGTCTTGCCGTTTAAGCTTCCCTCAGACATATCCCTTATATCGACCTTTTCTATGTCAAGCTCCTTAATCAGTGCTTCAAACATCGCGCTGTTTTTGGGATTTGCATACCATTCAAGTATGGAGCCTGACTTTTCCTGGCCTATACCGTCTATATCCACAAAATCTGTGGCATTTCTCATTCTGTCCGCAAAGCCATCAAAACCTATTGCGTTGACAATCTTCTTGCCTGCATCGGTACCTATAAGAGGTATACAGAGTGCAAATATCAGATTGACCGGATGGACATGTCTGCTTTTTTCGATGGCAGCCTGCATATTCATGCATGATTTTTCTCCAAAGCCTTCCATGCTGCTTATCTTATCAAAATGCTCGGGCAGATGGTATATGTCAGGGAACTGTTTTATGAATCCCTCATTTATAAATTTTAGCATTGTCTGTACCGAAAGTCCATCTATATCCATTCCGCTTTTGCTGACAAATCTTGAAAACTTTTTGACATTCTTGGCTGTACAGTCAGGGTTTGTGCAATGTAGCGTCTTCACACCGCTGTTTTTACTTACAAATATGCGTGTCGGATGATGACACACCGGACATTCCTTCGGTATCTCAACTGCTCCCACCGCATCCTTTACAGCTATGCATTTCGGAATAATCTTGTTGGCTTTTATCACGGAAAGTGTACACTCTTTTCCCACTCCAAGCCTTTCTATCTCAGTCAGATTGCAAAGCGAAGCTCTCGAAACCGTCGTACCCTCTATCTGCACCGGCTCAAAAACAGCCACCGGCGATATTGTCGAAACCGCACACGACCATTCAATATAACGAAGTCTCGTATCTACAGCCTCATCCTGCCACTTGAAAGCAAAACCTGCTCTCGTAGCATGATGCCCTGTGACGCTTCCGCCTGCAGCGTAGGCAGTGTCATCATAGCATATGACAAGTCCGTCCACCGGCACATCCATCCTGCCACTCTCGACATCCCTTGTCCAGCGTTTTACAGCCTCATCAAGGCCTGCCGCATCTGTTGCCTCCCTTTTGACAACATTGAATTTCATATCACTAAGATAGCTCATTCTATCCCCCCATGATATGATATCATCATCTATATGCACGAGTGTAAACGCATAAAACACTACATGTCTGCGCTTCACTTCTTCCACATCATCGAGATTTAATGTACCGGATGCAAGGTTCCTTGGATTGGCATATTTCTCATCATCGTCCTCGATTGTATCATTTAACAGTTTAAAATCCGTGTAGGAAATTGTCGCTTCCCCTCTTACAACCATATGTCCCTTGTATGGTATCTCCTTTGGAAAGCCGCTTATGGCATCCTGCAAAAAGGTGATGTTACTTCCTACAGTTCCATTTCCTCTCGTCAGTATTTTCACAAGCCTGCCACCGTCATATGTGAGCACGAGTGTCAGTCCGTCAAGCTTCCATGAAAGCCAGATTGGCATATCACCTGCCCATTTCTTAAGCTCCTCAATACTCTTTGTCTTGGCAAGTGAAAGTGCCGGATACTCATGTGGCTCACGATTTCCTGCCTCTGCCTCATAGCCTGCATTATGTGTCGGACTGTCCGGACGGATATATCCTGTTTTTTCCTCAAGCTGTGTAAGTTCATCAAACAGTGCATCCCACTCGTAGTTTGGCATTATTTCATCTGCGCCGTTGTAGTAAGCTTTTGACGCGCGGTTAAGACTTTCAACAAGCTCGTCTATCTTATCTTTTATTTTGTTATTCTCCATGCTGTAATAATCCCCTGTCTGCTTTACTTTGCTCTTCTATCCGGATATTTCTTATCCGTATGTTTCTTATCAGAATGATTCTTATTCGTATCAGGCATAACCGGCTGATTCGAGGAATCCGCAATCAGTCTTTTGAGCCCCTTGTATTCAAGTGGTGTCACTGCCCTGTACTTTCCTCTTGGCAGGTCACCAAGCTCAATATTCATGATTCTCACTCTCTCAAGCTTAACCACACGGTAGCCAAAGTATTCACACATCCGTCTTATCTGCCTGTTGTAGCCCTGTGTCAGAATAATCTTAAACTGCTTTGAGGACAGCTTTTTCACATGGCACTTTCTGGTTGTCACACCAAGCTCTACAAGCGGTACGCCTCCTGCGAGCCCTCTTATGAAGCTGTCAGATATTGTTTTGTTTACTGTGACAATATACTCTTTTTCGTGTCTGTTGCCGGAGCGCATCATCTTATTTACTATCTCGCCATTGTTGGTCAGAAGTAAAAGTCCCTCTGAATCCTTATCCAGCCTGCCAATGGGATAAATGCGCTTTGGGTAATTAAGATAATCTATCACGTTGTTTTTTTCCCTTTTTTCTGCTGTGCAGACTATGCCGGCCGGCTTATTGAGGGCAATCAGTATCATCTCTTCTTCCTTTGATACTACCTGTCCATTATATGTGACAGTCTGTCCCTTTAGAACTCTGTCACCTGTCTTTGCTGTCACACCGTCTATTCCTACTTTGCCGGCTTCTATCTGCCTGTCTGCCTCACGCCTTGAGCACACGCCCGCTTCACTGAGGAATTTATTTATTCTTACACCATTTTCTTCCATACCATATCCTCTTTTTAGATTGCTTTATCCGATATACATAAACCAAACAGCAGCCTTTTCTACTCTTTACAGCAGCCATTTGCCATGTAGATTAAAACACGGAGACCTTTAAGCCTCCGTGTTGCTTCTTATTATTGTATGCACATCTGTTACTTTGTATTGCTTTTACTGTCCTACTGTCTGGAGATTCTCTGTCTTGATATAAGCTCTGCCATTTGTTCCGGCGCTGTAGGATACTATAGTCCAGTCGCCCTCTGTGCCATATGCTGTAAGTGTTACCTGTTCCTTTAAGAGACCAAGCTCCTTTGCATCTGTGCTTGCACCGTCACGCACCTTTACAACATCCTTTGTCACTACCTGATATTCAGCCGGTGCCTGTGGCTGCTCGGCTGTCTGCTGATTTGCTGCATTTGTATCCGTGGTCTGCTGGTCTGGGGTCTGTCCTGCATTTGCATCCGTGGTCTGCTGATTTGTGGTCTGTCCGGCATTTGCATCCGTAGTCTGCTGGTCTGCAGTCTGTCCTGCATTTGCATCTGTAGTCTGCTGGTCACCACTCTGTGATGCATCATCTGCCTCTGTAGTCTGTGTGTCTGCATCAGACTTCTTTAAATTGGCAATACCTGACGATGTGTACCACTGCTTTATAGCACCTGTGAGTGTTGTCTCAAGCATAGTCTTTAAATTGGCATCAGAACCGACCGCCTGCTCATATGCCTTTTGTACCTCCTCATGAAGGTCTGCAAACTCAGATGAAGCAGTATACTTAGAAATAAGCTCCATAATATCGTCATCGAGTTCATTCTCGCAGTATGTTCTGTTGAAATTACTGTATACATTATTTATAAAGAGCTTTCCGTCCTTATCTGTCTCTATATAAAAGAAGTCAAGTGTAGGTGCCTGTGTATCAACTCCCGTAAACTTTATACTGTTTTTAACAGACACAAAGTATGTTCCCTTTTTCAAACCATTCTTGGTGTAAGGTGTAATGTCATTGACTGACTCATAGTACTGGCTGACAACACCAATATAGCTCTTCTCGTTGTCGCTCATAGGTGTCGCAAGCTTGCCAAGTGTATCAAGGTCATCACCCACGTATGCCTTGTAATAATCAGCAAGTAATGTGCTGATATCGTCCTTGGCGTCATTTGTGTAATCCTTTTCAAACTCAAAATCCTTCACCGAAATCTCTGTCTGTGATCCGGCTTCAGTATTGGATTGTCTGCCATTATTGCCTCCTGCGACAACTACTATAAGTATAAGTATGAGTCCTACAAGTACACCTGCTACTCCAACGTATTTTTTATTTTCTGCGCAAAACTGCTTTATATTATCCAATGTTTCCTTGTTAAAAAAGTCCTTCATATGGTTCCTCCATTAACCCAACATATCAAAATCAAAGTATGTGACCGACGCGAATCGAACGCGCACTCGCCGGAGTCGGAGTCCGGAATTTTATCCATTAAACTACGGGCACA
>JABLTO010142489.1_pt1 | contig 13096 bp, 13 predicted proteins | sample 7160091 | NCBI WGS metagenome assembly JABLTO01 (sample SAMN14651225, study PRJNA627086) | human gut metagenome | isolation source: feces | host: Homo sapiens
CCGGCTTAGCGACATCCGATGTCAGAACTCCAAGTCTGCTGCCCTGACCGCCTGCTAAAAGCATAGCTATCATTTCTTTCTTAATCACGTCATCACTCCTCGTCTGTTCCAGTTTTATGTAATGTTAATTTTTATTTATTTTTGATTATAGCATATCATAGGTATATTTACAACATTATTCACAATTTTTCAAAAATTTTTTTCTGTATTTTGGCACATTGCACAATACTTTTTCAGGTGCGCGAATTACCCCAGAGTGGTATAATAGTTAAAAACTTATAAATAGGTAGGTAATCTTCATGTATAAATTAAATTTTAACGAACCAATTCACGTTCATTTTATCGGCATTGGCGGTATCAGTATGAGCGGACTCGCTGAGATCCTTCTTGAGAAAGGCTTTACGATCTCCGGTTCCGATTCCAAAGAATCCGATTTAACAGACATCCTTACATCCAAGGGTGCTACCATATTCTATGGACAGAAAGCAGAGAATATTATTCCTGGTATTCAGCTGGTTGTTTACACGGCTGCAATCCATGAGGATAACCCAGAATTTGCAGAGGCTAAAGCCCAGCAGCTTCCAATGCTTTCCCGTGCACAGCTTCTCGGACAGATTATGGATAACTATGAGAAATCCATTGCTGTTGCAGGTACACATGGTAAGACAACAACAACTTCCATGATCAGCGAAATTCTTATGGCCGCCAAAGCAGACCCAACCATCTCCGTTGGTGGTATTCTTCCATCAATCGGCGGAAATCTCCGTGTGGGAGCTTCTTCCGTCTTTGTGTCAGAAGCGTGCGAATATACCAACAGCTTTTTAAATTTCCGTCCTAAATACAGCATCATCTTAAATGTAGAAGCTGAACATCTCGACTTTTTCAAAGATCTGGATGATATCCGCCACTCTTTCCGCAAATTTGCCGGCAATACTTTAGCAGATGGCGCAACGATCATCAATGGCGAAATCACTAACTATGAGGAGCTGACCCATAATCTTCCTCAGGAGATCATCACCTACGGATTTGACTCCTCCTTTGATTTCTATGCTACTGATGTAACTTACAACGAGAAGGCCTGTCCGGCTTTTACTGTTATGCATCATGACAAAAAAGTCGCAGATATTCAGTTATCTGTTCCGGGACGCCACAATGCAAGCAACGCACTCGCTGCAGTTGCCCTTGCGGTAACCATGGGACTTGATACCGATGCAATCGTTCGCGGACTGGATGCCTTCGGTGGTGCCAACCGCCGTTTCCAGTATAAAGGAACCGTCGATGGTGTAACTGTTATCGATGATTATGCCCATCATCCAACCGAGATCCGTGCAACACTTTCTGCGGCTGAAAATTATCCACATCAGCGCCTCGTTCTGGTATTCCAGCCACATACATACTCCCGAACCAAGGCTTTCCTTGATGACTTTGCAGATGTTCTGTCTATGGCAGACGTTGTAGTGCTTGCAGATATTTTTGCAGCCCGCGAGCAGAATACTTACGGGGTAAGTTCCAAAGATATTCTCTCCCGCCTTAAGGCAAAAGGCACAGAAGCTTACTATTTCCCATCTTTTGAGGAAATTGAGAAATTTTTATTAAAAAATTGTGTAAACGGTGACCTGTTGATAACTATGGGTGCCGGAAACATTGTAGAAATAGGCGAAGCCCTTTTAGGAAAATAAGTTATCCACTTTATCCACATAGAAACGTTGATAGTTATTCATCGTGCTATGTGGATTTTTATTTTCGTCATCAACAATATCATCCTATGCTTTAACCTTGATTTTATGCCAGATGCAGAAATATTTTAAATGAACGATTGATTTTTCAACGGAGTTATCCACTTTATCCACAATTTATCCAATGTTCGTAAAAGCCTGTATTCTTCGGTACTCTGGAACTTTTTTCATCTTCCATTTGGAAAATTCTTGTGCTATAATCTCAAATGCACGAAATCGTGCCTAACTATCGGAGGTCCAATATGGTAAACATAGAGATATTACGTGACTATACATACACAGATACCATAGTTCCAAATGAATTCATCGATTTCTTTATGCCTGAGGCAAACGGTGAATTTGTTAAGGTATATTTATATTTATTACGAAGCATGCAATCTCATGCATCAAATTGTACAATTTCTGCAATCGCTGATTGCTTTAATAATACAGAGATGGATGTCATCCGCGCTCTGCGCTACTGGCAGAAGACCGGATTGCTTCATTTAGAAGAGGAAAATGGTGAAATCTGTAAAATTCACTTTCTTCCTATTCCAAATACAGAAACAAACACAAGTACAAAGGATGCCCCTGTCGCGCCACCGATTAGTGAGAACCTTGCACAGAATGTTCATTCTCTGCGAAGCAGTGTACCGGAGATGCCTGTTTCGGCACCTTCTGCCGAGCCTGTCGCTACGCAAAAGCATCGGTATACAGCAGACGAAATTGCCGGTTTCCTGAAGAACGATGATATTTCCGAATTATTCTTTATCGTAGAGACTTACATCAAGCATCCTCTGAGTGAGAACGACATGAATACTGTTCTGTTCTGGCATGAAGATCTTCATTTTTCTAATGATCTGATTGTATATCTGCTCGAATACTGTATCAGCAAAGGACACTCAAGCATGCGCTATCTGGACAAAGTAGCCATGGGCTGGCACGACAACAATATTACAACCGTGACGCAGGCCAAGGAAGATGCTGCCATACACAGTCAGGCATATTACGGTGTTATGAAAGCTTTGGGGATTACCGGACGCAGCCTTGTGGAAGCTGAGACAGCCTTTATCCGCAAATGGACCAAAGAATTCGCCTTTGATCTTCCGTTGATTCAGGAAGCATGTGCCCGTACCATTACCGCCACGCATCAGCCAAGTTTTGAATACACGGATTCTATCCTGACCAGCTGGCATAAGAATCATGTACATACATTGGAAGATATTAAAACTCTTGATGCAGCATATGCGAAAGCCAAAAAGACTGCTCCGCAGCCAAACGCTTCCGATTCTGCACCAGCTTCTGCACCTCGGAAGAACAGCTTCAATAATTTTAAGCCTCGCAGCTATGACTACGAGCATCTGGAAGGAACATTGCTTTCTTCCACCAGTCACTAATTCGGGGAGGATATTATGCCACTTTCCAATTCACAATATGATGAAATCATGCGGGAATATGATCAGCGTCAATTGCAGGACCGACGTATTCTTGACGAGCGACGCAAGGAAGTGTTTCAAAAGATTCCAAAGTTAAAGGAACTGGAATCAACCGTAGCATCCCGCTCTGTCAGACAGGCGCGCCTTTTACTAGACGGAGACACCTCCGCACTTACCGCGTTAAAAGAAGAACTTGCTGATTTAAGTCAGCAACGCGACACACTTTTATCCGCCGGAGGCTTTGCTTTAGACTATCTTGATCCGGTCTACGAATGTCCGGATTGCAAAGATACCGGTTATATCGACGGCCGGAAATGCCATTGTTTCAGGCAGGCAATCATCAATACCGTGTATGCACAGTCCAATATTCGGGAAATACTGAGAAGGGAGAATTTTGATCATTTTTCCTATTCCTATTATTCGGATGAGGACATCAGCCCGACAACCGGTCTGTCTGCTCTTGCAACTGCCCGTCATGCTGTGGAAGAATGCCATCATTTTATCGATGCCTTTGACAACAAACCACAGAATTTGTTTTTCTATGGTGGAACCGGCGTGGGAAAGACTTTCCTGACCAATTGCGTGGCAAAAGAATTATTAGACAAGGGCTATTCTGTCATATACTTTACAGCCTTTCAATTATTTGATATATTAAGCAAAGGTGTATTTGAAAAAGATGCAGATGCTATCGCTGCGCACCAGAATATTTTCGATTGTGATCTTCTTGTCATTGATGATCTGGGAACAGAATTGAGCAATGCTTTTACGACATCACAATTGTTTTTGTGCGTAAACGAGCGCTTGTTGCGTCATAAATCAACGATTATTTCAACCAACCTGAGCTTTCAGCAGATTGCTGATATTTACTCGGAGCGGACTTTTTCCCGCATTTGCGGTGACTATACAATGATTAAGCTTTTTAATCAGATGGATATAAGGATTCTCAAACAACAGAAACCTTGATTTACGATAATAACCCTGTTTATTTTGCAGGTTATTACATATAAATATTGTTACATATTTTAATGGAGGACAAATCATGCCAAACGACGAAAGAATTTTGGAAACTATGCCAACCGGTACCCTTGGACTAATTCCAACTGCCAGCTGCATGGAATTAGGAAAGAAAGTAGACAGTTACCTGGCCACATGGAGAGAGCACCGCGAACACGAGCATCAGGACGATATCGCATTCAAGGAATACCACAAAGAGAGCTATATCATCGAACCTCACATTCCACGTTTTGGTTCCGGAGAAGCAAAATGTGTCATTAATCAGTCTGTCCGAGGCTATGACCTCTATATTATGGTAGATGTTACCAATTACAGTATGACCTATTCCCTTTGTGGACATACCAATCATATGTCGCCGGATGATCACTTTGCAGACTTAAAGCGTGTCATTGCCGCTGTTGGTGGTAAAGCCCGCCGTATTACGGTTATCTTACCATTCCTGTATGAAAGCCGTCAGCATAGAAGAACTGCACGTGAATCCCTTGACTGTCCATTAGCATTACAAGAGCTGTACAATATGGGAATTGACAACATCATCACATTTGATGCACATGACCCTCGTGTCGTAAACGCAATTCCACTGAATGGCTTCGAGAATGTAATGCCTTCTTATCAGTTTATCAAAGGTATCTTAAAGAATGTAAAAGACTTAACTATTGATGCTGAACACTTAATGATTATCAGCCCGGATGAAGGTGCTACGAACCGTGCAATCTATCTTGCAAACGTACTTGGTGTTGACATGGGTATGTTCTACAAGAGACGTGATTTCAGTAAAGTCGTTGACGGACGTAACCCGATTGTAGCTCATGAATTCTTAGGTTCTAACGTAGAAGGCAAGGATGTCCTCATTATTGACGATATGATTTCTTCCGGTGAAAGTATGATTGATACCGCAAGAGAGTTAAAGAAGCGTAAAGCAAACCGTATTTTCGTTGTTTCCACTTTCGGTCTTTTTACAAATGGATTTGCTTCCTTTGATAAAGCTTACGAGGAGGGACTTATATATCGTGTGGTTACTACAAACTTAATTTATCAGTCTCCTGAATTATTAAGCAAAGAGTACTACATCAGCTGTGATATGAGTAAATACATTGCATACATTATTGATACTTTGAACCATGATTCTTCTATCAGCGATCTTCTGAATCCTTACGATCGTATTAAGAAGTATGTACAGAAGTACAATGATGCAAAGAAGAATGCATAATTTGACATGATTTTATAGAGATAAAAATGGCGGGTATGAATTTCATACTCGTCATTTTTCTTTTTTCGAAAGCAAAAGTCCGTCAATCGTTCTGATTGCCTTCGCGTATATGTCCGGCGTCAAGATGCGGCTGAATGAAGTTCTCGCGCGCATATTCCCACAATGTTTCCGAGCCTTCTGCCGTATGTGCGTTTCGTCCGAGGATCTGGCTTAGCTGTACACTGTGTTCCACCCATGCCTTGCCGTCTGTAGCGGCATTCAGCATCATAGGCTGTATATTGTCCATCGTCCTTGCAAATTTGGCTTCCGGAGTCTCCTGCGCCTCAAATTCCAGCCACAGATCATACATCTTCTTTCCCTGTTCCTCCGGCAGCATTCCATAGATGCGATCCGCCGCCTTGCGTTCGCGCGCCGCCTGTGTCTTTTTGCCTTCCTCATCATAGGCATAAGTATCCCCGGCATCGATCTCAACCAGATCATGAATGAGAAGCATACTGATCGTATGGAGCACATCGATCTCCTGATTCGCATATTCACTGAGTAAAAGTGTCATGATTGCCATATGCCACGCATGCTCCGCATCATCTTCTTTGCGCGTCCCACCGGTCAGATACGTCTGCCTTCCGATAAACTTCTCCTTGTCGATCTCGCGGATGAAATCAAATTGTTTGTCCAGACGCTGCTTTGTTTCTTTGTTCATCTCTATTCTTTGGCTCCTTCTCGACTTACCATTCTCTTTCTTCTATCATAGCACATCTTTGCAAGCTTGCTTTTGCTATATAAGAAATTCCACACTTGCCAAATCCATCTTTTCCTTCACCTGATCCGGCACATCAATGAGGCCGAATCGATAGAACAGCGCATAGATATACGTCGCTCCGCTTCGCCCTCTTCGCAGTTCATACGTAAACTCTAATCCCGAATATGTCTTAAAAACAGTTCCCTGAAAAAGGCATACCGCATCCCACAGATTTTCCTCGGTCGGCTCCGCCTGTAAAACCGCAAGCATATTCTGTTCCCGATTTATATTATGTTCGTTCTCCATTGTACTCCTTGCTTCCGATTCCGATTTATTTTTTCTTTTTGAAGGTGTGAAAACAAATCCTTATGCTATATACTCTAAAGGAAAGTATTGTATAACGTCTTTTCAATTCATTCTATTATAAATCATGTTTTTCTCTTCTCTTTGCCGCCTCTTGGTAAACTTGTTCATCAGTTCTGGCTGAAACAACGATAATCTTCATTATATTGTCCATTCTCTCAATCTTGTAGACAACCCGGATACCCAAATCCCTAAATTTTATCTTCATGAGATTTGTGAGGTTTGTACCACTTTTATTCCCCAAAGGTTTTCCATACCCACCTTCTTCAGCCGGTAATGGATTCCCGCTTACTTTTGTAATACCCTTTAACACTTGTATTTGAGCTGAATGGTCAAGCTTTTTCATATCTTTTTGAGCTTCTTCTATAAACTCAATACTCCATGTCATTCGATATCTACATCCTCCGCTTCCAAAAGTTCCTCTTTGCTGATTCCAAGATGATTCATCACAGAATCTAATGAAACCGTCTTATTATCTCCATTCTTCTCTATACGCCTATTCGCCTCCAACAGAAGATAATAATCCTCCTCAATCTCTGTTAATCTGGTATATTCCTCTGGTGATAATATGATTGCTGAGGGCTGATTGTTCTTTAAAACAATTAATTCTCTTTCCGAATGAAGCCTGTCAAATATTTTTGCTGCCTGACCCTTATTGAATTGTGAAATAGGAACAAGACTTTGTAAAAGATCTGCTGCAATTGCCATAGTAAACACCTCCATTACTTTATTCTACCTATAGTATATTCGGGATTCACAAAAAATCAATACAATCAGCTGAATATTTTCCAATTTATTTTCATTATAATTTAGTGTTTCTGCTTTTACTTCTATTATCTACTTGCATCACTAACAACAGTGACTGTGACTTTCTCTTCGTTCAAGTCACTATCGCACTTGACTCGTTGCTAAAGTCCATGAATGGGCGTTTGTATTGCTTCGACTTAACCCTTAAAAGGGTCTTCGTACTCCTTCACACTTAATTTATCCTGCATGATATCGTACTTCTCTTGATCCTGAATATACTTCTTTATTGTCGCTTCGTTGAGCCCAACTGTGCTAACATAATATCCTTCCGACCCAAAATATCTATTTCCGAATTTATATTTGAGATTTGCATGTCTATCGAAAATCATAAGCGCTGACTTTTCCTTTAAATATCCCATAAAACTGGAAACACTGATCATAGGTGGTATACTTACCAACATATGAATGTGGTCTGGCATTAAATGCCCTTCTAAAATCTCCACACCTTTATACGCACACAGTTGTTTTAATACATCACGTATATCCTCTTTCAATTGGTTATAAATGACTTTTCGTCTATACTTTGGAGTGAATACAATATGGTATTTACGCATCCATTTTGTATGGGCGAGGTCATTGGACTTATTCGCCATATAACTTTTTGTCTCCACCCGCGTAGCAGGTGGATTTTTGTTTCGCGCGACAACGCGCTCAACAGGCTAAAGCCCATAACAAAACCGTCGGGGAAATTTTCTCGACGGTTTCATACTGTTTTAAAAAAGCAAAATTATGCAACAACATCTACCATTTTACTTTTTTTATTTTTGTCCAATCCTGACTGTCTCTATATGTAAAATACGAAGAAGTAATTTGGTCAATTTGCCCTTTTACTCTTCTATTTTTCATCAATGCCTTTTTGCCTGTACCATCTAAATTACTGCAAACAATATTGCAATAATAATCTATATATGATCCATCAAAATCTGTTTTATTATAATTTTTTATATACTCTGCATAATACATTTTATTTCCGCTAATATGATAAGCAATTATTTGTTTAGCCAAAGTCTTTGCCTTGTTATTTTTCATATTATAAACACGAATCTTCTGCGGGCTCGGATCTCCTTCATATCCATGGCATACTAAATATTTACCAGACATAACCGCTGTTGTAACATCTGCCATAACTTTTTTCTTTTTTTGAATTTTTAGATTATAGCAATAAAGATTTCCAGGATCAATTCCTATTGTGCAATATATTTTATTTCCATACACTCCAACAATAGATCCGTCCTCTTCATTATTCACAACAAATAACTTATTTGTTTTTCCATTTTGTAAATTTGTTTTATAAAACGTACATTTGCTAATAGTGCTATCGAATTGTTCAACAACATAATATGCTATTTTCCCATTTGTAAAAATGCTTGGTGAAACATTCTGATTAGATCCAAGTTTTCCTTCTTTTTTCCCTTTCTTCCAATATACATTCCATCTTCCAGCATCATTTGAATAACTTGCATAAAACTCAGTTGTTCCAACTTTTTGCTTTCCTTGCTGTGCCAAATTAGTTGTTTTATATTTCTCTGCTGCCTGTATTTCTGTACACTGTGTTTTCAAGCAAAGAAAACATAATGCGATTAATAAGATTATGCCTACTTTATTATATTTTTTCATTTGAATTTCTCCTTCACGTATTTTACTCTTGGCTTCTCTTTCCACATAATATACACTTTTATTGTAATAGAAATATTGACAAAATAATTAAGATATACCAGATTTATTCAACTGGGAACTTTTTAGGCATAGAAACACAATTAGTAATATATGGGTAAATAATTCCTGCAGTCGTCGCCTTTTCTAATAAACTATCCCCCTCTTTATTTTTATGAGTATAATAACTAAGTTCACCATTTTTCAAGCATAATGTCACATTGTAATTTTCCGTTACGGTTTCATAGTTAATAAAAATCATATTATTCGCCCTATAATATATTTTTCCTATCGTTCCCTTTTTCTTAATTTCTTGCAAAATTTTTGAACCATTTTTTGCCTTCTTCAATTGTGCCTTTGTAATTTCCAATCCCCCATATTCTACCAACTTTTTCCCGTCCCATTTGGAATAATATTCATTCCAAGTATGACCACATCCGTCCTTTGTAGCATCATACTGACTATCACATATAACAACTTTATTATTACCTAAATATTCAGGCTGTCCCCAGCCTACATTTTCCACCTTGATTACCTTATTTTCTTGAAACACATAACCATATGCTCCCCATGCAGGACCTCCCGCGCCATCACAATAGGAAAACATTACTGTGTTCTTAAGTGTAAATAATCCAATACTATCTGGATATATTATTCCTATAGTATTATCACAAAATTTAATACATAGCTTATCTGTTACATACCATAATTTTGCACTATCGTAGCCCCATTCGTCACTTGTATCAGACGTTATTCCGACGCCTTCTTTCTTTCCATCTCTATTAAAATCCTTGTAGTAAAAGGCACAAATTTTTTCCGATGTTGCAGCCTTTAATTTTCTTTTTAATTCATCTTCAGTCGGACTCTTACTATCCTTATTTTTTTTATCCGTGCTCTGCTTATTTTTATAAGTACACTTATCTCCTTCCGTCCTTTTTCCATCTTCATAATGCCACGTTCCGCGTAACGGATTCGCTGCATTATTATCCAGAATAACTTTTGTAAGTGTAAGCTTAGTATGATTTTTCAGCCATTTTCCAATTCCCATGTCCGTATTCACGCCAACGGAAACATAACTGTATAAGTCCAAATTTGTACACAATTTTGGCTTTTTATCATGAACAGTTGCGGTTGCTTTTAATTTTGCTCCAGCATCCGCCTGCACACCGATAATATCAATAGCTCCATATAATTTATCGTCAAACCAACATCCCAGGAAGCGTAGATTTACCTGTGGTTCCCCTAAAAGTTGTCCATTTACTTCTGCCTGTGTTCCATCCCAGCTTCCATTACAACTTGCATTCATTCTAAAATCTCCATTTATGTAAGAAGCTGTCAACGTATTAGAAAGCGTGTACTGAATTGTCGCTTTCCCATCTGCAGAAATGTTCAGGTAAAACACTACATCCGCATAAAACCCTTCTCCAAGATATGCCGATACATGACCAAGGTAGATTTTACCAGTCCCTTTTCCTTTGCTTGAGAATTTTAATTCAGCCTTAGCTACAACGTCCTCACTCAGCGAAACTGAAATCTCACGATATATCGGATTCAGTGGATTAGAAAAATCTGCATCAACAACAGCAGTTATCTTTGGAGCTGGCAATTGTACACTTCCGGAAAAGGTTCCAGCATCCCCAAGTTTTATTTCTTTTAGTTCAAGTGTTTTTCCATTTCCTACAGAAGTAGTTACCTGTGCAGTTGCTCCTCTTAATCCATTGCTTAAATTTCCAACAGAAGCAACCACATCATCATTTGGAACAAATGCAGACATATCAACCTGCTTTTTCTTTTGAAGATCTATTTTCTGATACACTTCGGCAATGTCTGGTGTTTCTCCAGTGATCTCCACCCTTCCATTTCCAATATCGGTAATATTCTTGATTTTTAATGCAATCTGATTTTGTGTTCCACTTTCTTTTGGAAAAATAACAACTTTTCCTGTTTGTAAATTTTGCGTATATTCATTCTTCGAAACCGAAACTACTAACTGATTTCCTTGTTCTTTGACCGTATAATTTGTTTGAGTGCTAGCGGAAATGTTATCTACATTTTTTTGATACTTTATAACATTTTTATGTTTCGAATCAACCTTTCCTGTGTTTCGAATCTTTTTTACTACACGCAAAGCATTTTTCTTCTCTGATTTAGTGATTGCTTTATTCGGAAGAAATTTCTTTTTCTTAAGCGACAAGATTTTCTGATTTAATGCCACTTTGTCTTCGCTTGGATAATTTAATGTCTTTTTATCCTTGCATTTAGGCGAAGTTCCTTTATCCGCCTGAAAACCTAATGCTCTTACCGCCGTAACCGCCATAAATTCACGCGTTGCTGCTTTGTTTGGATAAAATTTCTTACTTTTCTTTTTTACCGGAAGAATTCCGCGAGCATATGCTGTCTCTATAGCCTTTCCCTTTGCATTCTTCTTTGTATCTGAGAAGTGATATTTTGAAATTTTCCCAGTTTTAATATCTGCTTGTTTTAACAAAGCAGATACCCACTCTGCACGTGTTACTACAACCTTTGCTCCTGTTGTCTTTGCATTCACCTGTTGCATTGGTATGCAAGTAACCAACATAGCCAAAACCAACATTAATGTAATTAATTTCTTTCCATTTTTCATAATCAAATCTAACTCCTTTGCCCTATAGTACTTGGGTTCAAATACAAAATATATGTATTTATATCAATTAAATATAGTAAAACATATCACTTTACATAACTCTTGGGTTTCACAACTTGGACAACCTGTGTTTTATTCCATTGTCATAATTTTCATCTTTGTGATTTTATATCCATATACCGATTTCGAACTTGGTTTTACCTGATAAATGATTCTATAATTTGATTGACCATTATTTGATCCCCAATATCCATAATATACATTTTTCTTTACCTGATATGTATTTCCCGACTTCTTGGTAATCTTAATGCTATGTACAACATAATCCATCTCTATTTCAATGTTTGTAATGCTTACAACTGCAGTTCCATTCTTTTTTCGATAAGCATCAAAAAGACTATCTTTCTGAAATGTCGTCGGCAGATTCTTATTGGAAATCGTAGTTCCAAAAAGATTTTTCCCAGCCGCTTTCAATTTCTTATTTGAGATTTTATAGATATCATCTCCTTCAAATTCACCAACCTTAATTTGATTTTTTTCATTTCGATCAATTGACAATGCTGCGGCTTTTGCCATCTCTGTTTTCGTCAATTTCACCTTGTTCTTGCCATCCAATAGGAGCTTATACTCATAGTCCTCCATTTTGCCCACAAGTTTCTTAATCTGTGCATTGTGTGATTTTGCTTGTATACTTTGTGGATATGTAAAAAAACTAATTATAATCAACATAATCAACATAATTCCACAGATACGTGTTCTTCTTTTTCGCATAATATTGTTCCTCTTTCCGCTCTTATTTCTTAGGGAAAATATACTTATCACAATTATCTTTATTGTTCAAATACATATTATTTGCCCCTTCCGAAATTGTCAGTTTCTTTCCATTCTTTTTCAACTTACGTATTTGATTTTTAAATGTTTTCTTCGAAACATTATTTCCCTTGGAATCATAATAGCTTTCCACTGCTTTTTTCATGCTCTGATCGTAAAAGCCTTGACAAGAAAACTTTGTTTTAATTTTTTTGCCCGTGTACACCTGATAGCGTTTTTCATATCCATCCCTATATATTTCAGAATAAACAAAGCCTACTTTATTCCTGTAAAAAGTCACTTTCCATAAAGGATAAGAAGCCATATACTTCACTTTTCCATTTATATATGCATATACAGCCAATTGACCGGTAGCGTTTGAACCACACTCATCATAAATTAACAATTCCTGTTTGCCATCTTTATTTAAGTCCTCTAAACGAAACTTTATTCCCTCATCTGTCGTATATCTATTTGTCCAAAGCAAATTTTGTTCTGAAAGGAATTCACGATATGCTACTTTGACATCGTTCTTTTCCACAGCATATATTTTTTGTATGGCAAATAGCTGATTTACCATTATAATAACAAGCATAAACAACACTACTTTTCGTTTTCGAAATTTTATCCCATTCATTTCCGTTCTCCATTAGTTGGTGCACAATTTCTGCTGTGCACCAACTCGATCATACTTCACAACCTTCATTAACGAGTTCTCATTTTATA
>JABLTO010113846.1_pt1 | contig 13076 bp, 7 predicted proteins | sample 7160091 | NCBI WGS metagenome assembly JABLTO01 (sample SAMN14651225, study PRJNA627086) | human gut metagenome | isolation source: feces | host: Homo sapiens
AAGTCCTTTCTTTGATTTTACGGATAGCATACCGGGCAATTTTGAAGATTTCATAAAGATTCCCGAAAACAGAATATGAACAATACACCGTAACCGTGGAGCATATCGCAACAAAGCACCAACCTACTAGAAGAATCCTGTACGGCTGCAGTAAAACTGTTTCTGTACAGGATTTCTTTGTCTTATTCTAACGCAATTATTCTAACGCAATTATACGTGACAAACATGGTGGCAATCACGTATACTCAAATCACATCAGAAAGTTATGGATGAAAGGGTGAAATCTATGATATTACGGAAAAGTATTTTGTCGGTCGTGCTTACCATTGCAATGCTTATGCCGCTTGCACAGGCTGTTACGGTGAAGGCGGCAGATGATACAAAACAGATAGATGTCTTATTTACTCATGACACGCATTCCCACCTGGACAGCTTTTCCACGATCGTAAATGGAGAACAAAAAGAAGTCGGCGGATTTGCAAAAATAAAGACACTGATCAATGAAAAAAAGAAAGAAGATCCAGATACACTCATACTGGATGGCGGTGATTTTTCAATGGGAACGCTGATCCAGACGGTATATGATACTGAGGCAGCGGAGCTTAGAATGCTTGGATATCTTGGATATGATGTGACTACATTTGGCAATCATGAATTCGACTATCGATCCCAGGGGCTTGCCAACATGCTTAAGGCAGCCAAAAGCTCCGGAGAGACACTGCCTGAGATCGTAGTGTGCAATGTGGATTGGGACAGCATGGAAAAGGCTGGGCTAAACGACGGTCAGAAACAGATTCAGTCAGCGTTTGAAACATACGGTGTGAAGGACTATGTAATGGTACAGAAAGGTGACGTAAAGATTGCCGTTGTCGGTGTCTTCGGAAAAGATGCCCTGGAATGCGCACCAACCTGTGAATTATCTTTCAAAGATCCTGTTGAGGCTGTTAAGAAAACAGTAGAAGAAATCAAGAAAAACGAAGAAGCAGACATGATCGCCTGTGTTTCTCATGGTGGAACCTGGGAAGATGAAAGCAAGTCGGAGGACGAACTCCTTGCCAAGGCGGTTCCAGATCTTGATCTGATCATCAGTGGACATACACATTCAGAGCTGCAGGAGGCAATCCAGCACGGAAATACCTATATTGTATCCTGTGGTGAATACGGAAGAAATCTTGGCTCTCTTTCGATGACGCAGAATTCTGACGGACGCTGGGATCTGAGCTCTTATGAGCTGATTCCTGTGTCCGAGGATGTAAAAGCCGACAAGGCAACGCAGGAGCGTATCGACGCATTGATGGACACGGTGGATACGAATTACCTTGCAGACTTTGGTTATACAAGAAAAGAAGTTCTTGCGCAGAACGATGTGGAATTTAACAGCCTGGAGGAAATGGGCACAGAGCATAAAGAACTGAATCTTGGGGATATCATGGCAGATGCCTACGTATATGCTGTGGAAAATTCAGAGTATTATGATGGAGACCCGGTAGATGTAGCGGTTGTACCGAGTGGGACTGTACGTGACACGTATACAAAGGGTGATATTACCGTAGAAGATGTATACAATTCATTTTCACTTGGAATTGGCAAAGACGGAGTAGCCGGATATCCTCTGATCAACGCATACCTGACAGGAAAAGAACTGAAGCTGGTGGCTGAAGTGGATGCCTCCATTTCTGATTTTATGACAACTGCAAGACTATACTGCAGTGGCCTGAATTTTACATACAACCCGCATCGAATGATCCTGAATAAAGTGACAGACTGCTATCTTACCAGAGCAGATGGAGAAAGGACAGAGATTGAGGATGATAAGCTGTATCATGTTGTAACAGATCTGTACACCGGACAGATGTTAGGTTCTGTAATGAAAATGTCTTACGGACTTCTGTCTCTTGAGCCAAAGGATAAAGACGGAAATCCAATTGAAAATCTGGAAGATCATGCAGTCATGGAAGGCAATAAGGAGCTGAAAGCATGGGATGCGATCGCAAGATATATGCAGTCTTTTGATGATGCAGATGGAGACGGCATTGCAAATGTATCTGAATACTATGCGACAACCCATGATCGTAAGGTTGTGGATGACAGCAAAAATATACTTGATCTGGTGAAAAAACCGAATAAATTTACCGCAATCATAGTATGTATCGGCCTGATCATTATTATAATAATTGTTCTTATAATAAACCTGATCCGAAGAATTGTCCGCAAGTCCAGAAAGAAGAAAAATATACATAACACAAAGAGGTAAAATGTATACTTTGTATAAAAAGTATATTTTTATGAAAATTACTTGCAATAATTTGTGCAATATGTTATAGTAAACACACGTTAAACAAGTAATTGGAAAGTGAAGCTGTGAGAGGAGAGCGAATTCATATCAGTCGAAAGGCTGTTATAGAATGCGCTCTTTTTTATTTTTGAAATTGCAAGGAGTGAGAGGGTGAGCAGTTTTTTTATGAAGCAGTTGAGGATAATCCGATTATTGCGGCAGCATTGACATGGTATCGGTAAAGACAAAAGAAGACATTCCGAAAGGAAAAATCTTTGACTGTGTGAAAGCACTGAAAGGAATTGAGGTTCCGGCACCGGTTCATATTGGAGATGTGATTCTCAAAAATGTGGCAGACACAGGCGTAGATATTGTTGCGACAAAGAATGTAGAATAATAGAGAAGCAATAAAAGCGACAGAATATAGATTGTAAGACTGAATATAATAAAAAATTGACCAAAGTTCATATTTTATTGAATTGATACGATATGCCAAATTACTTATAATTCTATCATATGTGTTTATGAGTAATTGTAATATTAACGTGGGCAGTTTAAAAGCTCCCGGAGTTAGAGTATGAAAAATAACAAAAAGAACAAAAAGAGAAAGAATGACCTTAGGCATTTAAGCAGAAAAGAACTGATCGATCTGATCTGTGATATGAGAAGACCAAATCCTTCAAAAGAAGCTCCGACGATAGAAGAAGCTGAGAAAGAACAAAAAAGATTAAATCGTCGCGCGGCTTATCGCCAGACCTTCCGCGGTACAGCTGCAGTGCTGATCGTTGTGGCAGCAATCTCCGTGCTTGTGGCGACCTTGTGGATGCCGGTCCTGCAGATCTATGGTTCTTCCATGTCACCGACTCTGGAGCGGGGGCAGATCGTAATCTCAGTAAAGAACAAACATCTGAAAACCGGAGATATTGTTGCATTCTGGCAGGGCAACAAGCTTCTGGTCAAACGTGTGATCGCAGGCCCTGGGCAGTGGGTTGATATTGACGCAGGCGGAGTGGTGACGGTTGATGGCCAGACGCTTGACGAACCATATCTTAAAGAAGTGTCCCTTGGGAACTGTGATATTGAGCTTCCGCATCAGGTGGCAGAATCACACTGGTTTTTTATGGGGGACAACAGAGCTACGTCGGTCGATTCAAGAACTGCGTCCATAGGAGATGTCTCAGAGGATCAGATTGAAGGGCAGATCGTATTTCGGATCTGGCCATTGAATGCGGCAGGAAGTATGAGACAGAATTAACAGATCATAAAATCTGGACAAGGAATGTCCGTATTATATAAAAAAGTATCGTAGGAAAAGACGGAAAAGAAAGGCATCAGATACACCAGAAAAAGAGTAGGTGGAACTGTGCAAAATAAGGGAACAGATTATATCAGAAGAATCTTAAGGGACAAGGCACGGCAGAAACGTTGGAGACAAATAATGCTGTGCCTTTCTTGTATAGTTGTTTTCTGTACAATATATGTACTGATTCTTCCGGCGATTACGCTGGAAAAGAAGACGACGTGTGAAGAGGAAGAACAGATCGCAATACAGGAAGAACAACCCCTGGTACAGGAAGAGGACGAAAGCATCGTCCAAAGTGATGATTCAGATGAAGTGGAATTTGTATCGTGTGAGCCGATCGAAGAGGAAACCGATGACATCGAAGATGTCGAGATCACCGAAGACCCGGAAGAAGAGATGGATGTCGATTTTGCTTCGGGAGAAGAGGATGGAATTGTAGCGGCAGACGAAACTGTGATGCCTGAGGGAGGTATAGCAGGCGGATTTGATCTGAGTGAGGAGGGGAACAAAGAAAAACTTAAGGATGTTACGTTGTTCTATAAACTGCCTGGTAATGAGAACTGGCAGAAATGTAAGCCCGGCAATGATACCGTGATACCGGCAAACGCAAAGATCAAGCTGCAGGTGGAGTATGAGAATATACAGATCCAGAATCTGATGAAGTCCTATAATTGTAAACTGACCTATGATCTTCCGGAATTAATGCGCAATATAACGACGGAAGGTGGGATTTTTGATGGAGGTAATAAGGTTGGAACAGTAACATGTGAAAACGGAAAAATAATAGTTACCTTCGATAAAGAGTATCTTAATAATCGTAATAATAACGGTCAAACCACAATTAAAGGAAATTTTTATGCACAGGGCGATGTGAACCTGAGGGTAGTGCCAGATACGGATGGTAAGACAACTGTGACAACAGGAAATAAGACCTATCAGTTAAATTTCGGTCCAGATGCCATTGCACAGTATGGGCAGATAAGTGTAGAGAAAACATGTATCAGTCCTCAGGCAATATCCACAGAGAATGGAAATTACCTTGCATATACAATTACTGTGACGGCAGGGGAAGATGGATGCCCGGATGTCTCAGTGGTTGACACGATCGTGAACAGTTCGGATTGTGTGGCTTCTTATGTGGGAATCAATACGACAGAAAAATCACTTGAAAATGGTGAGAATGCCCAGAATCCATATGAGACGCTTGCAGAAGGCAAGACTCCTGGAAAAGTCTATCTGGGAAATATGACGACTGATTCAACCAATCCTGTTCCAACACCAGGAGCGGCAAACATTACTGCCCCGGGAAGTATGGTTTGGAAAATTGGCAATATGGCAGCTGGTGAGAGTCGCACGCTTACATATTATGTCAAGCTGAAAGATGATGTTGGTTTAAACGGCAATGAGATAAAAAATAAAGCAAACGTGTATTCCAAAGCCTATGAGAGGGCTTATCATGAGGCATCCTTTACACCGAAAATTGACTATACAATGCCGAAGAGTCATGATAAAGATATTGATCGGAACAGTGATGGAACTTATACGATCACATATAAAATAGAGTTTAATCTGGATGGGAATAACAGTAATTATGCTTTAAAGAATCTTGAATTCAGAGATTATCTGGATGATCAATCTGATAATATTCATACAGATTCAAATGCACTTCCATATATCAGCTACAATCGTGATTCGGTAAAACTGTATAAGGGTGGAGTAGAATTGCCTTCGAAAGATTACACTGTAAGCTGGGCAAATGGTAATGATACCTATGAGACACCCTGGGCAGATTCGAATGGTAATCCAACTCGATTCAAGATTACAGGGGCAAATGGTAAACCAATAACTGTAAATCCGGGTGATTCCTACTATGCGACTTACACAGTCACAGTGAAGCCGGAAGCACTGGCAGCAATGCAGGCAAACAATATAGATGTGAAAAACCGATATTATGTACATGTATCGAATGCGAATACTAATTTTGGAAACGCTCTTAACAGATACTGGGATAGCGCAAATGTCGGAAACTATAAATGGGATGAGAAAATAGTCGGAACCGGAACTGCGGCAAACCAGACGATTGAAATGGGAACAGGTGATAGATATGAATATAATCCGACATCTGGAACTGTTAAGTCAGATACTTCGACAGATGTCTCTTTCACCGTTCCTGCCGGAAGCTACCCATATACCGTAGATGTCAACCAGACACTGGGTGAGTGGAATGCGACAGATGTATCGATGACGGATACACTGAGTTCGGATAAGATGAACTATATCGGATATGCAAAAATAGAAGCCTGTGAGTACGATGCAAATACGAACACATATGACGTAAAAGGCACAAAATGGGTGAAGATTGACGGCTTAAGATCGTTTACCCTGAAACCATCAGATCTTGGCTGGGAAAATGTAAATTATGCATATAAATTTACCTACTATGCAATGCTGGTAAACGCTGATTTCAGCAGTGCTAAGGTAAATAACATATTTTCACTGTCAGGAAAGGTAGTGAAAAATGGTGAGGAATTTGATATCAGCAAGATATATTCCCAAAAAGAGATAACCGTTTCCGGTTCGTTCAAAATGAATGTCAAGAAAGAATCCTGGTATTATGAGGAACCAAAAACAGATGCGGCAACTTGGCAAAATGGAAAACTCTACTGGGTGATCGAGGTATCAGGAACAGCAATCTTGAAGGATACATATTTCAGGGATGCCATTTCAAAGGACTCAGATCTGACAGACTCTTATCTGCATTCAGATTCACTGGCAGGAATTTATATGGGAACATTGCCAGAGGGAAAGACGGTCACCGGGTACGGCAGTCTGGAGGAACTTCAGAAGCCTGGAGGACTTACAGATGTATCTGAGAAGTTTACGCCGGTATTGACTAATGATAAAAACTTCACAGGTACGGACAATTACAGTGAACTGTCATTACAGGCAAAGGAACTGATTACGCTTGGAACAGACAAGCTTTACTTCATTGTAAGGACAGAACCCCAGTCGCTGCCGACAAAATATCGTGATGCTTTTACATATAGAAATCATATCAGTACAAGCGACAATGGCAATACCTGGATTGACCATGGCAGTGCGGATAAGCTTCTGTGCGGAGGCGCAGACATCCTGAAGGAACTTGGACAGACATTTACCTATGATGGAACAACAGTAACCAGCAAGAAAGATGGTGCAGATCAGGGTAATAGCGGTACGATCGTCACAAATGCACTGCTAGGTGCAGGACAGTATGCGGCCTGGGCATTTAAGGTGAACTATGCAGGGGAACTGTCAGGAACCTATCGAGTGTTGGAAACAATACCGGATGGTATGGAACTGGCATATATTCGAATCAAATGGGTTGGAGGAAAACAGGACTTTAATGCAATGTCCTCAAAAGAAATTCCAGAACTCAAGTCCGACGGCTGGGAAGAAAAAACCATTACGGCAGGTACAGATAATGGATCTCAAAAGACAACAACCTATTATGTCAAGGGCAATCAGGCTCTGATCGAACTGGGTGATTTTACAGCAGAGAAAAAGAGAGATGATTATTCTGTTGACGTGCAGGTTGTATGCAGGGTGACAGACCCGGATGTACTGCTTGGAGGAGAAGAAAAAACATTTATGAATCATGTTACACTTCAGACAGAAGGTGGACAGGATATCAGTACAGCGACTTCCCCGGCAGAAATAACACCGAAGAAAATTGAGAAAACATTTACGACAACAAATCCTGTAAGCGAAAAAATAAATTTCACAATTGAGGCAAATCAATTCGGAGAGGCACTTTCGACAAAAGATGGTACGACACTTACATTGATTGACAAACTGAGTTCCTCACTGATTCTGGATACGGGATCGATTAAAGTGATTCATTCAAAGACGAATGTTGAGGTTGGTTATACAGCTTCATTTGATACGGAAAATAATACACTGAAAATAGCGATTCCATGTAATGTGCCGGTCAAGATTACTTATGATGCGACAGTAGACGCACCACCGGGACAGAAGGTAAGTTTTTCGAATGAAGCATACTGGGAGAACTATTCTTCGACTGGTGGAACCAAGGTGGAGGAAGGAAATTATTCCTATGCCGCAGGTGGAACCGTATCAGCAGGAGATAATATAACTCTGAAGATCATCAAGAAAGATCAGAACAATCTGTCTTCTTTATTATCAGGAGCTGAATTTGAGATAATCGAGTGCAAAAGAGAATCAAATGGCACAATTACAGATCAATCAGGTAAGAAGTGGACCGGAACAACCAATGTAAATGGAGTAATTTCTTTTGGAGCAGGATCATCTGCAGATTCTGCAATGGATTACAACACCATCTATAAAGTGACAGAGACCAAGGCACCGGATGGATATGTGAAAAACAGCGAACCAATCTATATTATGGTTCCGGGGAAAGAAGAAAATAGCCAAGATTATTCGGATTATGTGAAGGCTTGTATACAGGATTCAAAAATTCATAAACAGTATAAGTCGACCTACGAACTGACTGTTCTCAACCACAAAGGTGAGATCACGGTGGAGAAGAAGTTCAAGGATCCCGGTGGTCATAAGGCGAGTCCGGTGAGTGGAACGTATAAGTTTGGATTGTATGAGAATGCAGACGGAACTACACCAGATACAACTACAACACCGCTTCAGACGATCACGATTACATATCAGGCAGGAGAGAAAACTTCTAAGACAGAAAAGTTTGTTAATTTAGATTTGTCAAAGATATATTATGTTTTTGAACTTGATGATAATGGAAATCCGATTAAAGATTCCACCACAGTTGCGACTGTGAACAAAATGGAATATTTCACATCGTATGCAACAACAAAGATTGATTGTGCAACCACAGGGGTGAACAGCGCAGTCAATGGAAACACGGTGACAGTTACCAACCAGATCCGTGTAAAAGAACTGCCTTCTACAGGCAGTTATGGTCCCCTTATATTCAGACTTGCAGGAGCGGTATTAATATTCTTCGCCGGACTGCAGATGCTGATCAATATAAAAAGAAGAGCCTGCAACAACAGGTAATACAAAAGAGGGTGTGCTGTACCTTCCAGAAAAGCAAAATTTTTTTTGGGGGGGGCAGTGACGCAAAAACAAGGAGGAAGAAATGAAACTGATTAAGAAAATTGCCGCCATTATGCTCTCTGTTATGATGGTATTGGGAATGGCCAGCGTGGTAAGCGCAGATGAAGGTGGAGTAACAGCGCCTACAGGAAATGGAAAGATTACGATTACAAATGCAAAAAAGGATCAGACATATACGATTTATCGGATACTAGAATTAGAAAGTTATGATAAAGCAAAAAATAATTATGCCTATAAAGCAGCAGAACGCTGGAAAACATTTCTCGAAACAGAAAGTGCAAAAGCTTATTTAACAACGGATTCTAATGGTGGTGTAACTTGGAAAACTGGAATAGAAGAGTCAAAAGCCGCAGCATTTGCAAAGTTAGCGTTGACGTATGCAAAAAATAATTCTATCGTTTCTGATGGGGATTCAAAAGCAACAGCCAATGGAAGCATTACATTTGATAAGCTTCCACTTGGTTATTATCTTGTAGATTCCAGTGCTGGTGCGCTTTGTTCTCTTAATACAACAGCTACAGAAGTAGAAATCCAGGAAAAGAATGGTGTTCCTTCAGTAGAAAAGAAAGTTGAGGAAGATTCTACAAATGCCTGGGATGACAGTAATACAGCTGATATCGGACAGACTGTAAACTTCCAGACTACAATCACAGCACAGCAAGGTGCACAGAACTATGTACTGCATGATAAGATGGAGGCAGGATTAACATTTGGTGGCACTGTAACTGTAACGAAAAATGGAGAAAATGTCGATGCGACAAATTATACACTAAAAATAGCTACAGATCCATCTGCTAATGTCACCGATGGATGTACATTTGAAATTGTATTTACTCAGCCCTTCTGTGACACACTTAAAGCTGATGAACAGATTATCGTCACATACTCTGCAACGCTGAATGAGAAGGCAGCAATTGCAGGAGAAGAAAATAAGAATACTACAAAGCTTACTTATGGAGACAGCAGTGAAACAACTCCAAGTACAACAACTACAAAAACTTTTGAAATGTCAGTGTTCAAATACACAAAAGATGGAACAAATGATAAAGCACTCGCAGGAGCAACCTTCACATTAAGCAAAGATGATAAAGGTACAAATCCAATTAAACTTGTAAGTGTTAGCAATGATGAAACAAATGGTGATACCTATCGTGTGGCAAAAGAAAATGAAGCAATAACATCAGTAACTACTACAAAATCCGGTAAATTCAAAATCCAAGGTCTTGATGCTGATATATACTACCTTACTGAGACACAGCAGCCAACCGGCTATAACAAGCTGTCTGCTCCAATAAAAATTAAGATTGATGATGCCGGAGCGGTATTTATTCTTAAGAACTCAGCTAACGGTACAGAAACTCCAGAAGCTATAACTGATTATGTCAAAGTCCTGAACAACACCGGTACCATCCTCCCAACCACAGGTGGCAATGGTACATCTCTGATCTACTTCCTGGGTGCAGTTCTTGCACTTGTATCCGGTGTGGTACTGATCACAAAGCAACGAATGAAAAATAGTTAAAGTAATTTCGCTGTGCGGGGAATAGGCATTCCCTGTGCAGCAGCAAGGAGAGGATTGTAAGATGAGAAAGCATGTTTCAACAATTACCACGGTGCTGGTCTTTCTTACAGGTCTGTCCTTGTTGCTGTATCCGACAGTCAGTAACTATTGGAACTCCAAGCATCAGACGCAGGCGGTTGCGGAGTATTCGGACCGGATTGAAAAGATGGATGAGCAGGAGAAGAAGCAGGCATTTGAGCAGGCGGAAAAATATAATGAAACGCTGATTTCAGATCCAGGCCGTTTTACTCCGACGGAGGAGCAGGATGAGTGGTATAAGAGTCTCTTGGATATAGACGGAACCGGAATGATGGGGTATATCACCATACCGGAAATAGACTGTAAGCTTGCCGTCTATCACACGGTGGATGACTCAGTTCTGCAGGTGGGTGTCGGCCATATGGAAGGCTCCAGTCTGCCGGTCGGAGGCAGTGGAACGCACTGTGTTCTCTCCGGGCACAGGGGACTTCCGAGTGCAAAGCTTTTTACGGATCTTGACAGACTGCAGAAGGGTGATATTTTTCTGCTTCATATTTATGATCAGGTATTTACATATGAAGTCGACCAGATTCATATCGTAGAACCAATAGATTATGGACTTCTGAACATTGAGGAAGGCGAGGATCTGTGTACGCTTCTTACCTGTACGCCTTATGGAATCAACACAGAGAGACTGCTGGTGCGCGGTCACAGGATCGCAAACCGGTCGGGAGATAATTCGAGGATCACATCGGATGCCGCAAAGGTGAGTACTGTGCTTGTTGCAGTAGGCATTGGAATTCCGCTTCTTATCATCAGTTTTATTGCAGTGGACGTGTCGGAGCGCGTTCCAAAAAGAAAAAAGAAAAGTAAAAACAGAAGTAAAAACAGAAGAAGAAAAGCAACCATACAAACCAGAGCAAAACGAATCAGAACAAAACAAACCAGTGGGAGAAGAAGATGAAGTACCAATACAGGCAGAGCTGTTACAGTCGAATAAAGAGAATGATATGCATGCTGGCTTTTGCCGCTGTTTTTTCCGGGATGCTGATGAACACACCGGTTCTGGCTGCGGTGGAAGCAGAACAGACAAAGGGAAGTATTTCTCTTGGATGTCCGGCCGAGGGTCTGGAGTTTTCGCTGTATCGTGTGGCAGACTACAAAGATACAGGTGGTTTTGCACTGACAGAAAAATTTCAGAATTATCGGGTTTCCCTGGAATCAGATGAATGGAGAGGAACAGCGCGTACGCTTGCGGATTATGCGGAACGTGACGGAATCCAGGCAGATGCAGTGCTGAAATCAGGAAGTGACAAAACCGTATGCTTTGAAAATCTTTCAAATGGGCTTTATCTGGTAAAAGGTCAGGAGATCGAGGCGCAGGATAACGGAAAGGCAAAGATATCTGTTCCGCCTGTTTCGCTGATCGCACTTCCGGATGCTTCGCAGAAAGATACGCTCCATATAAGGGTAAATCTGAAGTATGACGAGGAGAAAATGGATAATACAGAAGCTTCCCAGACAAAGATTCATGTGTTGAAGGTATGGAAACAGGATCAGGTTAAAGAACGTCCGGCTTCGGTGCAGGTTGATCTGTTGAGAACAGATCAGAATGGAACAACAGTTGCGGACAGTCAGATCCTGAAAAAGGAAAATCAGTGGTCCTATACCTGGGAAAACCTTTCGTCACAGGTGAGCTGGAGTGTGGTGGAAACAGAAGTACCGTCAGGCTATACCGTGAGTACCAGCCGAGAGGGAAACACCGTTGTGCTGACAAACACTAAAACAGCAGATTCAGAAGATAAATCAGAATCAACAGATAAAACGGGAACGTCTGGAGAAAATGGTGAAAATTCTTCTCAGAAGCTTCCACAGACAGGACAGCTCTGGTGGCCGGTTCCTCTTCTTATGCTGGCCGGTGTGATCTGTCTGTTAGTAGGTAAGCAGCTGCGAAAATCCATGGAAGAAAAGAAATAAAAAGATGCAGTATAAGAAAAAGAATCGAATTGGAAATATTTTAAAAGGAGCAGGACTGATTCTGGTGACAGCAGCAGTGCTGCTCCTGGTGTATAATCTGTGGGACGGACACCGTGCCCGGGAGAGCGAGGAGGCAATCCTGGCAGAATATCTGCAGGAAAACAAAAAAGCATCAGAGAGTCCTGATGCTTCGGATAAAGAAGATGAACAGAACATACCGGATTACATTCTGAACCCGGATATGGATATGCCTGAATACACGCTGAAAAGTCTGGGTGATGTGGCGTGTATAGGAATTCTGGAGATTCCGGCGCTGAATCTGGAACTTCCGGTTATCAGCAGCTGGAGTTATTCTTCTTTAAGGTTGGCACCCTGCCGTTATTCCGGAAGCGCCTACAAGGGGAATCTGGTAATCGCAGCGCATAATTATCAGTCTCATTTTGGGGGATTAAGAACTCTTCCGGAAGGAAGCGAGGTTTTTTTTACAGATGCTGTGGGAAATCGGTTTTCTTACTATGTGGCGGTAACGGAGGCACTGACTCCCTGGAGTGTGGACGATATGACGAGCGGAGAGTGGCCGCTCACCCTGTTTACCTGCACCCTGGACAGCCAGAACCGGGTCACCGTGCGTTGCGAATACAGCGAGGCAATGGAAAACTGGGACCGGAATGCGTATCGGTGAATTGCTTGCTAATGCTCATAGTCCATTTTTCAGTAACACGATCTAGTACTTTTTAAGATAAAGTAGAAATAGTGCAATTTTCACAGGACATTATACAAGAATTACATAGAAATATATCGTATTATTGATATAGTATTCTTGAATTGTATGTGAGGAGAAAACTATGGCAGCTGAAAGAAAAACATTAACACAG
>JABLTO010053115.1_pt1 | contig 13070 bp, 13 predicted proteins | sample 7160091 | NCBI WGS metagenome assembly JABLTO01 (sample SAMN14651225, study PRJNA627086) | human gut metagenome | isolation source: feces | host: Homo sapiens
TGAAAAGGTTTTCCATCATATTTGGGAAGGCGGAATGCCGCAGGTGCTTGGTGTGGACGATGAACTTCGTATGGAATATTACAGCTCTTATGTAGACACCTATCTTATGCGGGATGTAGCGGAAGAAGGAGGCATAACCGATACAGTTAAATTTACAAAGTTTTTGAGAGCTTGTGCCGCCCTTGTGGCTGAACAGGTCAATTATGCAACGCTTGCTGAAAACACTGATATTTCAGAACCGACCGCAAAAGAATGGCTTAACCTTTTACAAGGCTTAGGGATCGTTTATTTGCTTGAACCCTATGCAAACAATGAACTTAAAAGGCTCACAAAAACACCGAAATTATATTTCTGTGATACCGGGTTATGCGCTTATCTTTCCATGTGGCTTACCCCGCAGCAGTTAATGAATGGTGCGGTCAGCGGACATTATTATGAAAACTATGTTGTGATGGAGCTTATCAAAAACTATGCCTATAGCTCCGCAAAATCGAACATCACATATTATCGTGATGCCAATGCTAAAGAAATTGATTTGTTCGTTGAGGAAAACCAGGTTATCCATCCGCTCGAAATAAAAAAATCCGCCAATCCCAATAGACGAGAAGTCAAGAAATTCACATTCCTTGATAAAACTTCTCTTCAGCGCGGGAATGGTGGTATTATATGTATGTGTGAGGAACCTATCCCGATCGACGATATGAACTGTTTTATTCCAAGTAACCTGATATGATTTATGCGTTTATTGGTTCTTGTAACTTTGAAGCACATGACAAAGACGGTTGATCACGGCTCAGTGTCAACCGTCTCTTTTTAAAATCGGAGCAACGCTCCAGGCAACCGAGGAGATTATAACTCCCGCCAAAACTCTGAACCGTGACCCGTCATCGAATTTTACCGGGATATCTGTACTTGGGTTATAAACCGGCACACAGTTTTTATATCCCCTTGCGGTAAAGCACAAACGAATATATCGCAGGCACAAAACATGCAATCATTACAAGCACAAATATGATTGCTGCACCGTAGCCGCCGAAGAATGCTGCCAAAATCATACACAGCCCAGCTATAACAAACATCCTTCCACCGAACCGATGTGTCTTTTCCCAGTTTTCTTCGCTGTTAAGGGTCCACGGCAGCTTTATACCCATTGTGTAATTCTGTCTGCATTTTGGCAGATAATTGCCGATAAGCACAAACAGAACACCGATCAAAATCGGAATAAACCTGATAAGATTAAGTGAACTGTCAAGCGCATATGATATGGTTATACACTGTACGACCACACTTAGTATCGGTATAAACCAGCGTGTTATTGATTTCAGGCGGTTATCCATGCCTCTCTTTTTAGGATCGACCTCAAGCAATCCTGAGCACAAAACAAAGAGCGCGGCCATAAACGCAGGTATCCCAAACAACGCAAATTCCCGGCTGCTGTAATCATCCGGCTGAAAATTAAAATCAAAATGCGTCGCCATTTGTTCCGGCATACGGCTGTAAAACACCGCACCTATCACAAACGGCAGCAGGCAAACAGCAAATTGTATAATAAAACTTCTGCTTTTAAATATGCTTTTCATAAAAATCACTCCATTCTGCAAATTAAGGTGGTAATTTTGTAATGCTGGATATGTCAAAGGTTTGCGAATTACAGTTCGGCCAAACTGCGCAGTTTATTTCTGATCGTCCTGAAATTGTGCAAACCACATCATTATATCTTCAAAGACTGACGTATTCAGCTTATAAAAAATAAAGTTCTTTTCTTTTTCTTCGGTAATAAGACCGGCTTTTTTTAATATTGATAAATGGTACGACACCGTGGCGTTTGTCATATCGAAACATGAGACTATTTCACCTGCAGACTTTTTCCCATCACGAAGCATCAACAGAATCTCACGCCTTACTCCATCGGACAACGCCTTGAATGTCTCCTGAAATCCCATCGGCAGTTCTCCTTTCGTAATCTATTTAGAAAATTTTCTAAATAGATTATAGCACGAGGCATATCACATGTCAATACGTTTTATATTTTTTTCATGAAAAAATATATGGAACAGCTGTGTAATTTATAAATAAAATTAACTTGTAAAATTCATAATAAAGTATTGTAGTTTTTGTATATAATGAATGAAATTCACTCATTCTATTGACAATAGCACCGCTTGATGATATAATTTATTTAAAAATTGAAAGGCAGGCAATAGAGTGGCACGTATCACAAAATTACCGGAAGAACGACGTAAAGAAATTATAGATACAGCAATTAAATTATTTTATGAAAAAGGCTATGAAAAAACAACAATTTCAGATATTGCAAAAGAAATTAATGTAGCTCAAGGTCTTTGTTATCGTTATTTCCCATCAAAGGAAGCTTTGTTTGATTGTGCGATTGACCAGTATGCTCAAAGTTTAGCTGACAATATCATAGAGTTTACAAAAGATAAAAATTTATCACTAAAAGAGATTATCATGGAAATGCCGACTTTTATTGATATCGAAAAGGAAAATACGATTTACTATAAGCTTTGCCATAGTGATGAAAGTTCCAAAATTCATATTCAGCTTTCGATAAATATCTGCTCAAAATTAATGCCCGCAGTATATGATATCCTAAGCAAAGCGGTAGAACGCAAGGAAATCATCATTGAAGATATAGAAACAGCTGCCTCATTTGCGGTCTATGGCCAGCTGGGAATATTGCTTGACGAATCCATCCCCCCCAATGAGCGCATACAACGTGTTAAAGCATTTTTGCTGAAAATATTTAATTTATAATAAGAATTCTATCCTCGTTTTTATAACGAGGATAAAAAAATAAAAAAACAATGAATGACATTCATTCATTTGGAAAGGATATGATATTTATGAAATCAAAAAAAGAAATAGCGGTAATCACAGGAGCAACAAGCGGATTAGGATTAGCGTATGCCGAACGAATGGCAGCGGATGGTTATGACCTCATCATTACCGGACGTAGAGAAGAAATCATAAAAGCCAATGCCGAAAGGATAATGCATGAATACGGACGCAGTGTTGAAGTATGCATTACGGATCTTTCTGATGAGGAAGGAGTGAACAAATTAATTGATGTTCTTAATAACAAAAACATATCCATTTTGGTCAATAATGCAGGGTTTGGATTAAAAACGAAGTTTATTGACACCAATTATTGTGATGTGAAGCGCTTATTGTATTTACACATAATGGCTGTAACAAAACTAACTTATTTTGTCCTTCAGGGCATGAAACAGAGAAATAAAGGAACAATCATAAATATTTCTTCTGATGGGGCCTTTGCTGTTCTACCGAAAAATGTTGTTTACTCTTCGTCCAAGCTTTATATTATCAATTTTACCGAGGGCTTGCATATGGAACTTGCAGACTATGATATAAAGGTTCAAGCAGTATGCCCTGGTTTTATCGATTCTGACTTTCACTCTCGCGCCGGAATGTCTGTAGATAAAACTCGCAAAGGTATTTTCGGATTTCAACAACCAGGCGATGTTGTAAACCGTGCGATGATGGCTCTGAAGAAAAACATAGTAGTTTGCGTTCCGGATAAAGGCGGAAAATTGATTAGGCTCATTGGCAAATATATGCCCCGAAAAATGTTTTATAAGTTTGCGTCTGGATTTTCAGAGAATGCAACTGCAAAACATGTCTGATAAACTCTTGGACAAATAAATCTATTGGATCATATATTTTGACATATATTTGAGCATAAAATAAATGACAGCGTCGTATCTATTGCGAAATCGTTAGAAATATGTTATAATAATTGCACCAATAATGTTACATAGGAGGTTTACAATGAACAAGACAGAATTAGTGGCAGCCGTTGTTGAAAAAACTGGCTCCACAAAAAAAGATGCAGAAGCAATCATGAATGCAACTTTTGAAGCAATATCGGATGCACTTGCAAATGGTGATAAAGTCTCGTTGATAGGATTTGGTAATTTCGAGGTTCGCGAGCGCGCTGCCCGCGAAGGGAAGAACCCTCAAACCGGCGAGAAGATCCAGATCGCTGCGTGTAAGGTCCCGGCTTTCAAACCCGGGAAGGCTTTAAAAGATCGCGTGAAATAATTTTAGTATGACAAAACGGTTGACTGCAAATATGCATCAACCGTTTCTTTTTTCATAGTCGATTCGCTTTATCCTTCATCTCTTTGGCAGTAGGGTTACTGTAAATTAGTGTGGTCTGCACATTGCTATGCCCAGCTTGGTTTGCCACTTCGTGAATAGAGTAACCATTCTCCAGTGCGTTGGAGCAAAAATAATGCCGCAATGTTTTCGGTGTTATGCTATCCGAATACTGGTTGAAGATCTGATTAATGCGGGATGGCGTTAGTTTTTCACTTTGTCGGCTTACAAACAAATATGGGCTGTTTGAATTCCTCTCTTTCAGATATTCCCGGATTGCATGAACAACCTTGTCATTGATATAAACAATTCGCTGCTTATTGCCTTTCCCGACAATACGAATCTCTCTGGATATCAGATCCACCTGATCCAGTCTGAGTGAAACGCATTCGCTTCGTCTGATACCGGTATAAACATACAGGGTAACGATCGCATAATCTCGTTTACTGTCGTGCTCCAGTAGCCTTTGCCGGAATGCCTCTACATCCTTTTTTTCGACGGTGCATGGGCTTGCATATTGAATCTGGATTTTCATAAAATCGCTGTCCAGTACCGCAGACTCTTTTTGAAACCCATTCTCTAACAAATAAGTATTTAAAGTCTTCAGTGAAGAGATATGATTATTTACTGTCCGCGGATCGTACTGTTTGATGTTGCGCATATATGAAATATACTCCAATACGTTTGCGCGGTACAGTCGCATGGGCTCTTCACCAAAGCTGTCGCGGCACCACTTTAAAAATAAGCTAATGTTTCTGCAATAAGTTTTAATAGTGTTTTCTGATTTGCCGTTCTCCCTCAAATATTCAGAAAATTGTTCTGTCATAATTATTCTGTTCCTTTCTGTGGTCATCATTATAATTACACCGAAAGGGAGGAGCATTTGCAACCAAATAATTGTGTTTAACTCATTTTCATCATTTATGCATATAATTATGTTTAACTCAGAATATGATATGGCCACAAAAAAATCCGACAGCTAAACACAATTAATATTATGTTTAGCCGCCGAATTTTTATATTTTTAAGATATTCCACATATATAAAGATTAATTGCTGCACGCCGCAAGGATATCTTCATATGCCCAATGACCTTCAATGTCTGTAAACGGATTTTGCATGGTATCCGAATATGCTTTCCCGGTCATGCGGTTTAATATCGTCACTGCCTCAGCTCTTGTGACAACGTCATTTGGATGCATCGTCTGATCTTCATACCCGGTCAAAAAGCCGCTGTTCGCCAGCTTCATCACAGGCTCGTAAAACCAATCCTGATCGGTAATGTCACTGTACCCGGTTCTGTCAGAGATGCTGTCTCCATATATGAACTGCGAGAGCATTGCTGCGAATTCCGCACGTGTTATCTGTTCGTTGGGACGGAAAGTTCCGTCCTCGTAACCGTTTAGTATTCCTTTTTCCGCAAGGGAAACAACAGCGTCATAATACCAGTCGGCTTCGTTCACATCAGAAAACATAGAGTTTCCCTGTGCAGTCCGTTTGTCTGCTGTTAGACGTGCGATAAGTGCGGCGGCTTCGGCTCTTGTGAGAAGCTCGTCGGGACAGAATTCATCTTCTGTTTTTCCGGTTATATAACTGCCGGGTGTTTTTGTCAGTCTCGGCGAGACCTCCAACGTATTGGCATTCGCGTAATATCCGAAATCAACCGCCGTGCTGTCCGCGCCATCTATGCCGGTCACCGCAAAAATATGTCCCTGTGATACTATAGCATCCATCATATCAGCGTATCCTCTTAAATCCTCTACAGTAACTGATAGCATTTCCTCCCGTGTACGCGCAATGTCCTGCGCAGTCTTCTCGCTGAAAGCCATGGTTGCGCCATAATCGGAATCATTATAATACATATCAAATTCCATCACAGCGGGAACGATGATCGCTTCGATCTCCTTCTGCGTGATCTCAATATTACGCAAGTAATCACCCATGCCCTGCCATACCTCCACGACGAGGTCAATATCTGATAATCCCGTAGCAGAGCAGATCACTCCGGTTACGTCAAAATTCACGCCTGCACCGTATGCGCCATATCTTCCGCGCAGAATTGGCAGTATATATTTAGAAGTCAAGACCTTCCCTAAAATATTCATTTTTCCTGAATAGGTATAACCGCTCTCCGCATAATTACCGGACAGCATAAAATGCGTTGCGTCGGGCAGATCTGTGATGATCGCCGCTGAGTTGTATCCGACAGGCAGTGTAATCTGCGCTTCGATTTTTTGCTCTGCTGACTGAAATACAGCGGTTACCTCCGTTTTCAACGCATCAAAACCATTTCTTTCACCGACATATTCCACTGTGGGAACACTTCCAAGTATCACCTCAGAGAGCAGCTGCCGTATTTTCTCTGTTTTCTGCGGTATTATGTCTTCTGTCAAAGCCGTAAGATAATGATAATACGGTACTGAGCCCTGACCGATACTGCCGCTCGTGGCAGCATAAAACGCATTGCCGGCGGATGAGGAAGACTGCTTTAATTCATAGGACAGGTTATATGGGTCGCGGTAACCGTTGCTTAATATGTTCCCCGGCGCAGATTCCACATATGCCGTGAGATCTGCTTCATTCAGCAGTGTTTCATCCGTCAAAAAGGTTATGACGCTTTCAAAGCTGTCGGCAGCGGTGCCGCTTCCGCCGTATAAATTCATCGATATTTTGGGGTTTATCTTGGTGCTGTCACGATAGCTCTCCATCGCCGCAAGCCCAAAGCCGACGGAAAGTCCCTGCTGTGACGCGCGGTCATTTAAGAAAGACAGCAGAAGTTGCAAGTCAAGCAGATCATTTTCATTCGGTATCGGGAAAAACAGATCGGCCACATCTGAACCGCTTTTTTCGGTAAAATAGAAATCAATACCGCTGATCTTTTCTTTTTCTGCATCTTTGTATTCCGGAGCTTGGGCCACCTCATCGGTTGTCAGCGACGGGATGGCGGCGACAGCCTCGGGATCGTCGGGAGCTTCTGCCCACTCGGCAAATGCTTCCGTATCAGCCTTTATCTGCTTAAGCTCTTCGTCCGAAAATTCAGGCATTTCTTCCTCAGTGCTTTGCCAGCCATTGCCCGATACCACGATTTTTCTGCACGGGTTTTCATAAAAATACTTATTAAACACATCTTCAAAAAACGAAGTATCTGACTCTAATTTTTGCTCGATCATCGTCAGATTTGTAAAGGCGAACGGATCATCTTGATAGAGAACTCCGCAGAACATTTCAAATGCTGTGTCATAAAAATAGGGGTCACGCCTTGTCTCAAAATACGCAGCTATTTCAGCTTCAAGTGCTTCCTTATCAAACCCGTTTTCAGCAAAATCAGAAAGGATCTCACCATATGCGGCAATTACATTATCCTTTTCGCCGATCGGCACTTCCGACGCGATCAGCGTGATATTTGCGATCCCTCCTGCATTGCCGCCGTTTGTATAGTTATTTGGATTTACTTCGTTCATTTTCTGCTGGATCAGATTGAAAATGATCTCTCTTGCGAAAATCTCTTCCGCAGGCTCCGACATCGGTACGCCGGAGAACATAAAGCCGATATCAACTGTCTGTGTGTCCGCCGTGATATGATATTCGCTGTACGTCTCCGTCGGCGTTTGCTTGGTGTCTTCAAAAATTATCGGTATCTCCTGTTTTTCAGATTCACTGAAAAACGTATCAAGTACGGACAGCGTCCTCTTGATATCCTGCTTCCCTGCAAGATAGGTAATGCTGTTGGACGGAACATAATAGGTGTGATACACTCTTAAAAGATCCTCATATGTAAGCTCTTTAAGTGCGTCCACGGTGCCGCCGCTGTTAAGGGCAGGCGCGGTATCGCCGTAGAGCGATGTATAAAGGCTGTCGGCAATAAAACTCAGAGAATTCTCTGCGGTATCAAGGCTTTTGAGCTTTAGCTCGTTATACACAACTCCGTTGTACTGCACGCCATTATCCGTATATTCAAGACGGATACCCTGCTGCTTGAAAATATTTTCATCTGTTAAAAACAGCGGATGAAAAATACCATTCAGATAAACATCCATCAGATTATACAGCTCTGTTTCATTGGTGGTTTTAATTTCATACCGTGTAATATCGTCTGCTGTAACGCCGTTCAGCGTTTCCGCCACTGCGTTTTCACGGATATACGGCATAATGTTTTTCACAGGATATTTCTCGCTGCCGCAAAAGAGCGCATGTTCCAAAACATGGTTAGCCCCCTTGTTATCGGCAGGCGGCGTTTTAAAGCCGATGGTAAAATCCAGTCGTTCTGCGCCGTTGTCTACGTATATAACTTCAGCGCCTGTCTTGATATGCTCAAGCCTATAGACTATGCCGCCGAGATCATCGCTTTGTATCGTGTCTGTCAGATCAAAGCCGGTACCGGCAAAATCAGTCTGCTCATATGCCAAAGCAGGAATGCTACCGAAAAGTAAAACCCCTGTAAGTAGTATAGAAATAAGTTTTGCTAATTTTTTCATCAATTTACCTCCATGCAAACTTAATACTGAAAAATTCTCCAATTATACAACAAAAACTGCCCGAGAAGCGATAGAATTAAGTACACTTCTGGCTCGTGAGCGCTTAAAGTTACAGAATCTCTTTCTACTTTGAAAATACCATAATATATTTTCCATATCAAATATCCGAATGCTGCACCAAGAGTATTCATTATCAAATCATCAATGTCTGTCTGTCGGCGGTTGAACAACTGACAGATTTCAATAGCACATGAAAATAATGCGCTCACTATTATTACTTTTTTTGCCTCTTGACGTTCGTTCCATATAAATGGAAGCAGGAATCCAAGGGGCATAAACATAATCATGTTTAATAAATAGGTCATAACTCCATGCGAACGGAAAGGAATGAGATTAATTTCATCAATTCTTATAATCTCATCATATTTGCCTATATCCCAAATGCTTCCGAGTCCTGTTACTTCAAAAATCAGATAAAGGTAAAATATAAAGATATAGCACCATATAAAATGTCTGAAATAAGGCCGTTTATTATATTCTATCTTTTTTCGTTTGCACATCATGATCTGATAAATCAAGCACGGAAAAATCAAACTGCTTAATGAATATGCTATGTTCATTTCTGTTCTCCCTGATAATCAATCATTTCTTTTGCCATTTCAAAGAGTGTGTCCTCAGATATATCAATATCCATTGCTAAAAGCTCATAATTAAGCCCCTGATATTCCCATGCAATTCCCTGCACATGATGCATTTCAATTTTCTCGGTGCCATAGCTTAGTATCACGCTGCCGTCTCGCTCTGCCTGTTGATCTTCAGCGGTCGGTTGATAGTCCGGTGGAACCAGCTTGTTTATATAAGAATAATAGAGCAACTCACTCCCTTTATAACTCTTAGTCACATCAGGACCCTTGACTTGAACACCGGCAATTGCAGCATCAATGAAAGCCGTTATCTTAGCTCCATCCTTCTTATAGTCGAACTGAAGCCCTTTGTATTCCTGCACCAAATTTCCTTCTGTATCAAAATCCTCATTATACATGATATACCCACTATCAAAGACAAAGCCGGAAGAAAAACTCTCCGGAATATTCGGAGCTATGCCGGTATCTTTAAGCATCGTATCCTTTGAGGGAATTGTATAGTAGGAGGGAATATTGAAAGAATGCCCACCGCGACTCCCCAGTATAATATTCGCTGCCCAGACCGTCACGCCTAAAAGCATAATTATCGCTGCAGCCATTACTATGATTTTCCGGATCTTTATATGGCGCACCCGTTTTACCGAATCGGAAGCCTCTGCGATAAGTTCGTCATCGATAAGACTGATCGTTTCAAAAATATCGTTTCTGTTCATACACGAACACCCTGCCTTTCCAGATATTTTCTTAATTCATTTCTGATACGCATCAGCATAGATTTCACTTTGCTTTCGCTGAATCCGTACTTTTCTGAAATTTGCAAAATACTATCGCAGTACCAATACCGGCGAATAAAGATCACACGCTTTGTCACCGGAAGCTTTTTTAGAAAATCGCTGATATATTTCGCGGTCCTTTGACAGTCATAATGCTGTTCTGTCGTGTTCCCGATACTGATACAGCTCTCTAATTCCGATAAACTCACCTCAATATCCGGATTACGCTTGGCGGCATTATTATAGTCATATTTGCCAAACGAGACATTTCGCACGATACGTCCCAAAAATGCGGAAAAATACGATGGCCTTTCCGGCGGTATCTTGTTCCACGCAACATGGTAGGTATCGTTTTCGCATTCCTCGCTGTCCTGATGATTTTTTAAGATGCCGTATGCGATCGCGCGAAGCATCCTGCCGTATTTTAACGCCGTTTCTGTAACAGCGTTTTCATTTCTTTCAAAATATAAGTCAATAATTTTTTCATCCTCCATTGTCTGAGCTCCTTTTATATTTTAGGCCTATACTAATATAGTGAGAAAATTTCTTTATTCGTTGCATGAATTTAAAAAAATTTTTTATTATCTATAAATAATTATATTAGTCCTCTAAGAGGGTGTCAATATTTCTGCGACTATCTTTCAATAATAAAAGGCAGCCCATTTCGTGCTGCTCATTCACCTTAGAAAATTTATTTATTTTTCGCTTTCTATTGACTTTATTCGGGTGTCCGTATATAATATATATTGATGAACTATGACAAGGAGAGGGTTGTAGCATGGAATATATGTCTTGCCCAGAAGCGGCAAAATTATGGGGAATTTCTGAAAGACGGGTACAGAAATTATGTGAGGAAAGCCGTATACCGGGCGTTTCAAAAATCGGCTATATGTGGTTGATTCCGAAAAACTCAGAAAAGCCTATTGATAAGAGGTTCAAAAAGGAGCATTGATAATGAACGAAAAAATTTTAGTAGTAGATGATGAAACAGAGATAGCCGATTTAATTGAAGTTTATCTGAATAATGATGGGTATACTGTCTATAAATTCTATAATGGTGTTGATGCGTTAAAATGCATTGAGGAAACAGAGATAGATTTGGCAATTTTGGATGTAATGCTGCCGGATATTGACGGATTCCGTATTTGTCAGAAAATCAGGGAGAAATTTTATTTTCCGGTAATTATGCTTACAGCGAAAATAGACGACAGTGACAAGATAATGGGGCTTACCATCGGCGCTGACGATTATATCACAAAGCCTTTTAATCCTCTGGAAGTTGTCGCCCGTGTAAAAACTCAACTGAGACGTTATCAAAAATATAATAATTGCAAACAAAATCAAGCTGTTGTAAAAAATGAATATGACATAAGAGGATTGATTATCAATAGGGACAGTCATAAATGTTTTTTGTTCGGAAAAGAATTGCAGCTAACCCCTATTGAATTTTCAATTCTTTGGTATCTGTGCGAACATCAGGGTAAGGTCGTCCCATCCGAGGAATTATTTGAAGCTGTATGGAAGGAAAAATATTTGGATAATAACAATACTGTAATGGCGCACATCGGACGACTTAGAGAAAAAATGAATGAACCCGCTAAAAATCCAAAATTCATCAAAACAGTTTGGGGTGTGGGGTATGAAATCGAATAAGAAAAACAATTTGCTGACTAACCTTTTCAAAAGTTATATTATACAATGTGTGATTTGGACAGGAATTATTGTTGTTGTTGCTATTATTTTAGGAGCAGTTTTGCAAAAAGTTCTTGATAAATATGTTCCAAACTATTATCTTGTGTACAGATCGCTTTATCTTGGTATAGCTGCTATTGTTATATTGGCAATTTGTATTATACGCCTAACTTATAAACTTCTGAAAAAAGTCGTTGCTTATGTGGATGAGCTGCAGCATGCCATAGGTCAGATATTCGACAAAGATGTAAATTATGTCAAATTATCACCAGAACTTGCTGACATAGCAATAAAATTGAATCATTTAAAGCAAGAATCGGAAAATAACGCAAGACTTGCGAAAGAAAATGAACAAAGAAAAAACGATTTAATAATGTACTTAGCACACGATTTAAAGACCCCTCTATCATCTGTTATTGGTTATCTTACCTTATTACGTGATGAAACACAAATATCAAAAGAATTACAAACAAAATACCTTTCGATTGCTTTAGATAAAGCAGAACGCCTTGAAGATTTAATCAATGAGTTTTTTGAAATTACAAGATTTAATCTATCAAACATTACATTGCAATATAGTAAAATAAATCTTACACGCTTACTGGAACAGCTTGTGTATGAGTTTAAGCCATTGCTAAAAGAAAAAAATTTGACTTGTAATCTCAAAATTCAAGAGGATATAACACTACGGTGTGATGCAAATAAAATTCAACGTGTGTTTGATAATCTTTTGCGTAACGCTGCAATATATAGTTTCCATGATACAGAAATTCTGATTACAGTTGAAGTTCAAGAGAAAAATGTTATAATTGTTTTTCAAAACCATGGAAACACTATTCCAAAAGAAAAGCTGGAAAGAATATTTGAACAATTTTATAGGCTTGATACCGCAAGAAGCACGAGCAGCGGCGGTGCTGGTCTGGGCCTTGCCATAGCAAAACAAATTATAGAACTTCATAAAGGAACTATTCTTGCAGAAAGTGAGGACGAAAAAAACATATTTACGGTGACATTCCCGCTTTCGTAGGAAATTTGTAAGAATTTCGATAGTAAAAAAGAGAGTTTTCTTGTGGGCAATTTTATAAATAAAGGCTTTTAATCTGATATAATTATTGTATTAGATTAAAAGCCTTTATTGCTTTTTCTCAAAGAATATATAACAAGGGGGTATATGATTGAAAAAAAGTAAAAAGAGAATTGCAATGTTGCTAATATTATGTACGGCAATTATTCTGTCTGCCTGTTCCGTCAATGAGCAAACAGAACAAAATGTTGATTCAGTTAATACTAAACAACTTGACGATACAGTAACAGTTAGCCGAGGGACTCTTACACCAACACTATCA
>JABLTO010166406.1_pt1 | contig 13061 bp, 15 predicted proteins | sample 7160091 | NCBI WGS metagenome assembly JABLTO01 (sample SAMN14651225, study PRJNA627086) | human gut metagenome | isolation source: feces | host: Homo sapiens
ATATGGTTTGCGGATGAAGAGTTTGAAGCGTCCGGAAAATTTTATATAAGTAAAAGCGCAGACTGCTATCTGACTATGGAGGACGCAGTTACGGTTGGAGAAATTCTGCTGTCGAAATTGAAAGCACAGGAGAGTGACAAAGCTGGAGAAGGAAACGTCCTTGGATAACAGAAAGTGATTGTGTGCCTGACGAATGATAACATAACAGAAAAGGAAGAGGTATATGACAGAAAATAAATATAAAAAAGAAATAGCTATCTTATTGGAGAAAATAGAGCAGTCAGATGCAATATGCATTGGAGCGGCAGCAGGGATGTCTACTGCATCAGGACAGAGACATCATTATGAATTTCCAATGCCGCCGTCCCTGTCACGATGGTCTTTACAGCAGCAGAGAGATTGTTGAACGCCTTTATGAAAAGATAGAGGATTGCAAAATTCCATCGGAACTGATCCCGCGATGTCCAAAGTGTGGAGGAGAACTGGAGCCGTGGGTACGAGGGTACACGTTCCTTGAGGGAAAGAAATATAAAGAACAGTATAAGAAGTGGGAGAATTTTCTTCACAATAATCTGGATAAAAAGATCTTATTTCTTGAGCTTGGTGTGGGACGTATGACGCCGATGTTTATCAGAGAACCCTTTTGGAAATTTACCTATCAGCTACCGCAGGCGTATTATGTGGCGGTAAATCCAAAAGATGCATGTATGCCCGAAGAATTGGAGGGAAAGGGAACGATCATTTATGAGGACATTGCCGCAGTATTACGGGATACACTGTCTTTAAGGAACGTTTCAAAGAAGGAAAGAAATGCTGTTTCATGAATTCTGGTAAAATATTATATCTTGTATTTATCATTGACAAAACCGATGTCAGTAACTATAATTAATGCTAATTGAATAATTATCTTCAGGGCAGGGTGCAATTCCCTACCGGTGGTACAGCCCACGAGCCGAAAGGCATGATTTGGTGAAATTCCAAAGCCGACAGTATAGTCTGGATGAAAGAAGATGAAAGTAAATTTATGCTTTTTTGCGTGCTCTGGAATGATTCTATATCATTTCAGAGCATTTTCTTTAATCGCATAAATCCTCTTTTGCATGTCTTGGATAGCTTTTATTCAAGGCATATTTTTTTTGGAGGTGTAAAAATGAGCGATGCAGAATACATGAAATCAGCAATAAAACTAGCTCAAAAAGGTGCTGGCTATGTCAATCCCAATCCTATGGTTGGAGCAGTCATTGTCAAAGATGGTCGGATCATAGGACAGGGATACCATGAAATAGACTTGGATGAGCTGGATATTACCTCTGCCGAGTCAAAAGCCACCTATCAGGAAATCAAGGATTATGTGCTGAAAGAATTTGGCTTGAAGGTTTCAACCTTATATATTTCCCAGATTAAACGCAAATGTGGTATTGAAGTAGGAGAGCATTACAATATTTCTCAGAAAGTGCCACAGTGCCCGAAAGAAAAGGAAGATGCTATCCGAGATGCTCTTGAACATTTTGCAATGATCTAAAGGTTATTGTTGATTTCAAGGAAGAATAGCATATGAAGTCATTATTCGAAGAAATGGGCGGTACATATACGCTCGGTGCAGACGGGATGTATTATCCAGATTTGGAACTTTCCGAGGAAGAACCACACTATGGAAAATATGGCAGAATGCGTCTGTATTATCTGAAAGAAAATCGCAAAGTTCTGTATTACACACTTTTGCTGGATGGAGAACTGGTCAGACATTTGAATGAGGTAGATGATACTGCTAATCAGAGAATGGAACTGCTTACCCTGCAAATGAAGGAGCGTCAGGGCATAAACGAAGCATTAAAGGTTCGTGACCAGATGGCATGGGTAGGTACTTACAATAACATCCGTAATGCGGCAGAAGAAGTTGTTTTAAGTGAATTGATCTACAACTAATTTTAAAAGAGTCACAGTAATTTCTCACGATTGGAAATCACTGTGACTTTTTCTGTCCCTCGGTATATTCTATTTGCGATTCATTTCCATTGTTTTTATCTGAACTGATTTCATCGAGGAGCTCTTGTCCGTATTTTTCAATCATTCGAGACAGAAAATCCATGCAACGGTTAAATGCTATATTCTGTTCCATGAGCCCTCCTTCCTGCTATTTTACTACATGAAAGGATATTTATTGTCCACTGTGGCAAATAAAAAAAGTAATGTATACATGATGGGAGATGAGGCAAAAAAATAAATTAAAAATGAATTCGAACATGATGATATAAAGATAATAAAGTAATAATGCACAAAAAAATATCAATAAATTCGTGAAAAAACACTGTTTTTTTATTTTTGTGGAACAAGCATTGACAAAATAAGATGTATACTTTAATGTATACAACATAAGAAAGAGAAAATGAATAGAAGTATAGGAGGACGTGACTATGATTATGAAATTTTTACAAAAAGTTCCTGCGGGATTGATGCTGGTTCCGTTGCTTATCGGTGCGGTCATACATACATTGTTTCCGCAGGCATTGGAAATCGGTGGATTGACGACTGCTGCATTTTCTAATGCAGGGGCTGCCACATGTATGGGACTACAGTTGTTCTGCCTGGGAACCACATTACAATTGAAGGATATGCCGGCGGTTCTGAAAAGAGGGGGTACATTACTGTTATCTAAATTTTTAATCGGCGCAATCCTTGGAATTGTTGTAGGAAAAGTGTTTGGACAGGCCGGATTCTGGGGCCTTACGGCATTATCGATTGTCGCTGGAGTTACGAACAGTAATGGTTCTTTGTATTTATCACTTGTAAAGACATATGGAGATGAAGCAGATGCTGCGACAGTGGCGCTGCTGGCATTGAATGATGGTCCGTTTTTTACCTTGCTGGCATTGGGAGCTTCTGGAATGGCAAGTATTCCTATGATGTCTCTTGTAGCAGTAATTGTACCGATGATTTTAGGGATGATTATTGGAAATGTAGATAAATCAATGATGAAATTCTTCGCTCCTATGGCAGACATTCTGATACCATTTGTTGGATTGACACTTGGAGCAGGCATTAACTTAAAAGACGTGGTGAAAGGTGGACCACAGGGGATCCTGTTAGGTTTGATCACAGTGTTTGTCGGCGGATTTTTCACATTGTTTTTCGACAGACTTATATGCAAACAGCCGGGATATGCAGCATTTGCAGTTGCGTCTACGGCGGGAAATTCTGTTGCGGTACCAGCGGCGGTTGTGTTGATTGATAAGACGTGGGCTCCATATCAGGCGGTTGCGACAACACAGTTGGCGGCATCTGTCGTAGTCACAGCTATACTGGTACCAATCGTGACAAGTATCTGGGCAAAGAAATATGGATGTCCGCAATTATCTTCGAAATAAAGGGACATAGAAAAAGTGCAGGAAAGCGGTAAAGTCCGAGTCTGCACTTTTTAACATATTTAAATTTATTATATAGTCATAGAATCTGCGTGAAAAGCAGCCTCGAAAGAAGCTTCTTTCGAATGATAGAGATGTTCTTCCATTGCTTTTGAAGCGAGTGCCCAATCTTGCTTCAGGCAGTATTCCACGATTTTCAGGTGCTCCTGTTGGGAAGCTAACAGACGATTCCGGCTTTTTCTTCCAGAATAGATACGAAGTCGTGTATTCTGTTGGGCTATCCGTTCGTAAGTACTGATCAGATAGTCATTGCTGGTTGCATCGATGAACATTTGGTGGAATTGTTTGTCTGTCTCATAATACTCGTTAAGATCGGAAACATTCGCAGTGTCACGTTGAAAGATGCGGAAATAATTCTGGTAGATTTCATCTGAAATTTTATTTCCATAATGCAAGATTGCAAAAGGTTCGATCAGAGTGCGTGCTTCGTGAACCATATTGATCTCACGGATGGTCAATGGAGCGACCATGATGCCTTTTTTGGGAAGGATTGTTACCAACCCTTCCTGTTCCAGGCGGCCAAGGGCGTCTCTGATAGGAGTCCGGCTTGCCTGGACATCTTCTTTGAGCATTTCTTCATTGAGTAGTGCACTCGGAGCGTACTCGCAATTGATAATCTTGTCCTTGATAATATTATAAGCGTGTTGCTTTAACGTTTCTTTTTTCATAATCAGTCTACTTTCTTTTTTATTATTGAGAATATTATTGTATTCGACATTGTATATTATAACTTATTATTGTGTGCCAGTCTATCAAAATATTACAGATACATAAAATAGAATGGAGAAAGCTTGTTGTTATTATTAATAAAAACCTAAAGGGGAATTTGAGCATAATAGACAAAAAAGAGTGAAAGAATAAATATATCTTGACAAAGAATATTGTGAATGCTATGTTGTATACAACAAAAAATACAACATAAAATACAACGAATAACGGAGGAAGAGAAAATGAAAACAATTTTAATCGAAGAGCCAGGAAAAGTCGTAATTAAAGAACAGGAAAAGCCAATCCGCAAACCGGGAGAGGTACTTTTGAAAATTTTGTATGGTGGAATTTGCGGAAGTGACCTTGGTACGTACAGAGGAACCTTCGCATATGCATCATATCCAAGAGTTCCGGGACATGAGTTTTCGGGAGAGATTGTAGAAATTGATGAAAATGACAGAGGATTAAAGCCGGGCATGATTGTTACCGTTAATCCATACTTTAATGATGGTACCTGTTATTCCTGCCAGAGAGGACTTCTGAATTGTTGTGAACATAATGAGACAATGGGAGCACAGAGAGATGGCGCATTTTCAGAGTATGTCAGCGTTCCGATCGAGCGTGTATATGATGGAAAAGGTCTGCCGGCAAAAACACTTGCACTGATCGAACCATTCTGTATTAGCTGGCACGGGGTATCAAGAGCAAACGTAAAAGAAGGAGATAAGGTTCTGGTCGTAGGCGCCGGTACAATCGGCGTACTTGCAGCAAATGCAGCAAAAGCAAGAGGTGCCGAGGTTTATATAGCAGATATAGCAAAAGAGAAACTGGATTATGCGGTAAATACATTTCAGTTAAAAGGTTCGATTTTGAATACTTCAAAAGAAAAACTGGAAGAAGAAGTCCGGAGGATTACGAATGGGAATGGATTCGATGTGACAATTGAAGCAGTAGGACTTCCATCTACATTCCAGAACTGTATTGATTGTGCGGCATATGGCGGAAGAGTGGTTCTGATCGGTGTGGGTAAGAAGAATCTGGACTTTAATTTCACGATCATCCAGAAAAAGGAATTGAATATTTTTGGATCAAGAAATGCTTTAAAGAAAGATTTCCTGGAACTGATTGATCTGGTGAAAGCAGGAAAAGTCGATCTGGAGAAGATTGTGACAAATACTTATAAACTGGACGAAGCAGACAAAGCATTTAAAGAATTTTCAGAAAATGCGGGATCTATGTTAAAGGTTGTGATCGATTTTACAAAATAAAAAGGTAAGGGGGGACGAAAGAATGTCCGGAAAGAAAGAATATATAAGAATAAATCCGGCAGATTCCGTTGCAGTGGCTTTGCAGCCACTTGCAAAAGGAACTGATATCATCCTGAATGATGTTCGGCTTACACTTCTGGAAGATATTCCGCAGGGACATAAATTTGCATTACATACGATAGGAGAAGGAGAGGCTGTTATAAAATACGGGAATCCGATCGGTAATGCCAAAGTGAATATTTCGAAAGGAAGCTGGGTTCATGTACATAATATGAAAACGGGACTTGGAGATCTGGTTGACTATAGCTATCGACCAGAAAAAAAGGATATTCAAGAAAGAAAACCGGATGAATTCATAGGATTTCGAAGGGCAGACGGAAGTGTAGGGGTGAGAAATGAGATATGGGTCATCCCGACAGTAGGATGCGTCAATAGTGTTGCAGAAAAAATAGCAGAATTATCCAGACAATATTGTCAGGGAACCGTTGATGCGATAGTTGCATTTCCGCATCCATATGGGTGTTCACAGATGGGAGAAGACCAGGAAAATTCCAGAAAAATTCTGGCCGACCTGATCAATCATCCGAATGCAGGAGGTGTACTGGTCCTGGGACTTGGATGTGAAAACAGTGGCATAGATATTCTGAAACAATATGTCGGTGACTACGATGGAGAACGCATAAAATTCTTAAATGCACAGGATTGTGATAACGAATTGGAAGAAGGTGTCCATGCCGTAAGAGAATTACTGGCGTATGCCGGAACATTTAAGAGAGAGCCGATCTCATGTAGTGAATTGATCATTGGTATGAAGTGCGGAGGCTCAGATGGATTATCAGGCATTACGGCAAATCCTACGGTTGGAGGTTTCTCAGATCTGCTGATATCCAGAGGAGGAACAACGATTCTTACAGAGGTGCCGGAAATGTTTGGAGCGGAGACGCTGCTTATGAACCGTTGTGCAAATGAACAGTTATTTGAACAGACGGTACATCTGATCAATGACTTTAAGAATTATTTTACCTCACATAATCAGACGATATATGAGAATCCGTCGCCGGGAAATAAAAAGGGAGGCATCTCAACGCTGGAAGACAAGTCACTGGGATGTGTGCAGAAATCGGGAACCGCACCGGTAAAAGGTGTCCTTGCTTATGGAGAACGTGTGAAAAATAAAGGATTGAATCTTTTAAGTGCACCGGGAAATGACCTGGTTGCTTCCACTGCGTGTGCTGCATCGGGAGCGCATATTGTTCTTTTTACCACAGGGCGTGGAACACCATTTGCGTCTCCGGTACCGACAGTTAAGATATCATCGAATGATCGGTTGTATAACAAAAAAAATAATTGGATTGATTTTAACTGTGGAGAACTGGTAAAGGAAAAAAGTGTAGAGGAATTATCACAAAGGCTTTATGAATATGTTCTGAAGGTTGCAAGTGGGGAAAAAGTAAAAGCTGAGGAAGCCGGATTCCATGATATGGCAATCTTCAAACAGGGAGTAACGCTTTAAATTGCCATGCATTCGGAAGAAGCTGCGAGTGGCAGGTTCAGGAGATTACGGAAAGAAAGGAACGGATATTTATAATGAAGAAATTAAACTATGAAGTATTAAAAGAAAACGGTTATAAAGGATATGTGTTAAAAGATGCACCGGAAAAAGTGCTGCAGTTCGGAGAAGGCAATTTCATGCGCGCATTTGTGGATTATTTTGTCGATGTAATGAATGAAAAGGCAGGATTTAACGGAAAAGTTGTCCTGGTTCAGCCAATCCGGAATGTGGAAGGAGGATTCCGACTGAATGACAGAATTAACGAGCAGGAAGGACTTTATACATTATTCCTTCGTGGATTTCAGGATGGAAAGAAAGTGAATGACAAGAGAGTAATCTCCAGTGTAAGCAGATGTCTGAATGCTTATGAAGACTACGAAGAGGTCATGAAATGCGCAGAAAATCCAGAACTTAGATTTATCTTGTGTAATACAACAGAAGCGGGAATCCGTTATGACGCAGAATGTAAATTTGAAGACAAACCAGGAGAATCTTATCCGGCAAAACTGACACAGTTTATGTATCACAGATTTGAAACATTTGGAAAAGAGGAAGGAAAAGGATTTATCATACTTTCCTGCGAGCTTATTGATGATAACGGAAAAGAACTGGAAAAATGTGTGTTGAAATATGCAAAACAGTGGAATCTTGGAGAAGAATTTATTGCATGGATTCAGAAAGAAAATGTATTCTGTTCTACACTTGTCGACAGAATTGTTACAGGATATCCAAGAAATGAGGCATCTGCAATCTGTGAAGAACTTGGATTTGAAGATAATGTTCTGGATACAGGAGAAATCTTTGGATTCTGGGTAATTGAAGGACCACAGTCTATCAAAAAAGAATTTCCAATCGAAGAAGCAGGTCTTCCGATCCTTATCACAGATAATCATAAACCATATAAACAACGTAAAGTCCGCATCCTGAATGGTGCACATACATCCTTTGTACTGGGAGCATATCTTGCCGGAAAAGATATCGTAAGAGATTGTATGAATGATGAGGTTATCTGTGGATTCATGAATAAGACAATCTATGATGAGATTATTCCAACACTTGATTTGCCGAAAGAGGAATTACTTGATTTTGCGGCTGCGGTGACAGAACGTTTTAAAAATCCTTTTATCGACCATGCATTGCTGGCAATTTCTCTCAATTCGACATCAAAATGGAAGGCAAGGGTTATGCCGTCTCTGAAAGAATATGTAAAGCGTAAAGGAGCACTTCCGAAATGTATTACAGCTTCCTTTGCATTCTACATCGCATTCTTTAGCGGACACACACTGACAGATGAGGGACTTATCGCAGAGAGAGAAGGAAACACATATACTGTAAAGGATGATAAAGCAGTGCTTCAGTTCTAATATAAACACAGAGAAGATTCTGCAGAGAAAATGGTACACGCAGTATGTAAGAATACAGAATTCTGGGGAGAAGATCTTACGGAAATCGAAGGATTTGAAGCAGCAGTATGCGGATATCTGGAGCAGATTCAGAAAGAAGGAAGTTATTCTGTCATGAAATCTCTTATTTCGATTGACTAAGGAGCTATGAAATGAATAAAGTATTGAAAAAATTAGAGCAATTTGGAATTGTGCCGGTGGTTGTGCTGGAGGACGCCAAAGATGCTGTTTTGCTGGCGAAAGCTTTGTGCGACGGTGGACTGGCATGTGCGGAGGTGACATTCCGCACAGCTGCCGCCGAAGAATCTATTCGTATTATGTCCCAGAAGTTTCCGGAGATGGTCGTAGGGGCCGGAACCGTTCTGACAGTAGAACAGGTTGACCGTGCGGTGAAAGCCGGAGCGCAGTTTATTGTAAGCCCGGGATTCAACCCTGTTGTAGTAAAATATTGTATCGATCATGAGATTCCGATTACTCCGGGTGTTGTCACACCGAGTGAAATGGAACAGGCAATTGCGATGGGACTTGAAGTTGTCAAGTTCTTCCCGGCAGAACCATCAGGTGGTCTTGGTATGATAAAAGCAGTTGCGGCACCATATACGACACTGAAATTCATGCCGACTGGCGGAATCAACCCTGAAAACATTGTACCGTATCTTCAATATGACAAAATACTTGCATGTGGCGGAAGCTGGATGGTAAAGGGAAATCTTGTGGCAAGAGGTGCTTTTGATCAGATTACAGAGCTGACCCGCGAAGCGGTTTCACTGGTTCATTCTGCCAGGGAGGTGAAGTAATGGCTAAGGTTGTTACAATGGGCGAGATCATGCTCAGATTATCACCGCCGGGTTATCAACGTTTTGCACAGGCCTCGGAGTTTGAAATCAATTATGGTGGTGCCGAGGCCAATGTGGCTGTCTCTCTAGCCCAATTAGGCCATGATGTGACATATATCTCCAAAATTCCTTCTAACGCAATTGGAGAGGCAGCCATTGCAACTTTAAAAAAATCAGGCGTAGATTGCCGTTATATTGCACGGGGCGGGAAAAGGCTTGGAATTTACTTTCTGGAAAACGGGGCCTCGGTGCGTCCTTCGAGCGTTGTCTATGACAGAGCGGATTCGTCTATTACTCAGGCATCAGCAGAAGAATTTGATTTTGATCAGATCTTTGATGGCGCAGAGCTCTTTCATGTATCCGGAATTACGCCGGTGTTAAGTGAAGAGACGGCAAGACTTACCAGGATTGCTTTGCAAAAGGCAAAGGAACACGATGTGACAACATCGTTCGACTTAAACTACCGTGCGAAATTGTGGACAGAAGATGTGAAAGGAAAGCAGAAGATGCTTTCAGAGCTGATGCCGTATGTAGATATCTGTTTCGGAAATGCAAGAGATGCTGCAAAGTGCCTGGGATATGCAGAAAAAGATAAGAATTTTATCGATGGGGACTACAGTATCTGTGTAGATGAAAAACATATGGAAAATGTAAGAGAGCGATATGGATTTACTAACCTTATCACAACACTTAGAAAAAGCATCAGTGCTTCGGATAATGGCTGGTCAGGTGCTGTATGCAGTGAATCTGGATTATATCAGGGAAGTGGGTACAATCTGCATATTGTAGACCGTGTTGGAGGAGGAGATTCTTTTGCGGCAGGGTTCTTACACGGAATTTTAACACACATGGAACCGGACCGGGCACTGGAATTTGCCCTTGCAGCGGCCGCCATCAAACATACAATACCGGGCGATCTGAATTATATTTCGGAAGAAGAAGTATTAACGCTTATGAATAGTGACGGAAGCGGGAGAGTAAATCGGTAGGGACGGTGTTTTTAACTTTTTTATTGTCCTCGGTAGTTAACAAGAGACTTATCTAAAAGGATAGGTCTCTTGTTGCAGTGCACCTTGCGGCGCACGTTTCTAATGGGTGAAAGTCCCTAATCCGCCCTAGTAGTGGGAAGGATACAGCCAAGACCAAGGGTGTCCTATTCATAGCAACGATTATGATTAACGTGAGGGGAATCTGGAGGAAGGTGGAGGCAAATCTCTGGTCTGACGAACAGAAATCACATCAGGCTATAGTTAAGGATAAGGTTGCTGCACAAGCTAAAGTCCAATAACTACTCGGAATTAGCTATAGTAAATGTGGCAGATAGATGGAGAGAAAGAAACGTGTGGTACCAAGGGAGGTCTCGTCAGCGGATGCGGATGTATGTTCATTATTATGAACGAGAGCTTATAAATGAGGGAGATAATCCACCAATTGGTATTGTGTTATGTGCGGACAAAAGCGAATCTGTGGTCAAATATACGTTGCCAGAAAATGAAACACAGATTTTTGCCTCAAAATGCAAATTGTATTTACCAAGTGAGGAAGAATTGCTACGAGAATTAAATCAGGAATATCAAGCGTTGGAAGCTGGTAAAACGGACGAAGAGAATAGCGGTGATATGAAAGAAGAATAAATTTTGCATCAGGGTGGTGCAAAATTTATGAAACTAATATTTTGTGGGAAAAGGGTTGCACGAACAGTATTCGTACAGCAGAAATATTTCTCATATTTCCGCATTTTGTGGGGATATGTTTTGATCTGGTATGCATGTCGAGACGGTAGTTTTGATGTCAAAAGTGAACCCAGGCAAGTAAGAATAATGTGATAAATTAAAGGCTTTTCAGAGAGCTATCGTTAACGAGTACGATTGGCTACTGGAAAGCCTTTCTTTTTATGTTTGAAAATGGCTTTGTGGGAATTGGTCCATAATGCAGGGTTGACACTAGGGGATAGATAACAAGAGAAACTGAACCCTGGGGTTCACCTTATAACGATAAGAAAAATGAGAAAAACAGCGGCTGGAGAAGGCTTCGATTAATGCACACGGTGCGAAACGGTAGTACGACTGAAAGAATTTTGATTTATCGCTCTGTTCCACAAACGTTACAAACAACTTTTGTTCATCTATAGTAGGAACAGGTATTTGGATTTGCTTTATCGCAGACAAATTCAATGTCTTCTGGGCCACACCAAGAACCAATAGTTCTATTTGTTCCTGAACTACCGATGACAAAATAGCGGCATGAAGGAACTCACTTGTCAAAAGTTCTCTGTTAGGCTTCAGATGAGCAATATGTCTTTGAAATGCAAACGGACGGTCCTCCGTTACTATAGCTGGATGTCCGTATGATCCTACTGTTGATAGAAGTACATCGCCTTTCTCAATGGGAGTAAGTGTGTAGCTTCTCGTCCAAGCATTGAAGCTCAGACAAATGAAGATGAAATCGAAGTACAGACAGAAACACTGTCTCTTAAGGCTACTCCGCTTGAAAATGGTGTTGTAAAGTCTAAGACTGGTGATGATACTTCGGATGCAACTTATCAGAATTGGTATAAGGCAGTGTATATGCCAACTGCTGAGCCTGAGACAAAAGCTGCAGCAGCGTCCACTTAGACATCCGGAAAGTAAGAGGTAAGTAATCATGGGAATGACAAAGAAAATCGAGATTGACGGTAAAGAGGTCCTCTTTAAGGCCTCTGCCGCAATCCCTAGAATTTATAGAATCAAATTCCAAAGAGACATCTATAAGGACCTGTCAGCTTTGGAAAAAGCAATCGGGAAAAATGTGGAGGACGCATCTACGCTTGATACATTTTCACTTGAGATGTTTGAGAACATCGCGTATGTGATGGCAAAGCATGCAGATGCTAATATCCCAGATACGCCGGAAGAGTGGTTGGATGGATTTAATATGTTCTCAATCTATCAGGTGCTTCCACAGCTCATTGAGCTCTGCTTATATAAATGATAGTATGCTGACTTAGAGTTTCAAAGTTAGAATAACAAGAAATGCTGTAGTTGCTATACAGTAATTATGCGGCAGATATTGTGGATGCAGAGAGAGATAACTTTGAAGGGCTTTACATTTATGAAGGATAAATTACCTGATATTTCGAGGTTTGTCTGATTATTGAAAACAGTGGATATTTAAGCGCGGCGTGTTGGGATCCAGACGATAAATTAATTGCTGAGTTTTGGGATTGTTTGAGAGTTTTTGCAAAAATGGAGACTCCAAGTTGAAAGAAAATTCAGATAGGATCATTTATACGACGGAAGATGGTCTGACGAAAATTGAGACAAGGCGACATTTCGGTTGAATTTTTTAAGAAGGTGCAGAACAAGAATTTATGGGGCTTACTACGTTTCGGGGGAAACAGCTGCCAACTTTAACCGAGAATAAATATATTTTTGGGGTGTTACACGGAAATGTGACACCCCGATTTTTTTCAATATTTCAAACAACCCTTATCCTACGATGAAGGCGCTTCATAATTAACATCCACCTCCGTCCACTGCATCCAGATAGACATCCGCGCCCCTCCATTGGAGGCGAAGGAATGAACCTTGCAAAGGGACTAGAGCTTGGTGGTGGGATTTTGTTGGCGGATCAGCATGGTGCGGAATTCCTGGGATTGAGAGTACATCAGGTCATCGAAGACGGTGTGGCGGTGTCTTTGGCAACGATAGTGATGTGGATGGAGGTTATGCGGGGCTTCTGGTCCCATTGGTCTGGTAGGGCCCTGGATCGTTACATAAGTACCGCAAGCTTCATAGCCGCTGGAATAATTTCTGGATCGGTTATTTGGACAGTTCACGGTCAGTCTCCCGTGGGAAATGGCATTTCCTTATAGTTTATGCAGATGCGGCAGA
>JABLTO010066008.1_pt1 | contig 13031 bp, 19 predicted proteins | sample 7160091 | NCBI WGS metagenome assembly JABLTO01 (sample SAMN14651225, study PRJNA627086) | human gut metagenome | isolation source: feces | host: Homo sapiens
TGAAGGGGGGATGTCGTAATGACAAATATGGAACTTCGACGCAAAGCGGCCGGTTCTGGAGTGCATCTATGGGAAATTGCAGATGCGCTGGGAATTGCAGATTGTAGCCTTTCGCGTAAATTGCGGAAAGAATTGCCGCCAGAAGAACGAGAACGGATCTTTGAGATTATTGACCGTATTTCGAAAGGAGCGAAATAATGGAAAGCCAGCCGTTTGCAGTTTCAATGACAAAGGCCGCCGAACTCGTCAGCGTTTCACGGCCGACACTTTACCGTTGGGCAAGGATACCGGGATTTCCAGTGATTCGTGTTGGAGGCTGTACGCGAGTTGTTGTCGATGATCTGAAATTGTGGGTACACCAACAAGCGGTCTGTCAGCAACAAAAGGGGGGGATATACCCTTGAATAACAGTAAAAACGCCCCCGCTGGTGTTGCAGCACCAACGGAGGCACGGGAAAACGGTTGCGACGCCAGTCATCCCAGAAAGCATCATAACACAAATAATGCTCATGCGCTACATATTTTTGACCTGCTGCGCGTTGGCCGGGAAAATGCCCTGACGCTGAGGGAACTGGTGGCACTGACCGGCGAGGACGAACGGACGGTCCGGCGGCGGATTCATGCCGAGCGGAAGGGCGGCAAACTGATTCTATCAGATAATCAGAATGGATATTTTCTGCCGGAACGCGTGGAAGATGTGCAGCAATTCGCAAGGTCTATGAGTCATCGAGCAGCAGAAATTGCACACATCGCACGCACCGCAGAAACGGCACTGGCCGATCTCACAGGACAAGCACAGATTGTGGGGTGGTGAGCGTATGGCACTGAAACGGATGTTTTCGCTCTCAGTCACTGACACCGACAAATTTCTCGATATGTCCGTAAGTGCGCAGGCGTTGTATTTCCACTTGGGGATGCACGGTGACGATGATGGTTTTGTTTCGTCGCCGAGGAAAATTGCGCGGGGTGTCGGCTGCAACGACGATGACCTTCGGCTATTGGCATCAAAAGGGTATATTATTCCCTTCGAGAGCGGCGTGATCGTCATTGCGGACTGGAATATCAACAATACGCTCAAAAACGACCGATACCATAAGACAGTTTTTTCAGAAGAACGTGCCTTAATATCAGAAGATAGCGCCGGGCGCTGGGTTCTTGGTTCCAGTTTGGAACCAGCGCGGAAACAGATTGGTTCCAACTTGGAACCCGAACATAACATAACAGAACCTAACATAACAAAGCAGAACAGAGTGAAGAAGCAGGCGGACAAGCCGCCGCGCGCTCCACGCTTCACACCACCCACTTTGGCAGAGGTTCAGTCCTATGTGGCTGAACGCCATTCAGCCGTCGATCCGCAAGGATTCATTGACTTCTACGCGGCAAAGGGCTGGTTGGTTGGCAAGACCCCCATGCGAGACTGGAAAGCGGCTTGCCGAAATGCTGAGAGCTGGGAGCGATGGGCGAAGCAGCCGAATAATAACAGGATCAGGACTTCGGACGAATATGCAAAGGAGGGAGATTTCTTTGGGTGATCTCGAAAAAGTGGAATGGCCAAAACTTTTAAACGACGAAGTCCTCGAAACCTGCCCGGTCTGCGGAAAGGCTAAGAAGCTCCGCCAAGAAATCTTTATTTCTGGACGCCAGCAAATCAAAACGGTTCCCGCTGTGTGCGAATGCGAGCGGCAGAAGATGGCCGCGGAAAAGGCCGCCGCGCGACAGAAGGAATTTGAAGCAACGCTCCCACAGCGATGGGCAAAGACGAATTTGGCAATCACGACCTTTCGGAAAGATACATTCAAGGCCGACGACAGGGGCAACGCGAAAATTTCTGATATATGCCGCCGCTACGTTGAAAAATGGTCGGATGTTCTGGAGAAAAACTGCGGCCTGCTGTTTTATGGCCCTGTCGGAACCGGCAAGACGTTTCTTTCCCACGCGATCGCCAATGCGCTGATCGAGCGCGGTGTTAGCGTGATTGTTACCAATATGTCGAGAATCCTGAACGTTGTGCAAGCAAATAAAGATCGTCAACAGGTGCTTGACGTTCTGGACGGGTATCAGCTTTTGGTAGTCGATGATCTCGGCGCAGAACGAACCACGGATTTTGCCCGCGAAACGGTCTACTCAGTGATTGACCAGCGCGGGCAGGCACGTCTTCCACTGATCGTCACCACCAATCTCAGCCTTGCCGAGATCAAACAGACGGAGGACATGCAGCTCCGGCGGGTCTATGACCGTCTGCTCAATCTCTGCCCTGTCCCGCTTCTCATTGACGGAGAAAGCCGCCGGACTAAGGATTCTGAGATAAGAAAACAATTTGCACGTGATCTGCTGCTGTGAGCAGGTCTGTTGAATCAGAAAGGGAAAACATGAAGATCAGGTTATCTTTTGCGCCGGAAGAGTGCGCCAAAGCCAATCAAATCATGGCTGCGCTGCTGACGCTGTTCCCGAATTGGAAAATCAAACGCGACAGCGGCGAAGCGTTCCGGCACATCTATCTTGCCGACCAGAAAAAGCATGATAATTCTTTGAAAACTTGACGATTTTCTGATATTCTGCTATAATATTTATATTAAAATATCGTAAGTACCGCCCGGAAGGGTTAGCCACTCAGGCATGGGAACAGTTCACACACTGTTTCCATGCCTTTATTTTTTTGAAAAGGAGAAAACCATGAAAGAATCCAAGCTGAACATTTCCCGCAATATCAAAAAACTCCTGATTGGGGACGGCCCGGAGTATATTGCAATCGATCTGGACGACCAGACACTTTTGCCGTCTCTGACGCAGACGACGAAGGAGCTTCAGGCATCCATGCCCGGCTATGAGACACGGGCAAAGGAGATCGACGCACTACCCGCTGCGACCGTCGATGAGCAGATCGCAAAGCTGACGGCCATGAACGAACTGAACACGGAGGTTTCTGGGATTCTCGTTGAAAAGCTGAATGCCGCGTTCCACGAAAACGTTTGCCAGAAGGTCTACGGCAATATTCAGCCGGACATTTACGCACTGTCTGAACTGCTGGTGCAGCTCTGCGAGGAAACGCGGGCGGCGATGGAAGAAAAGAATAAAGCGCAGTCTGAAAAGCTGCGGAAATATACGGCGAAGTATCAGAAATGAACTACGACCTTCCGACAAGCGTAGAGATCGGCGGAGAATCTTACGCCGTTCGATCTGACTACCGCGCCATTCTGGATATTTGTGCTGCAATGAGCGACGTCGAGCTGAACACGCAGGAAAAGTCCATTGTAGCGCTGAGCATTTTCTATCCCGATCTTGAAAAAATCCCGCCAGAGAGGATGCGGGAGGCGCTGGAACGCTGTTTCTGGTTCATCAACTGCGGCGGACAGCCGGAGAACCGGCAGCAGCCGAAGTTGGTTGACTGGGAGCAGGACTTCCCCTATATCATCGCGCCGATCAACCGCGTGCTTGGGCAGGAAATCCGCTCTGTCCCCTATCTCCATTGGTGGACGTTCATTTCCGCTTATTACGAAATCGGAGATTGCACGTTTGCACAGATCGTCAGCATCCGGGACAAAAAGGCGCGTGGGAAGAAACTCGAAAAGGCCGAAGCGGAATGGTACAAGAAGAACCAGAATCTTGTTGATTTCAGGAAGGTTTACTCCGATACAGAGAAAGATTTCCTGAAGCAGTGGGGCGCTGGTTGACGGTGTTAGAGAGAAGGTGAAATCATGCCAGATGGAAAAATCATTCTCAGTACGGCGCTTGACAATAAGCAGCTCGAAAAGGAGCTGCAAAGCACACTCAAGAAGATCAATGCGCTGGAAAAGAGCCTTGCGGAGATGGGCAGCGGCAGAAATGCGCTGGCCGAACAGGCAAATCAGATGGGCGCACAGCTTGATGCGGCGAAGCGAAAACTCTATGAGATGCAGGATGCGGCGAAGGGCGTATATAGCAAAGAAACTATCGCGGATCAGAAAACGCTTGTCAATGGCTTACAGTCGCAATGGGATAAGATCAACAACCAGATCGATTCCTATGACCGCAAAATTCAGAAAGCCAGCGCCAGTTTGAAGGAAGAAACCGCCCATGTGGAAGAACTGAAAGAACAGCTCAAAGAGGCCACCACAGCGGCAAAGATGCAGGACGCAATTCAGACGGTCGGGAAAAGCGTGGAGAAGGTCGGACAGAAACTCAGCAGTATGCTCCGGCGTGTGTTTGTGTTTACCGTTCTGACATCGGCACTCCGTTCGCTCCGCACATGGATCGGGAATGTCATCAAGAGCAACAGTGAAGCATCGGCCTCTCTGGCACAGCTCAAGGCAGCGCTGCTGACGCTTGTTCAACCGCTGGTCAATGTCATCATCCCGGCATTTATCCAGTTTGTGAATGTCCTGACGCGCGTAATAACGGCTATTGCGCAGATCGTGTCTTCCCTGTTTGGGACGACCTTTGCGAAATCGAAGGAATCAGCGAAGCAGCTCAACAAGGAGACAAAAGCGATCAAGGGTGTCGGAGGCGCGGCGGAGAAAGCAAGCAAGCAGCTTGCAGCCTTTGACGAAATCAATCAGTTGACCGACAACATCTCCGGCGGAGGCGGCGGTGCTGATGCGGGTACATCCTCCCCGGATTTCGACGCGCTGAACCCGGATGGGAAACTTGCCGAGAAGTTTAAGGACATTCTTGGATTGGTGGGCGCGATCGCTGCTGGTCTCTTGGCTTGGAAGATCGCAAGCGCCTTTACGAACGACCTTTCCAAAATCGCCGGGATCGCGCTGGCTGTGGCCGGAGCGTTTGAGTACGTTTATAGCTGGCTTGACGCATGGAACAACGGTATCGACTGGGGCAACTTCATCGGGATGCTTGGCGGCCTTGCGGCGGTTGCCGGTGGCCTTGCGCTGGCGTTTGGGAAAGTGGCGGCAGCGATTTCCCTAATTGTAGGCGGCATCGGAATGGTTGTAGTCGGAATCAAGGACATCATCGAAAACGGTGTCACACTGGAAAACACGCTGACTGTGGTCGCCGGAATCCTCGCCGCCGGACTTGGAATCTCACTGCTGACCGGGAGCTGGATTCCCGCGCTGATTGCGGCGGTTGCCGGACTTGTCACGTTCATTGTCCTGCAATGGGAAAACGTCAAATCCTTCTTCTCAGGTTTGTGGGAAAGCGTGAAGCAGCTGTGCTCCGATGCGTGGGAGAAAATCAAAGAGATTTGGGGCAACGTCTCCGCGTGGTTCAGGGACTCCCTGATTGAGCCGATAAAAAATCTCTTTATATCACTCTGGGAAGGTATCAAAACTGCGTGGTCGGGTGTTGCCGAATGGTTCCGAAATAGTGTAATCGAACCGATCAAAGCTGTGTTTACACCGATCATTCAGTTTATCGGGAAAATCTTTGAAGGATCATGGCTGATCGTACAGGCCCTTTGGAAGGTGGCATCCGATTGGTTCCATGACAATGTTACTCAGCCGATCGCCAATTTCTTCTCAGAGATGGCCGCAGCTATTTCGCAGTTCTTTCAGAATCTATGGGATAGGATTCAAAAGGTCTGGGCCACTGTATCTGATTGGTTCGACAAATATGTCGTGCAGGAATTGCTGGCGCTGTTCCGCGCAATGAAAGAAACGCTCGGCCCATATTTCACGCAAATGTGGGAGGACATCAAAGAAACATGGAGCAAGGTTTCCACATGGTTCAGTGAAAAGGTCATTCAGCCGATCGTTGAGGCATGGAAAACAGGATTGGAGAATATGAAGAATTTTGCAAAGGGCATTTTCAACGGAATCCTCGGATTCTTTGAATCGATCGTGAACGGTCTGATCGATGGCCTGAACTGGTTCCTGTCCGGCTTTAACTCCGCTGCGACGTGGGCCGGAAAGGTGCTCGGAAAGGACTGGAGCGGCATCGGACAGGTGCAGCACATTTCGATCCCGCGTCTGGCACAGGGCGCGGTCATCCCGCCGAACCGGGAATTTATGGCCGTTCTGGGCGACCAGACGAGTGGGAACAACATCGAGGCCCCGGAAAGCCTGCTCCGTCAGATCGCACAGGAGGAAACCGGTGGTATGATTTCTTCTTTGCTGGAAGAACTGCGGGAGATCAAATCTGCAATCCGTGAAGGAAAAACGCTGTCCTGTGACAATGTGCAGTTTGCAAAGGTGGTGCAGCGCAGCTTATCCAACGCCTCCCGCGCATCTGGCGTCCCGCTGATGAGATAAGAAAGGAGCATACCGCAAAATGGATTATCTGAAAACCATCCGTGACATTCTGGATGATGCAGCCGAACGTCTCCGCGTCCGATGGGCTGACGGTACAGAAGAACCCGAACCGGAATATATCGGGCCGTGGTGGGCGGCTCCTGACGAGTATGACGAATGAAGAGCTGGCGCTTCAGATCCAATCTGGTGATCGGACGCTGATCCCGCAGCTCTGGGCACAGGTGGAGCGGTTCGTCCGAAAGATGGCGAACCGCTACGCCGACAAGGTTCCGGGCGCAGAGGACGATGACCTTTACCAGACCGGATTTCTCGCCATGCTCCGGGCCGTTGACCGCTATGAAGAGCCGCACAGTTTCCTGTCAGGTCTGGTATTTGCGCTGAAGCGGGAATACGCAGAACTCGGCGGGTATCTGACCTCCAAGCGTGACCCGCTTATCGCGGCTGTGAGCCTCGACGCGCCGCTCAGTGACGAGGACGATTCCACCTTGCAGGATTTGCTTGCCGATCCGTTATCGCCGTATGAGGGCACAGAGCAGGCAATCTGGAACGCACAGGCTCGGACGGCATTAGATTCTGCGCTTGACACGATTCCGGAGCAGTGCGCCAAAACGATACGGGCGCTTTATTTTGAAAGCAGCACCGAAACTGCGGTCGCAGCATCGCGCGGCGTCAGTGTTGAGGCGATCCGTCAGCAAAAGGTGCGCGGATTGCAATATCTTCGCGCCCGTGCGGAATATCTGAACGAGTATTCCAATCTGAACCCGTATAGTCGGAACACGCTGGCTTCTTATAACCGCACTGGCAGCAGCGGACCGGAACTGGCCGCAATGCGGAATGAGTACCGCTTACGAAAGCTGAAGGCTTCCATCTATCACCCCCGAAAATGCACAAAAATGAACACATAAAAAAGAAAGGATTTATTTCATGAATTATAAAAACAGACTTTATCAGGTTGTGGAAAACTATATTGCCAAAGTTGGTGAAATCGATGCAGCTGAAAAGAACCTTCTGGAACAGGAGCAGCGCGAAACCATCTCCCGCGTCCATGCGGATGAACACCGTGCAGAATATCAGAAGCAGCGCAGCGAATCCTATCAGGCCGTGCTGACGGAGATCAAGCAGATCAGCGCGGATCACGCCGCCGCGGTCGATACTTGGAACGCAATGGATGGTGAAAAGCTCCATCCGGACGCGGAGATTCTGAAGCTGGACATTCCGATGAATCAGACACAGTTCCAGCAGCTCTGTGAGAAACACAAGGACAATTCTCTGATGCTGTCGCTGCTCTGCCAGTATGCAGACCGGCATCGCAGTGAGTCTCTTTATGCCGATCGTCCCGCTGACGCGAACGCCAGAAAACGCGATTTTGACGGATATGCCTCGCGTGCCATTGGCGTTTGCCGCGAGCCGAACTCTATTGCAGCCGCGATGTTCCTTGAAAACTCTGGGGTTCCCGCCTCTTGCAGCTATGACTATTAAGTTCAGGTGACGCGATGGCTCCGAGACTCACAGATTATCAGGAAAAGCGGATCATTGCTTCGTATGTGGAAACCGGGACCTACCGCGGCGCCGCGCGGGCGTGTCAGGTTTCCGTCAATACGGTCAGAAAGCTCGTCCAAGCTGATACGGAAATGCTGAAAAAGGTAGAACAGAAAAAAGCAGAGAACGCGGCGGATGTCCTCGCCTACATGGCCGACAAGAAAGAGACTGTCTGTGAGATCATCGGAAATGCGCTGGATGCGCTCAATGATGTGGAAAAGCTGCGGCGCGCCCCGCCTACACAAATCGCCACCACCATTGGCATCCTGATCGATAAATGGTCTTCGATCTCAAAAGGCAGCGATGGGCCGCAGAGCGCCGATGCACTGAGTCAGAGTCTTGCGGAGCTGGCAGAAGCATTGGAGAGTGATTGAGAAAAGCGCCGGAGAGATGATCTCCGGCGCTTTATGTGTCATGAGGTTGTTATTCTCTGGCCCAATCGTTACCCATCTCATTCCGCAGAAGAATGTAATTTAGCATAGAGGGCACGAAACTCCGGCAATGCTTCTTCATCCGGCAATTTCGAGAGCGCATCAAGCTTGTCACTATAACTGCGATACTCTTTGGACGGGATGATTTCCGCAATCTTGCGTTTTTCTGTTTCCACTTCCTTTGCAAGTTTAGCTCGCTCCATCCATGTAAAGTGGTTCTTAACTTCCCGCTCCCGGTCATCGCCGCAGATGACATAAAACGTGGCGACGAACTCCTCCAAAGCAGTAGAAATAAGCCTCAGTCTATATTTCATCCAATCTTGAATATCATCCGCATCCTCGACGATGGTTTCTGAAAGCATATCACTCGCACATTTAAGGTCGCCCACTGCTGGTCCCAGCACATCACAGATAATGCGTCTTTCTGCGGATGTGGTTTTCTCAATATACATTGTCACGCCTCCTTTACTGGCTGCACTTGCGGCATCCCCTGAAGCGTATCGGAAACGCGAGAAACCATGAGATTGACAGCGTAGATTGCAGCATAAAGAGCGTCATAATTCTCGTCCATCCACGCCCGGGCCGCCTTGTTCCGATCTCCGTCATTCTTCTCGGCGTACACATCCAAAATGCCATCGCATCTGAAGTCTTCAAACATCGGATCGATAACGTCCTCCAGCAAGCCTCTGGCCGCTACTGAATCAAATTCCGCATGTTCCAGCTCATGTCTGAGTCCATTTGTAGCAAATATAACTTCTCTGTTCATAAAAAATCCTCCTTAATAGCACGTTTCATAAAAGCGCAGCTCGCGGATGCGCCCACTGAAAAAATGGTTGATGTTATAATCGCAGTTTCGATAGCGCGTCTGAAAATGCTGATCGATCATCGGCTCATAGCAATCCGGGTCAACATCCATCGTAGAATGGTGCTTGTCCGTCTCGTCGATGTACGGCATTTCCTGGATGATGTGTTCAATCTGGCTGGCGCGTATTGGTGGGTGCGGAGCGCCCGTATACGCCTCGTACTGCTCGAAGTAGTATCGGAATACTCCTAGCACTTCTTCGAGGCTATACGGCCCGTCAGCGTACACAGAGGCGGTGATCTCCGAGAACTTGTCAAAATCAAATAACAAATATCTTCCTCCTTTGAAGTATGGTGCAAACGTACCTATGGTGCGGGTTTCTCCGAAGTTTTTAAGCAAAAGCGAGGAGCGGGGAAAATATCTCTTAGGCGGAACCAGTGGAGATTGGCGGAGAAAAACGCAAATATGGCAATCTGGCTCGGGAAGCAGTATCTCGTCCAGAAGGACAATCCAGAGGAGTCCGTCTGTTGGTGGGTGGAGCGGAGCGCGTCAGCGTCTCCGTTCCCTTCTACCCTTTTATGTTTAGAGTTTACAGTTTAGGGTTTATTGTTTGGTTTCCAGTGGGTTCCCAGTGGAAACCCACTGGGTTTTATCTCTTGCGTGGCCTTCCTCCCAATCTTCCGTTAGCTGTGTTTCGCTCACAGGTTTTCCGATACTTGTCATTGTTCCGGTCAATATCAGCTCGCATGATCTGGAAGACCTTTTCCGCAACGCCGTCAAGATTGCTGGGGATATGCCCGTAAAGATAATAATTGACCGTTGCTTTGATTGCTTTTGCCGCATCGCTCTCCGGCATCAGGGAGAACATGATCGCCGCCTCCCGGTAGGTCATATATCCGGGTGCTTCATACTGCTTTTCCTGTTCCATGCGATACCTCATGCCACAGTGAACCGGCTGCTGGTCACGACATTCCATGTGATCTTGTAACCCGCACCCGTTAGTGTGTCGGTGTCGATGGCGGTCATGTGCGCTTTGATCGCGTCCTGAATATTCTCGATCTCGGCGGCCAGCTCATCGGCCATGCGGCGCAGCTCCCGAAGCTCGTTGACCTTGTTCTGAATTTCTGTGTTGCTCATGTGGAAACCCCTTTCCTTTTTCGGCGGGGCGTGGTATACTGTTCACGACCCCTTTTGTGGTTGCGCCCTGCTCTTGCTTCCTACGGCTTGCAGGACGCTTTTTCTTCGTTTTAGGGAACTCCGGCGGCGGTGGGCATTGAGTCGGTTCCAACTGTTCTGGCCTGTGGCGCATCCCGCTCCGCGCTTATGCGTGATCTCGGCTTTTACTGCTTACGAACGTTTGCCGGTGTCTGAACTGTTTTCGTTTGTTCCCCTTGACTGTCTTCATTATAAGATGTCTACCGGTAGATATCAATAGGCGGCATATACAAATATCTACCGGTAGATTTGTGCATTATGTATCTACCGATAGATTCTGATGTGGTGTATAATGAAGATAAAAAAATGAAGGGAGTTTGGAATGCCAGAAAAAACAGATGCGCAAAAACGCGCACAGAAAAACTATATGGATAAATTTGTTCGTGTTGAAATCCGAATGACAGCTGAACAACGCGAAGAAGTCCAGGCACACGCCGAAGCGCACGGAGAAAGCACGAACGGATTTATCAACCGCGCGATCTCTGAAACAATGGAGCGGGATACAGAAAGTAAGAAACGCTAAAAACCGCATAAACCTCTTGGAAACTGTTTGAATTGAAAAGTTAACAATTTTGCATTGACATAACGAAGAAAACTACATATACTGTTTATAGGAAGAAACCTTCCTGCCTGAGAAGCGGTTGCTATGTTGGTGTGTTGCCGTGGAGGTGCTATTAGGGTTGTGTGGTCTCCAAGTTCCAACTTAGGCTTGTCCGAAAATAAAAACACTCACCTTTTAACGCAAATCGCCCTGACGTATTTTGTCAGGGCGATCTTGCTATCCGAAAGAATAGAGATAGAGAAAATGGATGTTCTACAAGAAACCATTGCAGTATATGAGCGGCTGCGTAAAAAACGGTATCGGATCATTGTCGAGACTGGCGAAGATTTTACCTTCGTATTTCAGCCTGCAAACTATCACCATCTGGCGGGATTCCAGCATTTAACCGACTTTCAGAACATCAGCAGTCCCAAAAGCAAAGATCAATTTTATGGACTGGTCAAACGGCAGCATTTACAAGAAGAATACGTTCAGGAAAGCAGCCACTACAATGAAATTTCCGAACGGCTAAATACATTTTCTTATCTGGAGGATATTCTGGCAGAAGGTGACGGAAAGATTATTGTCGAGTACGACAGAAGCAAACTATCTTCGGAAATAGAAGCAAAATACTATCTTTACAAGCGCGTTGGCCGCGCATTTGATGGTGAAGTTACATATCACATCCTATTTATCGGCAGTATGAATGAACGCTTCTTTCCGGCTACCTACATCGTAGAACATTCAAATATCTACATACGTGAACAGGAGCTACGCACCTGCCAGATCATTCACCAAGAAAAATGAACGCGGACACAAGCACAGTGAAACGCAACGGGCCGCAGAGAAGCGCCTGCGGCCCGTTGCGTTTTTTCGGCCAACTCTCTTTTAGCTGATTTCCTCCGAAAAACCCTATGGATATAAGACGAGGAAAATCTACAAAATTAACTGGCTATCCACATATTCACTGCTCGGATTTCAACTCCGACCCTAAGTACGGCAGAATCTTGAAAATCGTAATGAGGGCATAAAAAAGGAGGGTGTTGACACACCACACCGTTTTCCTTTCAGAAAACTCTACTGGCAGCGACCAACACCCTTTGTTTATTATATACCACACTCCAAAGAAAAATGCAATACCTGACAGCAAACAAGGAGACAATATGGAGATATATTTCAAGATAGAAACAACTTCAAAAGCAAGAGAGCATCATTCCAAATGAGGGCCTTTTTCCTGCGCTCGCTTCGATTCGATGTTGCTACGAACAAGTTCAAAAAAGTGCTAATTTTGTCTCAAATGTTACCGAGTATATTTCCCCTATTTTTTCCCCTTACAGCTTTCATTTCATAATACCAGATTTTCCGGGATGTGCTTCTTTTCGAAAAAGTTCATAAGCGATAGACAGGATGATTCCGTATTTTACACTATAAGGAAAATTCGAATCTCTCCTTCCGCGCCAGAAGAAGCGCATATCCCGAATGGGATATGCGCTTTTTTCTGTGTCTCAGGGAGAGATTCGAAATCATGTAAACGAATCTCTCCTTCCGCCCCTGTGCTTGACTTTCCTCCCCTGATTCGCTATCTTATAATCAAATTTCCGATGAATTTGAGGGATATTGATGTCTTTTGATGTTTCCATCGTCCCCTGCGGGAGCTATGACATGGTTGAGACCCGTGCGGCGCTCTCCGCCGCTCTGGCCCCGCTCGGCGGCCTCGACTGGGTGCGGCCCGGCATGAAGATCGCAGTCAAGGTCAACCTCATTTCCGCAATGCGGCCGGACGCCGCCGCGACCGTCCATCCCGCGCTGCTCACCGCCCTGACAGAACTTTTACAAGAGCGCGGCGCATCCGTCGTGCTGGGCGACAGCCCCGGCGGACTCTTCACCGCTGCGCACCTGAACCGCGTCTACGACGTCTGCGGCCTGCGGCAGTGCGAACAGGCCGGGGCCGCGCTCAATCTCGACACCGCGCAGACCGAGGCGCACGCCCCGGAGGCCGTGCAGGCCAGGACGTTCACCTACACCCGCTGGCTCGACGACGCGGACGCGATCATTGACTTCTGCAAGCTGAAAACGCACGGCATGCTCGCGATGACGAACGCCTGCAAAAACTTCTTCGGCGTTATCCCCGGCACGATGAAGCCGGAATACCACTGCAAATACCCAAAAACCGAAGATTTTGCGGACATGCTGGTCGACCTCTGCGAATATTTCAAGCCGCGTCTCGTCCTCTGCGACGCCGTGTTTGCCATGGAAGGCAACGGCCCGACGCAGGGCCATCCGCGCAAGGTCGGCGCGATCCTCGCCGCCGAAAGCGCGCA
>JABLTO010059570.1_pt1 | contig 13012 bp, 17 predicted proteins | sample 7160091 | NCBI WGS metagenome assembly JABLTO01 (sample SAMN14651225, study PRJNA627086) | human gut metagenome | isolation source: feces | host: Homo sapiens
CTTCCCGAAACTGCGGGCATTCATCATACACGATCTGAAACAGATCATTCTGCATCAGCGTGGCCACAGCCTCGATCCCGGAAAGCACTCTGTTGTTTCCGAAATAAGCCCGGATGCCAGCCTTCTGAAAAGCCGCAATGTGCTCTGGTCTTGCCGGGTCACAATAAAAAGGGATATTACCGTATCTGGCAATCATCCCCTTTGCAGCTTCTATCCATCCATTTATGTATCTATGCTTTGTTGCATCCTCCTCGATCACGCAGTAGCTTCTCCCTTTTACGCCAATCGCAACGATTGCTCCGTAGTGCTCCCATCCCCAGTCGACACCGGCGATGATCCGGTCGAAGTTGATCCGTCGTGCCTGATCAGCGGTAATGGAATGCTTCTGCCGATCAAACTGCGGATAAACAACCCCGTCTCCAGAGACCCATAAACCTTTAACACCCCGATCATAAAACATGCCCTTTGGGGTCGTCGCTTTGATCTCCCGGACATACCTTTCATCCAGGAAGGTGTTATCATCCAGGGAAAAGTGATTGCTTAAGATCCCGGATGCTCCCGACTTGATATAGTCTTTCAGCAACCAGTGCTCCGGATGATCCGGGTTGGTATCTGCGATGATACGTGCATTCTTTCCGCTGCATCTTGCTTTGATCTCATCGAAGACTTCCTGATTTGCAAGCGACGCCTCGTTGATGTATGCTCCGAATGCCGTCATACCTCTGATCCGGCCAAGACCTGATATGGATCCGTGTGAGGTCTGGATCACCTTCACGCCGAACAGGTTGAAGTTATTATATTTATCAAACTTGAACTCGAAGCCGTACTTATTGGACAGCTCCGTCAAGATATTATCCTGAATATTTCCCAGCGAATACCCTGCAAGGATATACTGCGGCGTATCGATCCCCAGCGTATCTGCCGTCTGGCGAACTTTCCGAAGCTCTGCCAGGAACAGATCGTTATCAAGCTGCGTCTTTCCGGATCGCTTGGCTCCGTGATTTATAAGCATGAACCAATCAGTGTTTCGGCAGGCTTTTAAGATCTCTATCTGCTTCGGCGTGTAAATCTTACTCAGCATCGAGCTCAGCCCCTATCGCATCAAAGAGCTTGGCGACCTTATCCTCCGTGGATGCCTGTTCACCGCCCTTGATTCTTTCTGTATCTGCCTTGATCCTCTCGATCCGGGCACGCTGCTCTTCTGTTGCCAGCTCCCAGTTCTTATGCAGCAGATCGTCGTACTTGTTGATCATACTCTCCAGCGTCTTCTGCGCCCTTGCCTGTGCCTGCAGGAAATTCCCGTGCTTGTCCCAGGCTTGCTGAACTTCCCATTTTTCTCCGCACACATTGCCGTCTTTTTCCTCGATCCGTTCGATGGTCTTATCATCCCGGTCCTGCACGTACATGATCTGCTGCGCCCGGATGATCGCAGCATAGGCGATCTGGATCTGATCCCAGAGGACGTCCAGCGGATCCTTTGGCATTTCCTTTATAATTGAAACGGTTTCTTCCGGAAGATACTTCGAGAAGAAACCGTATTTTTCTGCTTTTTTGTTTCCGGGTGGTCCTCCTGAGCTGTTCTTGTTGCCCGGCTGAGCACCTCTTTTTGTGTGCGTACTTTTTTCTGGTTTTGTGTGCGCACCTTTTTTACCGTCCTTAGACCACTTGTGCCGCGTCTTCCAGGACTTCACCGTATTGAGTGTCACGCCATATTTCTCGGCGATTTCCTTATATTTCATCCCGGCCATATAATCCTGCTCGGCCAGTTCGTAGTTCTTTAAATCCACATCACCACCTCTCATTCGTCGGTTTTGCACATACGAAAAAAGAACCCGGCTTGGGGTTCTTGCGTCTTTTAATTCTTTGCTCAAATGTCTTTTGACAGCCTACTCTTTTAAACTAAGTTCAACATAACCGCAATTCTTGCAAATATACGCAGACTTTGGTGAGCACGGCTCCTGCTGTTTGTCTCCTGTCTTTCCTTCATACAAAACAATTCCTTGGGAAAGCGTAACTTTTTCCATTTCTTTTTCACATCGCAAACACTTCATAATTTCCTCCTCTGCGTTTTTGTCTGATTCCCTCAAACCATCTATGAATAAATATAACTTTCGGGCTTCTTCTCCGTTAGGATTATTTATCAATTCATTCAGCACATTCTTTTTATGTAGTTTCTCCTGGAGCTTTTCCTTTGCCTTTTCCCACTTTTTGCCCCTGTGTGCCACGACTTTGGTGGAATGCCTGTTTATATCTCGCACAATGGCTTTTTCCAAGCTGTCACGCCAATTTAAAATGTCAAATAGAAAAATAGTACCCATCTCCGGATAATGATTGACCATGCCCTCACGTGCTATAAAATTAGCCATTTCCATAAATCTACTAGAACCGTACCACAGATGTGCAGCAACTTCATCACTTAAATACTTTTCATAATCCCCTCTTGCATCATTTATCTCAAACACGAATTCTAAAAAAGCATTAGAATCGGACATGATTGCCAGATACACGCCTTCGGGGTTGAGAAAGCTTACTTGCTCTTCGTCCAATCTTTTTTCAATATCGTAGATTTCTTGAGTATGCGCCTTCCTTTCAATATCCCATACTGCAAGCAGTGCATTCGCTATCTTTTCACCAATCACGTCCTGAAACCTCACTTTTTGCTCTTTACGCAACTTAAACCTATAAAAAATATGGCTCGCCGCAACAGAAACAACGGCAACAACAATACCGGTCAAAATTTCTCCTGCATATACGACTAAAAAGTTGTGTAGAATTTCAGACATGATTTCCCTCCGTCTCACCATTCTACACCATTCGTCGTATTTTGTAAAACAAAAGATACCCATCGCTGAGTACCTTCCGCCGTCATTTATGTATAAGGAGTCATCAAAAAATGTTTTAGAGCCTCTTTTACAATTCCATTTCCCCCATCACCATATTACAACAACGACGAAGCCTTACACAGCCAAAAACTCCCATCAAGGGAGCTTTCTGGCCGTTGTTATTCCAAGTAAAAGGAGATTCAGCAAAGTCTATGTCAAAAGTGACTTTGTGGATTTTTTCCACGATATCATTATACCACGACAAAAATGTGACATTCAGTGACTATTTGTGACTATTTTGCCAAAAATCACGAATTTTTCTTGAAATCGTCTCCCTAGCATACCCCAATTCATCCGCGATCTGCTCCTGCGTCAACCCATTTACATAATACAGCCTGAGAATATCCCTGGTCTGCGGATCCGTGATCTGATCCAGGAAGCTTTCCAAGAATGCGATCTCCTGCTGGATATCCCGAAGCTTTTGATAGTACCGCTCTTTCAGCTCCGGGTAATCCTGCTGGCCATAACCTGTGATCGTAATGCTGTGGGGCTTGCCTGTCCGATAGTCCTTTGCAGTATCTCCCACGTATTCAGTTGTCTTGGCCGGCCGATCAAGCATCTCCTGCAGATGCCGTGCTTCACTGATCAGAGACCGCATTCTTTTCAGGCGTTTCTTTGTCATTACTGTATTCCCATTTCAACATGTTTTCGGCTACCATCCTCAGCAACCTCAATGCAGCATATGCAACTCTCGCAATTCTTGTTGCATGGAATAAGATTCGGATTATCGGAATCTCCAATATAGCCCTTTGATCTGGCCATCGGCTCATCACAATAAAACCTGCTCTTCTGTTTTTTGAATCCTGCCATATGTATCACCATCCTTCAAATTTTATTCCTGTACCTTTTTCGATCGTCTCCTGTAGTTGCTGGATCCGCACAATGTGATCATCCATATATTCTCCGTAGCGATTTGCACGTCTGAAAATATCACATGCCTGCTCATCAGTCAGGCCGATTTCATCCGATGCAGCCGATAAAAACAGTAGCAACGCTTTCTTTGTCACGTCATCTGTGACCTTACTCTTGATCCTCTGCAACTGCTTCTCGCTGACGTTGTATTTCTGCTGTTTCTTCTTTGTTTTCTTTACCCTCTTCATTTTCTGCCCTCATTCGCTTAAGGTGCAAATACACCGTACCTGTAGCACAATTTAACTCATCTGCAATTTTGGCTGCACTCCACCCAGCATTGTGAAGTGACTTTATTTTTGCCACATCAAGTTTACGTGTTCTTTTTCCTCGCTTCCTTTCGGGGGGGGTATCTCTTTGATCGATCCTTTCACGATTTTCCTCACGCTCTGCAATCAGTTTCTTAACATGCTCAAGCCTCTGCAAAGTCTCTTCCTGCTTTTTACTGGCATCCAGTTCTGCTGCTTCTGCTCCGCAGGCAGCATAACCTGCCAGATCCACAAAATTATCCTGCGTATACTTTCCGGTTTTGATCCGTGCCATCTTGAGCATGCCCATCATCATAGCCACATCTACTGCCGTAACAGAAGCTCCAAGATATGAACTCCAAAGATCTGCAATCAGCCCAAAATTATCTTCAATCTGACCGTACTTGTCTCTTCGATCCTGGCAGACTATTCGAATAGCATTTTCTAAAATCTGTTTTCGAAACATCTTCTCACTCCTCTATTTTTAAAAACAACATTCCCAGTTTTTTATACGGCTTGCTTTTATGCAGAAGATCCCAGAAATACGGTTCATGAATTCCCACGATCTTTGAGAGTTCTCTCCCGGAATCAGCCACAAAACAGGGAAGCTCGTATTTATCTGCTGTTACTGCCATATAAAGCATTACTCTTCCTCCTGCCGCATTGCTTCTGCATCTCTGGCGCGCTCTGTTTCCTGATCAATGCACATAGGGCATACCATAAATCCAAATCCTGATTCTGTATGGATCTCCAGCGACGTAAAACTTTCTCCGAACTTTACCGGCTTCCCGCATCCTGCACAGGCAATGACCTTGTCCATTCTGTCTTCCAGGAGCGAACACTTCAGCTCATCTTCTGGAAGAACGTAAGGCCTATATTTCCCGTGATATGGATCCCACTTTCCAGCAACTCTGGCACTAAATATTTTGTTCATTCTGCTTCTCCTTTCACCAGGATGTCATCTCCGACATCCGTCACGAACTCCTGCCGGGTATGGATCACTACATCCCCAGTATCCTCGTAAATTTCTACCCAGTAAGTATCACCGTCTGCATACTCTGCCGGTGCATCATCATCTGATGCAGCGCCGATACCAATACCGATCCAAAGCATCGTCACAGCGATCACAGCTGAGAGAATGGCCATCATAATCCTACTCATTGCCTTTTACCTGCACCAGCTTTGAAAAGAATTTTGCAGTCGTAATAGGGACGTCTGTAAATTCGTCGCCGTCTATTCCAGCTATCAGGATCGTTCCGTAAAAGTCTGCGTTCATCACCGTGCAGTTATACGGCAGGCTTTGTATGCGCCCTTCTTCGTTACAGACAATCACAAGTTCTTCGGTGAGAGTCACTGTCTCGATATATCCTCCGACATTTTTTTGGAAAGCTTCCAGTGTGTTATCAATATCCGTAAGCACCGGATCTTTCCCAGGTTCTTTTTTCAGTACGATCATAACGCTTCTCCTTCCATCACTCCCTCTACCGGGATATGTCTCTGTTCCATCACCAGTTCACTGATCCGGTAATAATCCTCATCGTCTTTCGTCTGCACCAGTGCCCACTTGTCATCCACGGCGCTTCGCAGCTCTTTTACTCTTCCCAGCTCTCCGAAATTCGGATTGCCGATCTTTATGATTTTTACTAAATCTCCTACGTACAGCATTGCTTTTCTCCTTTGATTCACCTTTCACTCATCCTCCAAGGACTCCATCACGATATAGATCCCCGGGACCTTTGCCCAGAATTTTTCAATATGCTCGGATGCCACCTGAGCATCGTTTTTGAAAAATCCCAGATCCTCCATCACGTCTTTCAGCATCTTCTCCAGGTTATCCGTATCTGGCTTTGTCGCTTTATACTCACCGTCTCTATGCCGGCCGCGAATCGGAAAGCACCACTTCACCCCGAGCCACACGGGACCAGTAAATCTTTTTTTGGGAACATGCTTTGCCAGATGCGCTCGTAATTTTTCTCTTGCCTGTTTCAATTCGGCAGGTTCATACACGACCGGTTTTCCATTTCGAATCGTGATGGATTTTTCCTGCTGCGTAATCGTTGGCGGCAGCATCGCCATAAAAAATTCAAATCTCATGCTTTACCTCGCTAAAGTGCATCCTTTTGTCAAAAAATGTTATTGTCACAGGGCAGGGAAAGGAAGGTAAGGGCGGGCAGCATTTAAGCCCGCCTTACTTTTCCCCTGTGACCGTCAGGGAAAATTCTTTATTACTCCCCTTTAGGGGAGTACCTTTTTCTTCCCTAGGGAAAATCTCGGTAAATCACCGACTTTTTCCCTCTGAGGGAAAGCAGGGAAAATCCTCGACTTTTTCCTTCCCTAGGGAAAATTTTCCCTTCGACTTTTTCCCTGTGAAAGAAAATTTTCCCTTCGAGAATTTCCCTGTCAGGGAAAGTGTTTCCCTTCGACTTTTTCCTTCTATTTTTTACCAACAACTCCATCATCGATCCAGAATCCTCCATGCTCTTTCAAGCGATTTCTTACAGTTTTTTCCGTCACTCCCATATATTCCGACAGTGCTCCGAGGGTAACTTTGCCATCAATACTGCATGCTCCATATGCCATTTCCACCGATTCTTTTTTCTCTTTTTTGCGATCTTCCGGCGTCTTTTTCTTCTTAAAATTTCGTTTCCAACTCACCTGATCGCCGTCCGGCTGAACGTCCTGAAGGACTCCGCTCTGATCTAAAGAATGAGCCGGATAATCAAACCACAGATTCACTGGAGCAAACTTCGGAAACTCTCTGAGCGTCCCCTCGATCCGCCACGCTGTAAGGCTCTCTGCTCGTTTCTCAGCCATCCTTACAGCAGCTTCCGCCTCTCGTGCCTGTATGCCCTCTAAATGGCTGTCACAGGCTTTTTTCATCTGCACAGCGCTGCACATATCATCCTGTGACACATGATCTTCCCAGCTGTCCGAATACTTATCCAGCGTATCGATACACGCCCTGCAGGAAAACTCGTTCTTTTTCTGCGTAAGGAGCTCCTCGCCGATCTCAAGCTCGATCAGATCCAGCAGCGCATCCGGATCCCTTGCGAATACCCCGGAGCCCGATGCGCGGTCCATGGAGCGCTTCTGCCCCTGGCCGCCCTTGCTATGATGGTGGCAGTAGATCACCGCTGCGCCCAGGTCACTGCATACGATATCGAACTGGTTGCAGAAATGTGCCATCTGATCGGCACTGTTTTCATCTCCGGTGATAACCTTATAGATCGGATCGATAATGATCGCGATGTAGTCTTTCTTGGCCGCCCGGCGAATAAGCTTTGGCGCCAGCCTGTCCATCGGCACGCTCTTTCCTCTCAGGTTCCAGATATCGATATTATTAAGGTTTGCCGGCTTAATGTGCATTGCCTCATATACATCCTTGAAACGATGCAGACAGCTCGCCCGGTCCAGCTCCAGATTAACGTACATCACCTTACCCTTTGCACAATTCCACTGCAGCCACTTCTTGCCCTCTGCGATCGCGATGCAAAGCTCAATGAGCGCATAGGACTTTCCGGCCTTCGACGGACCTGCAAGCAGCATTTTATGCCCCTGCCGAAGCACACCGTCAATGAGCGGCGGCGAAAGCGCCGGCAGATCATCCCAGGTATCAAGAAGGCTCTCCGGATCCGGAAGATCGTCGTTGACGCTTTCGATCCATTCTCTCCATTCCTCCCAGGACTCTTTTCCGATATTAGTCTCTACAAGAAACTGCTTTCTGCCGTTTCGAATGATTCCCGGCATCCGGGAAAGCCTCGAAGGATTCCTGTTCTGGCTGTCTATTTTCAGCCCGTTTTTTCTGCAGACTTCGTAAAGATAATCGACACGCTTTCTGTACTCCTCGTAGCTTCTGGCATCCACCTTTACGATGGCATGCAGACTCTTCTTGCCGCTGTAGACAAGGCACGCAACTGGAAGATCCAGCTCTCTGATGATAGCGTTCTGCTCTTCGATCTCCATATTGTCAGACTCAACCAGGGCAAAGCGGTAATCAGTAACGTTCTCATTTTTCACGCCGCGGCCATCCAGCGGATTGAACCTGATCCATGCACCGGCAGCTTCCTTATAGTCACCGATCACTGCTCCTATATCATTCTTATTTTTTCCCAGCAGTTCGATCAGCTCGCCAGCGGTCCGGTCATATGCTCCCTTACTCGGAAGATACTTTCCGTCCTTTTCCCAGCAGCTGGTCACATATCCGACATTTTCATCGCTATTAAAAAGCGTTTCCAGATATTTGATCAGTTCCCCTGCAGGATCCCAGTCAGCGCCCGGCTCATGGATTTCTTTTCCTTCAAGCCATTCTTTTTCGACAACGACCAGCTCATCCTTGGTGCTGATCTCGGCGTCCCAATCAAGCTCCATCCCCGGATCCGGCTTCCAGCCTCTATCCTTTGCCATCTGCACGATAGTGCCGGCAGTAACCCTGGTTCCGGCCATCCCATGGAAGCTGTCCCATTTTTTCTGACACTCTCCACCGTGGTAACGCTCCCGATCAGCTCTGCTCCAGCTGTCCCAGTCAGCTGCCGTATAACCGTCTTCTTTTAAACCCATTCCTACCGCAAGCCATTCCTCGTAAGAAAGATCTCTAGGGTCTATATATTGAATTAAATCTACCAGGCTATATTTTTCCATGCCGTTTCTCCTTCAGTTTTTGGCGGTATATAAGTGTGTGGATCAATGGAGTTTGGAACTCTCCAGCCGTTTCCTGCGATCCGGTCGATCAGATGCTTAGCTGCAGTAAATTCCCACGTCCCAACATGCTGAAAGCCTCTTCCTTCCAGGAAGCGGATCTGCTTTGGCGTCGTAAGTCCTGCTTTTTTTCTGGCATCGAGCCTGTTAAGAAGCTTTGACGCCTTCCCTGCATTATCGATCTCATCCGGATAGATTCCGAGTTTTTCTAAGGCTTTTGTCTGCTTTTCAGATGGCGGCGCCATCTCCCAGCCAAAAGCCGGCACGTACCCGGACAGATCTTCTGCCTGGATGCTCATCTCAAACTGCAACGGATCTACAAGTTTTCTTTTGCGGGTCCTCATCTGCTGCAGCTGCTTAGCCAGTGATTCTTCACGCTGCGCTACTACATCTTCTGCAGCCTGCGCTTCTGCCTCTTCGATATCTACAGGCGCCGGTGCATCCTTGATGTTTTCAGTCATCTGCTTTGCTACTTCTTCATTTTCACAGATCAGGTGTGCCGGATGACAAAGTTCATGCCGCTCGGTATGCCACAGAAAATCCAGAAGCAGAAGCTCTGTTTTCCCGGTCTGCGGGGAAAGACGTGTGCCGCGTCCTACCATCTGGCAGTAAAGACTACGCACCTTTGTCGGCCGGAGCACCACCACACAATCTACGGATGGACAGTCCCAGCCTTCCGTAAGTAGCATGCTGTTACAGAGGACGTTGTATTTTCCATCATCAAAATCCTGCAGCACCTGCGCCCGGTCCATACTCTCACCATTTACCTCTGCAGCGGCGAAGCCTGCCTTATTGAGCATCTCACAGAACTTCTGGCTTGTTTTGATCAGCGGCAGGAACACGACAGTCTTTCGATCATGACAAACTTTTCCCATCTCTTCTGCAATTTGCTCCAGATATGGATCTAAGGCAGTGCTGATATCGCCTGCCTTAAAGTCTCCCGCCTGCATACTTACCGAAGATAGATCTAGCTTTAACGGTATCGTCTGCGCTTTGATCGGACAAAGATATCCTTCCTTGATCGCCTTTGGCAGCGTGTATTCATATGCCAGACTCTCAAAATAGCTTCCAAGGTTCTTCATATCACCCCGATCCGGCGTTGCCGTCACGCCCAGGACCTTTGCCCCGGAGAAATGCGAAAGCACTTTCTGATAGCTGTCTGAGATGCAGTGGTGCGCTTCATCCACGATGATCGTATCGAAGTAATCCGGATCAAACTGCTTTAAGCGCTTTTCTCTCATGAGAGTCTGCACAGATCCGACCGTTACCCGAAACCAGCTGCCAATGCAGGTCTGTTCCGCTTTTTCGGTGGAACAGTGAAGTCCGGTCGCCGACGCCAGCTTGTCTGCAGCCTGATCCAGAAGTTCACCCCGGTGAGCAAGAATAAGCGCCCTGCCGCCAGCTCTCACCCGATCTTCTACGATCTTGGAGAAAACGATCGTCTTGCCAGTCCCCGTTGGGAGCACTAGCAAAGTGCGATCGATATCTTCCCATTGCTCATGAACAGCCTGCCGGGCTTTCTGCTGGTACGGTCTCATTTCCATAGCCATTTAGAATTTCCCCTGTTCAAATGACATCTGTGCCTGCTGCGGCTGCGGCGCCGGCTGGCTGGATACCGGCTCATAGAATTTCTTGATTTCATTGTATGTTTTACCGTTATACTCTCTGGTTCCGACTCTGCATCTTCCTCGGGATCCCGGGACCATCGCCCAGTTCATTTTCAGCTTCTCACCTTTTTTACGCTGCCCTATTCCTGTAAAGAACGCACACAGCATTCCTTCTACCTTAGTGTGTAAGAACAGCTGGTGCCGGATGATCGTTATTCCTTCATGTCCACTTGCATCTTTTCCTTTAATTCTGATGTGTACAATCGCTTTGTTGCACGGCGGCAACTTTTCACTGCCTTCATGCCGTGCACGTTCAAAATCAACTACCTCAAAGTCATAATCTCCTTCCGGGAGCGTTATGTAATCGGGACCATCCTTTTCGATTTCATCATCCCAGCCAAACTCTCTGTCATCGAAGCTGTCTGCGCTTCCGTTCGGCACGAATCCTTCTGGTACATTTCCATAACTCATATCTTATTCCTCCTTAATTAAAATGGTATTTCCTCATCTAAAATAGCTTTATGAACCTGATCCCAGGCTCCCACCAGCACACCTTTGATAAAATCATCCGGATAATTCTCGATCGGTGTCTTCGCCGGGAAATATCCTTTTTTTGCAACGATATCCTGAATCTGATTCCTTGTAACCTGATGAGCATTCATAAGGTCATAAAGCTGCGTTTTGGCAGAGCCATCAGAAGCCGGCACCGGATCAGTCTGTGGCGTTTGCGACTCTGGCTGACTTACCGCTGCAGGTTCATTCATAGCCTGCGCTGCTGCCGGATCTTCTACTGGTGGGGCAGGTTCCGGTATTTCTGGTCTTCCTACCGATTTATCCGGGATGGCTGCTGCGATCACAGAGTAATCGAACTCGGCCTTTTCCGGAAAGCCCTTTCGATTCTTGGCGTCCCAGCACGGATGGTGTACTGTGTGCATCACCCTGCGGCCGCCTTTTGCCTTGGCTTTTTTCATATCCCCAGAGCCTTCCTTAACGACAAAGGTCTCGTAATTTGCAAAGAGCACCATATCCGCCCATTCTTTCAGCAGCGGTCCGTCTTTTTTCTGCAGCTTCAGCTCCCAGCGATCATAAGCGCCTGATTCATCCGGCTGCTCAAACTTTCGCATTGTCGCGTGCGCCGTAAACACGACGTTGATTCCAAGATCAATGAGATCCGACAGCCGGTTTAAGAATCGTCCAAACTCTTCTTCCAGATACACGTAACCTTTCCCGTATCCGAAGCCTTCGATTCCGGACACCTGATTTTTTTCGCACAGATTATTGATGCAAAGTCTTTCTGCCCAGTCTGCAGTATCGATGATCAGCGAGCTGCAGATATCCGGATTTGCTTTCACCTGATCAATTTCCCACATAAGATATTGCCAGCTGGTAGGTGCCGGCAGTCTCCTGACGTCAAGCTCTCCTGTAGAGCCTTCCGTATCGATAAAAAGAGGATTCGGAAAGTGCGCTGCAAAAGTCGATTTGCCGATCCCCTCCGGTCCATAGATCACGACCTTCTGGGCTTTGTTATTGATCTTTCCTGATGTGATCTCAACATTCAGCATTAAAATTCACCTGCTTTCCATGATGGCGCCAGCACTTCCGGTTCATTTGGCTTGCTGTAGCCATCTTCAATGATGATGGAGCACTCGTCGCCGGTAGAAACTCTCGTTGCGATCACCTGCAGGTTTTCCTGCTGCAGCCATGCTCCAAACTCATTTAACGTATCCATATCCATCTGCTCCAGCTTATCCAGAAGCACAAAACCGCACTTCGGATTCAGCTTTCTGACGATAGCCACTCCAACCTTCATCTGATCTGCTCCGGAGAGGTTGTCCCACTTGAATCCTTTATACGTGAGTTCACCGTCTTCTACCGACAAACCTTCGAGCGGGAGATTAGATCCTTTCAGAAGATCCGTACGTTCGCTGCGAACCTCTTCCAGCAGCTCTGAATACTCATCGTATTTCTGGGTGTATTCCTGAGCTTCTGTTTCCGCCTTTTCCTTATCCAGATTTACTCTGACTTTCCGGTTGATTTCTTCGATATCCGAGATGTTCTTTTCGAGCTCTGCCGTAGATTCGTCATGCAGATCTGCAGCATCCATTCTTGCAATCTCGAGATCCTTCTTTACTTTGGTCTGCTCCATTACCAGCTGATCGATCTGTTTCTGCAGCTGGTCATTATGTGCTTCAAGTTCTGAAAGCTGATTTCTCTTTTTTTGATTCTCTCCGTTTCTGGCCAGAATCTCCTGTTGCTGCCTGATCAGCTCCGACGCAGAGATCAGCTCGTTTGGAGCCTCCGGGAAAACCGGAAGCTCCGCTGCATATTTTTTCTTCTGATCACCGATCTGACCAATCGTTCGGCGCTGGTTATAAAGTTCTTTTTCCTTCTGATCCAGCTCATAGAGCTTGTCCCCCACTCCTATCACCTGCAGAAGCGTATTCGCTTTTTCCTTGTTATTGCCATTCATGAATTTAGGCAGATCCAGTGCAAACTGACTGATAAATTCATTCAGCAGCTGCTGTCCTGCTCGATTGCCGGAAGGATCGATCACTTTAAGATCTGAATTTTTTCCTTTCCTCTCAACCACCAGCCCGTTAGAAAGTGTGATTTTCCCATATGGCGGTGTTACAGAGCCTTCCCGATGCGGTTCACTCGGCCGGTAGCGATC
>JABLTO010233040.1_pt1 | contig 13011 bp, 11 predicted proteins | sample 7160091 | NCBI WGS metagenome assembly JABLTO01 (sample SAMN14651225, study PRJNA627086) | human gut metagenome | isolation source: feces | host: Homo sapiens
CACCCCGGCGCACTCAAGGACGCCGTGTGCAGCCCCGGCGGCAGCACCATCCAGGGCGTGCGGGTGCTGGAAGAAAAGGGCCTGCGGGGCGCGGTGATGGACGCCGTCATCGCCTCCTACAACAAGACAAAAGAGATGGGAAAGGGTTGATCTATGCGCATCGTAGTCAAAGTCGGCACCTCCACACTGGCCCACTCCACCGGGCGGCTGAACATCCGCCACACCGAAGAGCTGGTGAAAGTGCTCAGCGATTTGAAGAACGCCGGACATGAGGTCATCCTCGTGTCGTCGGGTGCCATCGGCATGGGTGTGGGCAAGCTGTCGCTTTCCGCCCGCCCTACCGATATGTCCTCCAAGCAGGCTTGTGCCGCCGTGGGTCAGTGTGAGCTGATGTACACCTACGACCGGCTGTTCAGCGCCTACGACCACACGGTGGCGCAGATTTTGCTCACCGGCGTGGACATCGAGCACGCCAGCCGCCGTGAGAACATCCAGAACACCCTCACCCGCCTGCTGGAGCTGGGCGCACTGCCCATCATCAACGAGAACGATACCGTCGCCACCGACGAGATCACCTCCATCGGCGACAATGACACCCTCGCCGCCATCGTCACCTGCTGCATCAAGGCCGATCTGCTGGTGCTGCTGAGCGACATCGACGGCCTCTACACTGCCAACCCCCACACCCACCCGGACGCAAAGCTCATCCCGCTGGTGGAGGACATCACGCCCGAGGTGATGGCGCTGGCCGACGGGGCCGGCTCGGCGCTGGGTACCGGCGGAATGTCCACCAAACTCCGGGCCGCCCGGATGGTGACCTCCAGCGGAGCTGACATGGTCATCGCGAACGGCGCCCACCCCGAGCTGCTCTATGACATCGCCGAGGGCCGTGCCGCAGGCACCCGCTTTGCGGCCCACAGACAGGAGGCATAACATGACCACACAGGAAATTCTGGAAGCCGCCCGCGGAGCCAAGACTGCCGTTGCCCTTTCGGACAGCGGCACCCGTGATTCTGCCCTCTACGGAATGGCCGACGCCCTCTGCGCCCCTGAGTCCATGGACGCCATCCTCGCCGCCAACGCCGAGGACATGGCCGCCGCCAAAGGCCGCATCAGCGACGTCATGCTGGACCGCCTCGCCCTGACGCCCCAACGCATCGAGGCCATGGCCAAGGGCATCCGGGACGTTGCCGCCCTGCCTGACCCGGTGGGCCGGGTGCTGAGCCGCATCGAGCGTCCCAATGGCCTCGTCATCGAGAAGACCGCCGTGCCGATGGGCGTCATCGCCATCATCTACGAGAGCCGCCCCAACGTCACCAGCGACGCTGCCGCCCTCGCCATCAAGAGCGGCAATGCCTGCATCCTCCGCTGCGGCAAAGAGGCGTGGCGCTCGGCCAACGCCATCGTGACCACCCTGCGGCAGGGACTTCGGGCAGCAGGTCTGCTTGAAACAGCAGTCTGCCTCATTGAGGACACCACCCATGCCTCGGCCAACGCCCTGATGACCGCCGTCGGCTATGTGGACCTGCTCATCCCGCGCGGCGGGGCCGGACTTATCCGCGCCTGCGTCGAGAACGCGAAAGTCCCCTGCATCCAGACCGGCACCGGCATCTGCCACATCTTCGTGGACGACACCGCCGACCAGACCAAGGCGCTGGACATCATCGAGAACGCCAAGTCCAGCCGCCCCAGTGTCTGCAACGCCGAGGAAGTCTGCCTCGTCCACAGCGCCATTGCGAGCGAGTTCCTGCCGAAGCTGGCCCAGCGCCTCGGCCCCGACCGCACCGCCAAGGGTCTGCACCCGGTGGAGCTGCGGCTGGACGAGCGTGCCGCCGCTCTCATCCCCGGCACCCCCGCCGGGCCGAAGGATTTCGACACCGAGTTCCTCGACTACATCCTTGCGGTGAAAATCGTGGACAGCGTGGAGGAAGCCATCGCCCACATCGCGGCTCACTCCACCGGCCACAGCGAAGCCATCCTGACCCGGACTGACGCCCACGCTGCCCTCTTCACGGCGGCAGTGGACAGTGCCGCCGTCTACGTCAACTGCTCCACCCGCTTCACCGACGGCGGAGAGTTCGGCCTTGGCTGTGAGATGGGCATCTCCACCCAGAAGCTCCACGCCCGGGGACCCATGGGCCTCGGCGAGCTGTGCAGCTACAAGTACATCATCCACGGCAACGGCCAGACCCGGTAATTTTCGGATTTTTCCGGGATAGCGCACCGCCGTGGCAAAAATTTTCTCCACAGGCTGGGGTCAAATGCCCCGGCCTGTATTTTTGTTTCCTCGAGATGGACCGTTTTTCTCTCAAGCACACTTTTGGCTGAAAAAGTTTTGCAAATACATCCGAGAATAATTCCTTGTATCCAAATTTTCTCCATTCTCCACAAAGCTATAGTCATACTTTTGCCATTTTATCCTACAAAAATCACAACAAACCTCTTGACATACGGGCCTTCTGCGGGTTAAATTTAAAATGAGGGTGTGATTCGACACAATCGCACTGGTTTAGTCTGTTTATTGAGAATTGTTCTCCACAAGACTTCAATTTTTCAGACCGTTTTACTGCGGAGAGCACTCTTCCGAGCATATCCGCCCATCCACAACACTATACTTGGAATGAAGGAGAGAGCGTTATGACGATTGCTATTCTTGCACATGATTCCCGCAAAGAGCTGGCGCTGCAGTTCTGCACAGCTTATAGCGGCATCCTATCCCGCAACACAGTCATTGCCACCGGCACCACCGGTCGGATGCTGGCGCAGGCCACCGGCCTGCCCGTACACTGCTACCTCTCCGGGAAGCTGGGCGGCATCCAGCAGATCTCGGCCCGGGTGGCCTGCGACGAAGTAGACCTCGTGCTCTTCTTCCGCGACCCGCTCAAGGCCGAGACGGGCAGCGGCAGCGAGCAGAACCTGCTGCGGCTGTGCGATATGCACAGTGTGCCGATCTCTACCAACATCGCCACCGCCGAAGTGCTGCTGCGCGGCCTCGATCAGGGCGACCTCGACTACCGTGAGGGCATCCATCCCGACATCGTGGAGCCGCTGCCCGTCCATCGGGCCGTGTGCTGAGCCTGTTTTTAAGACTTTTTCGCCATTTGTGGTTTTGTGTATAGAGGGTTTTCGACAAAGAAAGACACCGCAGAAGCTTTCACACTTCTGCGGTGTCTTTTTATCTTATGCGCTCAGGTACCACTGAGGGATAACTTATTCCAGACCGCCCATCTGCTTGATCGCCTTGATGGCGTAGGTCAGGGTGCGGCCCATAGCCACGCCTGCCATCAGGCAGGGATAGTTGTTGGCGAAGAAGGAGCCGGACATATCGCCGGTGACATACAGGCCGGGCATCGGCTTGTTGTCGTTGTCCAGAGCCTGACCCTTGTCGTTGATGGCGATGCCCTGCTCGGTACACAGCAGGGAGGCACCCAGCCAGCAGCCGTAGAAGGGAGCGGTGCGGATGGCGCTCAGACGATAAGCGGGCTTACCGAAGTCCTCGTCGTTCTGCTTGTCGTACAGCTCATTGTAGCGGTCAACAGTAGCAAGGAAGGTGTCCTTGGCCTCACCGGTGAAGCCAAGCTTGTCGGCCAGCTCCTCGATGGTGTCGCAGACGAACAGGGTGCCAGCTGCAACAGCCTCATCGACCTTGCCCTGGAAATACTTCTCGCCGCCGGCACGGGTCTGGGCAGAGCAGCCGATGGTGTGGAAGCGCTTTGCATCCTCCAGAACATTGGCGTCGCAGATCTGTGCGTAGACACGACCCGGCTGATGAGCAGCAGCGTAAACAATATCGTTGTAGGGGCTGCTCTCGTTGGCGAAGCGCTCACCGTTGCGGTTGACCTTCAGGAAAGGCTGAGTGCCGGGGTTGTACTGGCGGATGGGGCCGGGGAAGGCCTTGCCGCCGAAAGCGGAGTCGCTTGCCACATAACCGCCGTCCACGCCGGGAGCCACGATGCCGCGGTCGAACAGCATGGGAGCCGCTTCCTTGTCGAAGTTTGCGCCGGCCCAGACAGCGGCACGGATGCCGTAGCCCTTATCGGCCGGAGAGTAGGAGCAGGCAGTGGTGACGGAGGTACCCAGCGGATCCAGCTGCTCCATCATATAGGGGTTGCCGGGGAAGCCGCCGCAGGCCAGCAGAACGCCCTTATTGGCGTTGTAGCGGATGAAGTGGTCATCCTCGGTGCTCTGGGCGATGATGCCGGTGATGCGGCCGGTGGAGTCCTTCTCCAGCTTTGCCAGAGAGGTCTTGAAGTCAACATCGTAGCCCAGCTCACGGATGTAGTCCAGCAGCAGCTCGTTACGGGCTGCGCCGGAGCTGCGGTCATAGGTGTACTCGATCTCGGGGTACATATAGTCGGTGTTGTGCTCGGCGTTCTCGGCAGGCCACTTAGCCTCATCGCCGTAGGTGTAGACCATCTTGACACCGTACTTGTCTTCCATGATGGAGCGGATGAACTCGATCATCTCCCCGGACTCGTTGATCCAGGTCTTGACAACGCGCTGGTCGCACTTGCCGGAAGCGTAGCGGGAGATCTCGCTCAGCAGCTTGGCACGGTCCATCTTGATGCCCTGTGCCTGTGCGCCGAAGCCGTCCACAGCGCCGACCCAGTGACGGGTATCCTGCACGTTGCCGTTCTGCTCGATGACGCGGAAGTTCAGGCCGTGAGCAGCAGCGTAAGCAGCTGCGCCCATACCGCCGTTGCCAGCACCCACGATGAGGATGTCGGTGTCCACGGTCTCGGTGATGGCAGCCTCGTCGATGTCAGGCTCCTTGCCCAGCCAATCGTTTTCGTCACCGGTGGGCAGCTGGACGGAGGTCACAGTAGCCTCGCCCTTGGCCTGAGCGTAACAGCTCTTGGCAGCCTTCATGACAGCGTCGGAAGTGATGGTGGAACCGGAAACGCCGTCGATCTCAGCAGAGCCTGCAGCCATCAGCTGCTCACGCAGCTGGTCGGCAGCAGCAGCGCCGTAGGAAGCGGTCTCGCCGGAGGTATCGACCACAACGTCGGTCACAGCGCTGTCGGAAAAGGTCATGGTGACCTTGACGGTGGAAGAGATGCCCTCGGCAGTACCCTCATAGGTGCCGGGGATGTAGGTACCGGCTGCACCGGAAGCAGCGGTGGAAGAGCTGGCAGCATTGCAGGCAGCCAGAGCACCGGCAGTCACGCCAGACATGGCGGCTGCGGCAGCGATCTTCAGAAAACCTTTACGGGAGATCTTGTTCATTTTGCGTGGTTCCTTTCTTCGTGTCTTTTTCTTCTCTATTCTTTCTCATAGCTCCGTGCGGCGGCAGACCTTCTTGCACTGCCGCCCACATCGTTCGATAATAATTTAACACAAATTCAAGGGTCTGTCTTTTAAGAATCCTTAAACTTTATAGCCATTTCTTAGTCAATTCTGGACATTCTCGTTAATTATTTGCTTAACAAGTCCAAAAAGAGCGCCGACCACTTAAGTTTCCTTAAGAAGTCGGCGCTTTCATCAAAACGATTCTTAAACCTTGCCGCCGTCCGGCTGGAAGACATAGCCCTTGCCCCAGACATTTTTCAGGTAGACAGGCTTTGCCGGGTCGGGCTCTATCTTGCTGCGGAGGTTGTGGATATGTACCTGCACCGTCCGCACATCGCCGAGGCTTTCCTTGCCCCATATCTTCTGGTAGAGCTCGTTGGCCGTGAAGAAGGTGTTTGGGTAGCGGACGAAGAGGGTGAGGATGCGATATTCCATGTCGGCCAGATGGACGCTGCGGCCATCCTTCTCCACGCTGTGGCTGTTGGCATCCAGCGTGAAGGCCGAGCAGTGGTAGCCGTTGACGCTGGGCTCTGCGCCGTCCATCTGCACCCGGCGGATGTTGGCCATGATGCGGGCCAGCAGGATCTTGTTATTATAAGGCTTTGCCAGAAAGTCGTCGCCGCCCATTTCCAGCGCGTGGACGATGGTATCGGTATCGTCCAGACAGGATGTGAAGATGATAGGGCAGTGGTGCCAGCTGCGCAGACGCTGGCAGAGATCCACGCCGTTGGTGTCCGGGAGAAGGATGTCCATCAGGATAACATCGAACTTTTCCCGCGCATGGCTCAAAGCGTCGCCGCCTGTCTCTGCACAGACCACCTCAAAATTCTGCTGACTTTTCAGAAAATAGCATGTGGTGTCGCGGATCACGGGGTCATCTTCCACCAACAATACGCGGATCATCCTGTCAGCCCTCCCCTTTTTTCGCACGATTTGATATACTATAGTATACCTTATTTTTTGCACATCTACAAGGGGAGGCATCGCCATGAAGCAAAAATGGCCCATTCTGATTTTCTCTGCCCTGCTTACGGCCTTTATCGTGCTGGCCGGTATCTGGGGCAACGCGCAGTTCGAGCATCTGCACAGCGGCAGCGTCCTCACAGCCCAGCAGGCCGCCCAGGGTATTGCGCCGGACGGCTGGCGGCAGGAAGCCCCCGGCCAGTGGCACTTTACTTTCACTGTGGGGGAAGACATCTCGTCTCTCGCCCTCTGCGTCACCAACACAGCGGTACCGCTGGCCCCTGAGAGCCTCACCAGCCTCGAGCGCTCGGGGGAGCTGTATGCACTGGACGTCACGCCCGGCGAGACGGTGGAGCTGGTGCTCACCTGCAGCCGCAGCCCCCAGACATGGCTGATGACTTCCGCCTTCGCCTCCCGGGCATTCCGCTTCCGCACCATGACTCAGCTCATCGCTCTGACGGCCTTTGTGACCATGGGGATGGTGCTGCTGGCGCTCTACCACTATAAGCACCTGCCGGAGCTGGGGTACTTCCTGCTCTACCTCGTCATCATGAGCGTCTGGGCGCTGATGGTCTTCTTCTTCCCGGCCATTCGGAACCGTCTGCTCCAGCGCATCCTCCGCTCCTTCTTCTCCCTCACTGTGCTGGCCTCGGCACTGCTGGCGGCAGGGCTGCTGGGGGTAAAATTGCCCCGCTCCGGGCGGGGGCTCCTTGCGCTTGCCGCCGGATGCGTCGTCTTCTTTGCGCTGTCCATGAGCAGCTATCCCCCGCTGCGGGTCGGGATGCTGGTAGCGGGCATGTGCCTCTGCCTTTATTACTTAATGGCCGCCGTGAATGCAGACTATGAGGGTGCCGCTCTGATGCTCCTGCCCGGTGCTGTCACCACCGGCTTCCGGGTCTGGGCGCTGATGCCCGGGCTGGACAGCGTGCTTTTTGTGGAGTCTGTCCCCTTCTACCTGCTGCGCTGCGCCCGCCTCTACGACCTTCCCTTTGCCATCGGCTGCATGGTGTTCGTCTGCCGACGGTTCGCTCTCCTCTTCGACCGCACCGAGCAGCTGGCCCGGGAGCTGGACGCCCGGGTGGCAGAGCGGACAAAAGAGCTGACCGCCGAGACCGAGGCCCGCAAGAGCATGATGCTCAACATTTTTCACGACCTTCGCAGCCCTCTCTTCGCCGTCAGCGGCGGGCTGGAAACACTGGAATCGGCCCCCGAGGCCCTTCCGGCCTTGCTTCCGGCTCTGCGTCAGCGCATTGAATTCCTGCGGCGGCTGACGGAAGACCTCTTCCTCGCGGCAAAGCTCGAGCAAAAGCAGATCCTGCTCAACGAAGACCGCGCCGCCCTCAACGAAGAAGCCGCCGCCGTCTGCGCCGCCTGCCGGAGCGAAGCCGACAAAAAGGGCGTCGAACTCCATGTCAGCGCCGACACGCCTCTGCCTGTCTGGGGCGACAGCGTGCGGTTACAGCAAATTATCCAGAACCTTGTCACCAACGCCATCCACTATACTCCCGCCGGGGGCAGCATCCATGTGGACTGCCGCGCCGAGGACGAAACGGCCTGTGTCAGCGTACAGGACACCGGCTGCGGCATCGCACCGGAAGACCAGAGCGCTGTCTTTGACCGATACTTCCATACCACCGCCGACAAAAAGCACGACTCCACCGGCCTCGGCCTGACCATCGCACAGGAGCTGGCCCCCCTCCACCACGGCGAGATCACATTGCAAAGTGAAGTCGGCAAGGGCAGCATTTTCACGCTGCGGCTCCCCTTACTTACAGACTGAGCGGGCAAGGCCGCTGATAAGATCCATCGCTTTATAGCCAAAGAGGACATCACGCAAAAATCGCATGATGTCCTCTTTTTTATTATCGCAATTTTCAAAAATAGTGCCGGTCAAAACTGCATCTTTGCGATATGCTGTTTGAATGTTGCGCTAATTTCTTGACTTGCGATAGAAGATCGAGGGCATAAAAATACCCCCATACTAGGTGTCCAGTATTGGGGGTACATATCACAGCATTGTGGGTGTTTTTCTATTGGATGAATATCAGGAAATATCTGTCATTATTTCCGGCTTGCCAGCAGAGCCTCGATCTTCTTGATGGGGTCGATGATGCTGGAAACGGACATGTCATGGTTCAGAGCCACGACGAAGTATGCGGCGTACTTGGAGACGTCAACATCGACGTACCAGTCACGAGTCAGCAGCTCAGGCATACGGTAGGTCAGGTTGGTGCCGGTGACGTAGTCCAGAATGCCGTCGGTCACAGCCTTATCGAACTTCTCGAGGCCGCTGGTGAAGAGCGGGAAGGTGGCGTTGGCGATGATGCGCTTTGCGCCGCGCTCTTTCAGGTTGGTGGCAACTTCCAGCATACTCTCGCCGGAAGCGATAATGTCGTCAGCGACGAAGACAGTCTTGCCCTCGACGGAATCGCCCAGATACTCGTGAGCGACGATGGGGTTGCGGCCATTGACCACGCGGGTGTAATCGCGGCGCTTGTAGAACATACCCAGGTTGCAGCCCAGCACGCTGGAGAAGTACATGTTGCGGCTCATAGCACCCTCGTCGGGGCTGACCACGATGAACTTGTCCTTGTCGAAGCTGATCTCGGGGTTCTTCTTGAGCAGGTTCTTCAGGACCTGATAGGTGGGCATCGCATTATCGAAGCTCATCAGAGGCACAGCGTTCATCAGGCGGGGGTCATGTGCATCGAAGGTGATGATGATCTTGACGCCCATAGCCTGCAGCTCCTGCAGAGCCACAGCGCAGTCCAGACTCTCACGGGACACGCGGCGGTGCTGACGGCCACCGTACAGGCTGGGCATGATGACAGACACACGATGTGCCTTACCGGCCACGGCCTGGATGAGGCGTTTCAGATTGGCGAAGTGGTCATCCGGAGACAGGTGGTTCTCATAGTTGAACAGCTTGTAGGTCACGCTGTAGTTGCCGGGATCAACAACGATGAAAATATCGTCGCCGCGCACCGACTCCTTGACCAGACCCTTGGCGTCGCCGCTCTGGAAGCGGGGGCAGGCGCTCTCGATGATAAAGCTATTGGTCTGGTAGCCGGCCTCGCTGGCCCAGCGCACCAGATGCTTATCAATGAGGTTGGTCAGCTCCTCGGCACCCGGGCAGGCGATGAGGCGCAGGTCGGCGACCTGAGGCTGGTGGAAGCAATCCTTAGGGGTAATGACAGACATAATTATAGCTCCTTAAAGTTTCTTTTATCAGTTGATAAAATCAGACGTTGAAGTGCATATCCGTTATTTATTCTATCACATTTTCGGCGTTTCGACACTAGAAACTTGCATCCAACCTGCATTTTCTGCGCCTTGCACATCTCTTTGTCGAAAAAGAGCCGGAGACTATGTGTTTTTTACAAAAACCATACGTTCTCCGACTCATAAGTCATTCTTTTAAGTTTTTGCTCTTACAGGGCAGCGACAGCAGCCTTCAGCTCTTCGACGCGGTCTGTGTTCTCCCACTTCACGCCCAGATCCTCGCGGCCCATGTGGCCATAAGCAGCCAGCTTGCGGTAGATGGGCTTGCGCAGGTCGAGGTCGCGGATGATGGCGGCGGGGGTCAGGTCGAAGACCTTCTCCACAGCCTGCTCGATCTTCCCGTCGGCCACGACGCCGGTGCCGAAGGTGTCCACCATGATGGAGACGGGCTTTGCCACACCGATGGCGTAAGCCACCTGCACCTCGCACTGCTTGGCCAGACCAGCGGCCACGATGTTCTTGGCCACCCAGCGGGTCGCATAAGCGGCGCTGCGGTCTACCTTGCTGGGATCCTTGCCGGAGAATGCACCGCCGCCGTGGCGTGCGTAGCCGCCATAGGTATCGACGATGATCTTACGGCCGGTCAGGCCGGTATCGCCCTGAGGGCCACCCACGACGAAGCGGCCGGTGGGGTTGATATAATACTTGGTGTTCTCGTCCAGCAGCTCGGCGGGGATGGTGGCCTTGATGACCTTCTCCATCACGTCGGCGCGCAGCTGCTCCATGCTGACGGCATCGCTGTGCTGGCTGGAAATGACCACAGCGTCCACGCGGACGGGCTTGCCGTCCACGTACTCGACAGTGACCTGGCTCTTGCCGTCCGGACGCAGATAGTCCAGCTCGCCGCTCTTGCGGACTTCGGTCAGCTTCTTGGCCAGCTTGTGGGCCAGGCTGATGGGCATGGGCATCAGCTCGGGGGTCTCGTCGCAGGCATAACCGAACATCATGCCCTGATCGCCGGCACCGCCGACCTCATCGTTGGTGCCGAGGGCGATGTCGGGGCTCTGGCCGTCGATGTTGGAGATGACGGCACAGGTGTCGGCATCGAATCCGAACTTTGCGCGGGTGTAGCCGATGTCAGCCACGACCTCGCGGACGATCTTCTGGAAATCGACGTAGCAGTTGGTGGTGATCTCGCCCATGATGTGGACGAGGCCGGTGGATGCGCAGGTCTCGCAGGCCACGCGGGCATCGGGGTCGTGGGTCAGGATCTCGTCGAGGATGGCGTCGGAGATCTGGTCGCAGATCTTGTCGGGATGGCCCTCGGTGACGGACTCAGAAGTAAACAGACAGTGCTTTGCCATTTTTGTACCTCCTTGGCGTTGGGGTGTGTGTATCAATATTGACAGCTTCCTACTCGTTCATCAAGTTTATGCAATTAAAAACGCTCAGAACCGAAGCTCTGAGCGTTGCACTCTTATCTTTCGGTTTCCCGCAGGATTTGGCACCTTATGCTCACGCACAGGTTGTCGGGCTTCACAGGGCCTGTCCCCTCAGCCGCTCTTGATAAGTCGGTATTCAGTTTGTCCGGGTAATATCTTATCATTGCTTCGTCGAAATGTCAAGAAGAGTCGCACTCTTTTTTGACATTTCGCGCAGATTGATAAGGCTCAATAACCCTTTGCCTGCTCGCCGTTCAGGATCTTAACGGCGCGGGAGGTACCCAGACGGTCTGCACCGAGGGCGAGGAACTTTTCCATATCCTCGACGGTGGAGATGCCGCCGGCGGCCTTGACCTTGCAGCGGCCAGCCACGCCCTTGACCATCAGTTCCACATCGTGGAAGTTTGCGCCGGCGGTGGAGAAGCCGGTGCTGGTCTTGATGTAGTCAGCGCCTGCCTCGCAGACGATGTCGCACATCTTGCGCTTCTCGTCGTCGGTCAGCAGGCAGGTCTCGATGATGACCTTCAGGACCTTATCGCCCACAGCCTGCTTGACGGCGCGGATGTCCTCGCGGACGGCGTCGTACTCGCCGTTCTTCAGGCGGCCGATGTTGATGACCATATCCACCTCGGCAGCGCCGTTCTCGATGGCAGTCTTGGCCTCAAAAGCCTTGGAAGCGGTGTCCATTGCGCCCAGAGGGAAGCCGACCACGCAGCAGACCGGGATGCGGCCCGCCATGTACTCGACGGCCTGCTTCACATAGCAGGTGTTGATGCAGACGGAAGCCGTGTGGTTGGCGATGGCCTCGTCGCACAGGGTCTGGATCTGGGGCCAGGTAGCCTCAGGCTTGAGCAGGGTGTGATCGACGTGGGACAGGATCTCTTCACGATTCATGTTTTTTCCTCCTGAATCGAAGTTGTTTTGAAAAACAGCTCCTTAGTTCTTGGTGGCACGGTGTACCTTCGCCATGCCGACAGCGCTCAGGGCAATGGCCGTTGCGGACACCGTTGCGCCGATGATGCCCAGCACAAGGCCGGAAACCAGAAATGCAAAACCTTTCAGACCACGTTTCATAATACCGTACCTCCTGAAATTGTTGTAATAGCAACCTCTCCGTCACGCCTGACGGCGTGCCACCTCCCCTAACGAGGGGAGGCTTTGGCATTCCGTAAAGCTTTATCTCTTCGCCAGAGGCTCCCCTCGGCAGGGGCAACAGCGACGACCGCCGCCAGTGGCGGAAACAGAGAGTCGCTGTTGGGGCAGCGGCCAGCGAGACGCAAGCAATGCGCAGCGGATGCTGGGAGCCGCAACTCGGCCTTGTCGAGCGTAAGCGAGACTGAGAGGTTATTTCTTCTTAAAAACGATGAGCTTGCTGAACACATAGTTCAGCACCACCACCACCACGTTGGAGAAGACCTTGACGGCGAGGCCCCACAAGGCCTGGGCATCGTAGAAGCTGGTGACAAAGATGGCGGTGGGGCCGTCGGCACCGCCGATGATGGCGATGGCGGCAGAGCCGTCGGAGATGGAGGGAGCGGGCGCTGCGCCGCCGGTGGCCATGTGCAGCACCGTATCCGGGCCAAACCAGCCAGCCAACAGGCTCAGCGCACCGTTCATAAAGCTCTCCACCAGAGCCGCCCCCTGTGCGGCCAGCAGATTGCCGAAGATCATCATGATGGCGGCATCCAATACCAGTGTACCCAGACGGCAGGTGACGAATGCACCAAATTCTTTCAGTGCTTCCCTGCCCTGCGTCCGGCTGGCGAAGACGAACGCCCGGTTGGTGACGTAGGCGAACAAAATGCAGATGACATTGTCCAGCACATTGCCCCAGCTGTTGGCGGCTTCGTAACCGAACAGGCGGCTGAACAGCGCATACAGTACGATATTCAGCAATGTGGTCAGCACACCGAAAACGAGATAAGCCAGCACCTCGCGGTGCTTTATAAACCAGTTTTTCATAATTGTACAAAAACAGCCCCGCCGCCGTTTTCCCGGCAACGGGGCTGTAGTTCGCATTGTGTCTGATGAGACTATGCTGCGGGCTGATTACTCAGCGGCGTCGTTCAGCAGAGCCTTCATGGACAGGCTGATG
>JABLTO010097669.1_pt1 | contig 13009 bp, 8 predicted proteins | sample 7160091 | NCBI WGS metagenome assembly JABLTO01 (sample SAMN14651225, study PRJNA627086) | human gut metagenome | isolation source: feces | host: Homo sapiens
CTCGATTCTAGCATGGAGGCTTTATTTGCCAAGGCTTTTTTATTTACCCCTGGTTCCTACCAGGGGTTTTGTTAAGCCTAAAGGCAACAATAAAAACATCCGCATGATAAATTCATGCGGATGTTTTTTGTATCTGAATTGCTGACTTATTTTCACAAAATCATCATCTGGCGCAGAATGTTGAATTTTTCTCTAAATAATCCTAATCACGTTTTAGTGAAGGGGAGTAGAAGGATTATTGATAGGGTGATTTTGTTATAAGATGGAAAAAGTTTTTCTGACAAATGAACCTACAATTTTTTGTATACTGTCATCCTCATTGTGATATAGCTGGATAACCCGCCGATGATATTGGATATTGGCTCTGCTAAGAAAACACCATTCACACCGAATCCCAATATGGGTAAAAGCAGAGTTAATGGTACGACAATGATTGCTTTGCGAAGCAGAGAAAAGAAAATCGCATGTTTCGCATCTCCCAAGGCCTGAAATGTATGCTGTCCTGCAAATTGAAACGACATAAAAACAAAGCCAAAAAAGTAAATTTTCAACGCGTCGATTCCTAAATTCGTCATTTGCATATCATTTGAAAAAATGCTGAACCAAAAGCGGGGAAATATGACGATAAATGCCCAAACGATCAAGGTGTACGCGCATCCGATCAATGTAATAAAACGGATTCCTGCTTTTACTCGGTCGTTTTTCTTTGCACCATAGTTAAAACTGATAACGGGCTGCCCTCCGTTAGCGATTCCGTTAAGCGGGAGCATAAAAATTTCTCGAATAGAATTGAGTACCGTCATAATCCCCACATAAACGTCTCCGCCATAGATTTGTAAAGTGGAATTGCATACGATTTGAACAGCGCAATTGGTTCCCTGCATAATAAAATTCGAGGTGCCCAGCAAGAAAATATTTTTGGTAATTTTTCTGTCCAGCTTGATGCAGCTTTTTTTTAAGCGAATGACCGCCTTTTTTCCGACTAGAAACTGTACTACCCACACCGCGGATATCATCTGACCAATGACTGTTGCCAGTGCTGCGCCCGCAACACCCATGTCGAGTACAAAAATAAAAATAGGATCCAGTATGATGTTGGCAACTGCACCTAAAACTGTTGTCAGCATACCAATCCGAGGAAATCCCTGTGCATTGATGTAGCCATTCAGTCCGGTTGTCAACATCGAAAAAAGGGTGCCGATAAGATAAATTTTTAAATATGACTGTGCATATCCATAAGAAGCTTCACTGGCGCCAAATAAAAATAAAATGGGGCGGCAGAATAAATAACTGACCACAGTTAAAATAACAGCGCTTATGGTAAGCAATCCGAAAGAATTGCCAAGGATTTTTTCTGCCTGCTCCTTTTTTCCGGCGCCTCGTGCCATTGAAAACAGTGGTACGCCGCCTATTCCGAATAGTGCGGTAAATGCCATAATAAGTGTTACAATAGGAAAGGTTAGCCCCACGCCGGTCAGCGCAATGCTGCTTCCGTCTCCCATATGCCCGATATAAATACGGTCGATGACGTTATATAAAAGCTGAACCAACTGCGCAATTGTCAAAGGGACTGCCTGCATGACAATACATTTCCATACCGGTCCTTTCGAGAAATCATTTTTTGATCGATCGACTTCTTGTCCTGCCATATTTTCGAATCCTTTCTTGATAAAGTAGTATCGTAAAAATCAAAAAATTGTCATCCGCACCAGAAACGTCAGAAAACAGGGACAGTTCGATCCTTTTCCTACCTTGCAATAAAAATACATAGGTTCTTTTGTAAACGATATATCTGGCAAAAGAATTCCTTAAAATTTAGTTCTGTGAAAATTTTTACGAAATTTTGTGAAAGACTTTTGCTCCGGCCAGAAGCAAATAATTTCCAAGCGTTTCCATGTGCTCCAGGGTAAGAATGCGAGGCGGGGCCAAAGGAAGCCCCTTTTCATATTTATACAAGATATACTGCAGATAATTTTTTTCCAAAGAAACCGACAGGCCGTTGATGGGAATCGGACAAGCTTGTTCCAACAAAGGACGGATCGCGTTTTGCCACCAAGGAGAAATCATTCGTTCTTTATCAAAGCGGAAACACTCATTCCAACCCGGATCAAAGCCATTTTGTATTTGCGGTTCCATTTTCTGAGCTTGTGACCAAATTTCTTCATGAAAATAACGGTCCCAAAGAATATCGGTCAGAATGTGTATGACATATCCGGTTAAAAGAGGGGCGGAAATGCTGTCCCGGTTCTTTTGATAAAAAGCTAAGGCATTTTCTTCCCATTGGGAAAGATCTGCTGCCCTCAAATGGGAATGCCAACGAATTTCTTTTTTCGCAAATCCACCCAAATTAACGCAATCAGGTAGAATACAGCCCAAATAAAAGTTCGGCTGATCCAAAAATTCCGTATTTTTTTGTGCATATAGCCAGCCAGCATATAAATGAATCATACAGGATGCCATAAATACTCCTTTTCAAGGGCTTAGAAGATACATGTCCCAATATGCCCTCATAAAAAATCCCCCGACGAAGCGGGGGATGAAAACCTCTTTTCTTCGCCAAACTCAAAGAAAAAGATTATTTCGATATTTTATTATTCTCTTTGAGGACAACATCGTGGGCGCCGCCTTCTACGATACTGGTTGCGGAAACCAGTGTAATTTTTGCTTTTTCCTGCAGTTCCGGAATGGTAAGGGCGCCACAGTTGCACATGGTAGAACGAACTTTATATAACGTGAGAGTCAAATTATCCTTTAAAGAACCGGCATAGGGAACGTAAGAATCCACACCCTCTTCAAAAGAAAGCTTTGCTTCACCGCCCAGATCGTAACGCTGCCAGTTTCTCGCACGGCTGGAACCTTCACCCCAGTACTCTTTCATGTAGTTGCCATTGATCATGACTTTATTGGTGGGGCTTTCATCAAAACGGGAGAAATACCGGCCCAGCATGATGAAATCGGCTCCCATGGCCAGTGCCAGAGTTACATGATAGTCATGAACAATGCCACCATCAGAGCAGACCGGAACATAAATGCCGGTTCTGGCGTAATACTCATCCCGGGCTTTGGCAACCTCAATCAAAGCGGTAGCCTGCCCACGTCCGATACCCTTTTGCTCGCGGGTGATGCAGATAGAGCCGCCGCCGATGCCAACTTTGACAAAATCTGCTCCAGCCTCAGCCAAGAACAAAAAGCCTTCCCGATCAACCACATTTCCCGCGCCGATTTTTACCGAATCACCGTATTTGGCACGAGTCCAGTCCAACGTGCGTTTTTGCCATTCCGAAAAGCCTTCGGAAGAATCAATGCACAGCACATCCGCACCGGCTTCTACCAAAGCGGGAATGCGTTCTTCGTAATCGCGGGTATTGATTCCGGCACCGACAACATAGCGTTTAGAAGCATCCAACAGTTCCAGCGGGTTTTCCTTATGAGAATCATAGTCTTTGCGGAATACCATATACAAAAGACGCTGATTTTCATCGATAACCGGCAGGCTGTTGAGCTTATGGTCCCAAATAATATTATTGGCCTCTTTCAGCGTAATGCCTTCTTTGGCATAAATCAGGCTTTCAAAAGGAGTCATGAATTCTGCTACCTTGGTAGAAGGGTCCATGCGGCTGACACGGTAATCCCGGCTAGTGACAATACCCAGCAGTTTGCCTTCGGCAGTGCCGTCATCGGTCACTGCGACAGTGGAATGGCCAGTTTTTGCTTTCAAGTCCAAAATATCTTTCAAGGTCTGATCAGGGCGGATATTGGAGTCGCTGCGGACAAAGCCCGCCTTGTAATTTTTAACCCGCGCAACCATTGCGGCTTCATCCTCAATGGACTGTGAACCATAGATGAAAGAGATACCTCCTTCACGCGCTAATGCAATCGCCATTTTTTCGCCGGAAACAGCCTGCATAATGGCAGAAACCAAAGGGGTGTTCATGGTCAATGCAGGTTCTTCCCCTTTTTTGAATTTTACAACGGGAGTTTTCAGACTCACATTATTGGGGATACATTCCGAAGAAGAGTATCCAGGAACCAGAAGATACTCGCTAAAAGTGTGAGAAGGTTCTTCGTAAAAATATGCCATAACTTCCATTCTCCTATCCGCTGATAACAGCACGTTAATCCTTTTTTTGCCCTGAATTCTGTGTTTGATATTACCTTGTATTATAGAAAAAATGGCGAAAAAAGTCAACCGCCGTCTGCCAGGTCTTTTCGTTGATTTTTTTACGGATTATTCATCGTTTTTCGGGCGTTTATGGTATGATAAAAGAGAAGAGTAGGGACTTTTTTTATCACGTAACGATTGAAAACAAAGAGACATGGACTGATGTGTTTTTAGGATTCTGCCGGTTGGCGTGTATGCCTGAAAAATAGTTGGATGTATCTGTATGATTCATACAAAATTCAGGTTTTGAGGCTTCGGTATCGAAAAAAGAAGAATGCACACTTGTATCAAAAAATAATGGGGCAGGGAAGACAAAGAGCGAGATGATTTTTTCAAAGACAGGAGGGTGCGTATGGCTGCTTTTGTAACTTTAAAAGATGTGGTAAAAGAATATAAAATGGGTGAAGTGACCATCACAGCTGCAGGCGGCGTAAATTTTGAAATTGAAAAAGGGGAATTCTGCGTGATTGTAGGACCGTCCGGCGCGGGCAAAACGACGGTGCTGAATATTCTGGGTGGAATGGATAGCTGTACCCGGGGTAGCGTGTTGGTGGATGGACGGGATATCAGTAAACTTTCTCCAAGAGACTTGATTCGATATCGCCGGCTGGACATTGGCTTTGTATTTCAGTTTTATAATTTGGTGCAGAATCTGACCGCAAAAGAAAATGTGGAGCTGGCTTCACAAATTTGCCCTGATCCAGTAGATGCAGCGCAAATGCTGGAAGAAGTAGGATTGGGCGGGCGGTTGAATAATTTTCCGGCGCAGCTTTCTGGCGGTGAACAACAGCGGGTGGCGATTGCGCGGGCGTTAGCCAAACGACCAAAGTTGCTTTTATGTGATGAACCAACAGGCGCGCTGGACTATTTGACGGGAAAAAGCATTCTAAAACTGCTGCAGGATACCTGCCGAAAAAGTGGCACCACAGTTGTAGTTATTACGCACAATTCTGCCCTGACCCCGATGGCGGATCGGATCATTCGCATCAAAAACGCCCGAGTGGAATCTATGGAGAAAAATATCCACATCGTACCGGTGGAGGCGATTGAATGGTAACAAATCGGAAATGGAAAAAGGGAATCTGCAGTGCCTTTTCCAAGGATGTTTTACGAGAGATATTGAAAACGAAAAACCGATTCCTTTCTATTTTCTTAATTGTGGCCATAGGAGTCGGTTTCTTCTCAGGGCTGACCGCTTCTGGGCCGGATATGAAGCTGACAGCCGACACTTATTTTGACAATCAAAATCTCAGTGACTTTCGTTTGGTTTCCACGATGGGCTTTACAGATGACGATGTGCAGGCGCTTCGCAAGGCAGAAGGCATACAGGTGGTAGAGCCTGGACATTGGGTAGATACGGTTTTGGAAACGGAAGGGGACAGCGAAGTAGTCAAAGTCATGGGATATGATTTTGACCAACTGCATGAGGGCGGAGAAGGCAAGATGAATGTACCTTTGCTTTTGGAGGGACGTTTTCCCCAATCTCCGGATGAATGTGTGGTAGAAGCCACTGAGGAAATCCTTGGTGTTTCTTTTCAAGTGGGTGACACGATTGCGTTGACTTCCGGAAAAGCTGACACCGATTTGGCGGATACATTGGCCGGTAGCTGCTTTACCATTGTCGGCATTGTCCAAAATCCGCTTTATATCAGTATTGATCGAGGGACCTCTACCATCGGAAGCGGTAAAGTTAACGCATTTATCATGGTGCCAAACGATGCTTTTTTAGAGGACTATTATACCGAAATTTATCTGAGGGCAGAGGATGTGGAAGGGTTGTCCTCTTACTCGCAGGAGTATCGGCAACAGATTCAGTCGCTGATTCCGTCATTGGAAAAGCTGGGAGAAGAAAGAGCGGTTATTCGTTTGGAAGAAGTCCGGAAAGAAGCGAACGAAAAAATTGCTGATGCGCAAAAAGAGCTGGATGAAGGGGTTGAAATCCAACAAAAAGAATTGGCAGATGCACGGAAAGAACTGGATGACGCCAGAGAAAAACTGAAAGACGGCGAGATAAAATTGGCGGACGCGACACAGGAATACTATGACTCTATTGCCGATGCCCAACAGCAGATCGCGGATGCACGGCAGAAATTAAATGATGGGGAAAAAGAGTATGCATCCGGCCTGCGGGAATATGAAAAAGGAGAGGCTGCTTATGATAAGGCATTGGCCGAGGCTCTCCCGCAGATAGAAGAATCAGAGCAAATGTTGGCGCAAAAAGAACAGGAGCTGACTCAGGGACAGGCACAGTATGACCAGGTGCGGACTCTGGTACCTGATGAGAGTACGGTATCAGCCGTTTTGTCGGATCCTTATGCCGACTCATCGGGAGCAGCGCTTCTGATTGGTCAGCTTTCTGCGCTGTCACAAGCGGATACGAGTCAGGAATGGGCTGGAGATTTAGCTGATTACCTTTCTAATCCGGCCGAAATCACCCCTCAGGAAAACGCTTATCATTTGGCAGTTGTCCGTCAGGTAAATCTTGAATTAGACGAACAGGGGAAAGCGTTAGACGACGGTTGGCTGCAGCTCAATGAAGGAAAACAACAGCTGACAGAAAGCAAACAGCAGCTTTACAGTGCCGGCAGTCAATTGGATGATGCCGCCGCACAGCTAAAAAAAGCCCGTGCCGAATTGGATGACGGTTGGACTCAGCTGACTGAAAAAGAGCGGGAATTCCAAGATGGAAAAGAAGAGGGATGGCAGGAAATTTTAAATGCGCGACAGGAACTTTCTGACGGGAAGCAAGGACTTGCTGATGGCGAAAAGGAATATGAAGAGGGAAAAGCGGAATCGGATCAGGAGATTGCTGATGCCAAAAAAGAATTAGAACAGGCTAGAAAGGATCTGAATGAGCTGGAAGTGCCGGAATGGTATGTTTTGGACCGTACCGATTATCCGGGACACTCAGATTTTGGAGATGATTCGGATCGAATCGCTGCAATTGCCCGTGTGTTTCCTGTGTTCTTTTTGCTTGTGGCGGCGTTGGTCTGTCTGACGACTATGACCCGCATGGTAGAGGAACAGCGTACACAGATTGGAACTTTGAAAGCATTGGGATATCGTTCTGGCGCAATTGTATCGAAGTTTTTGGTTTACGCGCTGGTGGCGACTGTAACAGGCAGTTTGGCAGGATTGGCTGTCGGTATGTATCTGTTCCCGACGATTATTTATAACGCCTATGGTATCCTTTATACGATGATTCCCGCCCGTACCCCGTTTCGAGTGGGGATTGCCGTTGCTTCTACGTTGGCGGCCGCTGTTACAGTGTTCATTACAGTTTTGTTTTCCTGCTGGAAAGAAATGTCGGAACAGCCTGCTTCTTTGATGCGTCCGAAAGCGCCAAAGGCAGGGAAAAGGGTATTGCTGGAACGGATCGGATTTCTTTGGAACCGGCTTTCCTTTAGTTATAAAGTGACATTCCGCAACCTGTTTCGCTATAAAAAACGAATGTTGATGACTGTGGTGGGGATCGCTGGATGCAGCGCTTTGATGCTCACCGGATTTGGTATGTACGATTCTATCCGGGATATTGTAGGCATTCAGTTCGGAGAATTGTATCATTATGATCTGACGACTGTTTTGCAGGAGGAACTTTCTGCCCAGCAGAAAACGCAGGTAGAGGCGTGTTTGTTTGAAAATGAAGAAGTGCGTCAGTCCATGTATGTTCAGCAAGAATCGATGGAGGTAAAGGCTCCAAGCGGGAAAAGCTATGATATCTATCTGTTTGTACCGGAGGAGCCGGATCGACTGGATTCTTTTATAACGTTTCGAACTAGGAAAGGACACAAGCAGTTGTCTTTGTCGCAGGAAGGCGTTATTCTTACTGAAAAGGCGGCAATTTTTCTTGGAGTTGAAGAGGGGGACAGCATTGCCATAAACACCGCAGACCATCATTCTTATACGGTACCGGTGAGTGCCATAACGGAACACTATACCAATCATTATCTTTATATGACGCCGCAAGCATATGAACAGGTTTTCGGCCAGACACCGTCCTATAATATGGTTCAGTCAATTTTGGTAGAGCCGGGCGGTGAAGAACAGACGTTACTGTCCCAGAATCTAATCGCTTCGGACGGTGTGTTGGCGGTATCCGATACTTCTACGATCAAAGATCAGTTCAAAGACATGATCCACAGTATGACTTATGTCATGTTGGTGTTGATTGTTTCTGCTGGCGCGTTGGCGTTTGTCGTACTGTATAATCTGTCTAATATCAATATTACAGAACGGATGCGGGAGATTGCCACCATCAAAGTATTGGGGTTTTACGACCGAGAGGTATCTGCATATATTTACCGAGAAAATATTTTCCTGACCCTGATGGGGGCATTGGCAGGGCTGGGCCTAGGTATCCTGTTGCACCATTATGTAGTAATTACCGCAGAGACGGATATTGTTATGTTCGGACGAACGGTAAAATGGGCAAGTTACTTCTATTCTGCGGCGTTGACCATGGCGTTTTCTTTCTTGGTGAATTTGGTTATGCATTTTAAATTGCGGAAAATCAGCATGGTGGAATCGTTAAAATCCATCGAATAACTGCAATAAAAAAGAAAAATCCTTGCACTTATTTACCAAAGGCTTGTTTTGAGTATAAAAGTTTGGGAGGGATTTTTGTGAAACGAAAGATTTTTTCGGTTGCCGTCTGCACGATTTTTTTGCTGATTCTTTGTACTGGCTGCGGTTCGACCAGCCTTGCAGACAAGTCCAATTCCACAGCGGCATATGTGCCGACTGCGGCACAGAATGAAAATGCGATGGAAGCACAGGACACTACTGAAACAGCTGCTCCTGGAGAAGGAGGATTTTCATCATCCAACGTTATGCTTCCTGCGCAGGCACCAGCGGAGCGGAAAATTATTTGGACAGTGGATATCGAAGCAGAGACATTGGAGTTTGACAGTTTCCTGTCTAACCTGGAACAGGCAGTTCAAACTTTCAATGGCTATTTGGAAGGTTCTTCGGTCAGCGGCAGTTCAATTCAATACACCTCTAACCGTTATGGAACCATGACCATTCGGATTCCCTCTGATCAACTGGATCCTTTTCTGGACCAGGTGGGCAAGATTGGTACGGTTACTTATACCAACAAGTCCTCTGAAGATGTGACGCTCGATTATATTGATGTGGAATCACGTATTGAGGCGCTGGAGGTTGAGCAGGAAAGGCTGTTGACCTTATTGGAGTCAGCACAGGATCTGGAATCGGTCATCCAGCTGGAAAGTCGCTTATCGGAAGTGCGATATCAGCTGGAAAGCTATCATTCAGCAAAAAACCGATATGACAGCCTGATTGATTACAGCACGGTTCATCTGTCGGTGCGGGAGGTACAACAGGTGACTACCGTACACGACCGGTCTGTGGGACAGCGCATTGCTGCCGGATGGTCAGACACCCTTTACCGGTTGAAAAATAGTTGTGTAGATTTCTTCGTTTGGTTTGTGGTTAATCTTCCGTATTTGCTGATTTGGGCAGCTTTTGCGGGTATGATTATCTGGATTTGTCTGCGCCAGATAAAAAAGCACCGCAAAACAACTGTTTTGCAAAAACAGGAACATGCAGGAGAAAGTACCAGTACAGAGCAAACAAGGGGAAAATAACAAGTCTCTTTTTTCTTTTGTTGTTTTATTTAAAAAAACGCAGTTTTGTTCCAACGTATTTTCTGTCTTTCCATCCCGTGTTTATAGTAGAAGCCCGTTAAATCTGGGACCAAAGATTTGGAAGAAAAATAGAAGAGGGCCGGATGCAAAAATTTTTTGTATCCGGCCCTTTGCTTTTCTGTTTTAGCTTAACGTATCCCAAATGAGTTTGATAACCAAAAGTCCCATTGCGGTGAGAAGAACCGGGCGGATAAATTTACCGCCAATTTTAATTGCCATTTTTGTTCCGATATAGTTGCCGAGAATGGAACAGATTGCCGCCGGAATACCCAGCAAAAATAAGACATTTCCATGGTAGATATAGGCGATTAACCCCCCGATATTGGAAGCGAGGTTTACCAATTTGGCATTGCCACTGGCGCGTATCAAAGAATAACCCAGCAAAGAGGTAAAGGCCATTACCATAAAAGTGCCGGTTCCAGGTCCGAAAAAGCCATCGTAACATCCAATGACCAGGCCGATGAAAGCACTGCGAAGATAAAGGCTTTTGCCGGTTTGTTCTGCTTTTTCTTCTTTTCCAATATTTCGGTTCAGAATCATGAAAATAGCAACGGCAGGCAGAAGAATCGTTGTGCAGTACTGTAATGTCTGCGCAGACAGCGCGACAACCAGTCGCGCTCCCAACCAGGAGCCGATCAAAGACATAGCTGCGCAGACAAAACCTGGTTTCCAATGGATAAATCCACCACGTCCATAATTGAAGGTGGCGATTGCCGTACCAAAGCTGTTTCCGAATTTATTGGTACCATATGCCATATGAATAGGAACTCCTGCAAACATGTATGCCGGCAGCGTGATGATACCGCCTCCGCCTGCTACTGCATCCATAAATCCTCCTAAAAAGACTAAAGGACAGACAATTGCAAACGTTTGCCAGGTGAGTTCCATGAAATCTCCTCCTCGATTTTTGCAAAGGATAATGGATATTAACGATACGGCATGGGAAACAGTTTGACCAGCGTGTGTAAATATGCAAAAAACCGTATCCATCTTACGCCAATTTTCTGCAAAAGTCAATGAAAAGCGGATATGCAAGTCTGAATTTCCAATGGTTGTCATACAATGAATGTGTGGAGGGTCATTTCATGAAACTTGGAAAGCAGTCTGTTTTTTATAATGCCTTTTTTTTATGTATGTCTTCGATAGGTCTGCAGCTGATTGGTTTTGTTTACCGCATCGGGCTCAGCCGTTTTGGCGGCGCTGAAGTAATGGGGATGTATCAGCTCATTATGCCGGCCTATTCGGTCATTATGTCTTTTACTATGTCAGGACTGACTTTAGCAGTATCACGCTTATGCGCCCAATATCAGGCTGCTGGAGACAGCGCAGGGGTAAGGGGAGTTGTTCGATTTTCGCAATTAGTATTTCTCTGTTTGTTCGCCTGTGCCGCGATTCCGGTCTGTTTGTTTCCGGATCTGATTGCCGGTGTTGTATTAGGTGAACCGAAAATCAAGGTGGCGCTGCTTTTATTGCTTCCATGTTTGTTTTTGACAGGATTTGAAAATATTTTCAAGTCTTGCTTTCATGGAATCAAATACATTTTGCCGCCTATCGTATCTGAATTGACAGAACAAATCGTTCGGACAATTGCAGGGTTGGGGCTTTTACTTTTGCTTTGCCCCGAAGATCCTGGTGCCGCTACTGCTATGATTGTCCTGGGCATGGTGATCAGCGAGGTGTTCAGTGTCGTAATCCTTACCTCCTTTTATAAAAAGACGGGTAGACGTATTCTGCCGAAAAGGGAGGGGCATCTCAAAATACCAAAGGGCATGTTCCGAAGAGTTGCGGCTATTGCAGTTCCGGTTTCTTCTGCTGGCCTGCTTAATAATTTTCTTTCCAGTGCAACAACGATTCTGATTCCTAACCGATTGATGGCAGCCGGTGTTTCTGCACAGGAGGCTATGTCCAGTTTTGGAGTCATGGTGGGTATGACCATGCCTCTTTTAATGCTGCCAACAGCTTTTATTCATCCACTGAACACGGTCTTACTTCCTCGCTTTTCCCAATACAGCGCAAAAAATAATGAAGCACAAACCAGACGAAAAGCGGGAAAAGCCATACAGATTACCAGCATATTGATCTCTGTCTCACTCTCTATTATGCTTCCTCTGGGAAATGAACTGGCGCAGCTGATTTATCATCAGTCTTCGGCGGGAGAGCATATTTTTGCCCTGTCCGTGGCCACCTTCTTTACCTTTTATCACATCACAACGGGGAGCATTTTAAACGGAATCGGAATGCAGAAGCAAGCTTCAGCAAGTATTGTGGTTACTGGTGTCAGTGAAATTTTATTTACTTGGCTGACCGTAGGCAGCATGGGAATTGGTGGTTATGCTCTGGCTTGCGTAGGAAGCGAGCTAGTTGGAGTGGCAATGAATTTTTATTGGGTGATCCGGTCGGTAAAAATCAAAATACAATGGAAAAATTGGTTCCTCACTCCCTTCCTGTCCGGAGCGGCTGCCGGTTGCTCCTCCTGGCTGATATTTTTTCGTTTGATACAGGCAGGCTGGCCTCAGATTCTATCTCTTTTTCTCAGCGTCTGTACTGCTTTGGGGATTTTTGTTCTCTGCCTGTCTTTTTTGGGAATCCACTTTTTCCGGTACTTCCGGACGCTTTTTGATGATTGAGTATGGGAATTTGCGTACCGGTGTGTTATAATTTCTCATAACGGAGTGCAAACTTTTTATCTTTCTAAAGATCTGCCGTTAGACGGATGTAAACTCGGAAAAGGTTATTGCATGCTGTACGAAGAATCACTGGTCAAATTGGGAAGATGTGTAAACGGCTGGGAGGATTATTTTATGGCGGTTTGTCGTGATTGCCCCCGACGCTGCGGGGTGGAGCGTCCGGATTCTTTTCAAACAGCGGGGAAAATGGGAATTTGTTCTATGCCCTTTGCCCCGGTTGTCGCTCGGGCAGCGCTGCACTTTGGCGAGGAGCCCTGCATCAGCGGCAGTCGTGGGTCTGGAACCATATTTTTCAGCGGATGTTCTTTACGCTGTGTTTTTTGCCAGAATTACCGTATCAGCACAGAAAATTTTGGGCAGGAGGTTAGCGTTTTTCGGCTGCGGGAGATTTACGATGAACTGATTGCACAAGGCGCCCATAACATTAATCTTGTGAATCCAACTCATTTTGTGCGAGCGATTGCCCAGTCATTAAAAGAATCTTTGCCGGTGCC
>JABLTO010243161.1_pt1 | contig 13009 bp, 15 predicted proteins | sample 7160091 | NCBI WGS metagenome assembly JABLTO01 (sample SAMN14651225, study PRJNA627086) | human gut metagenome | isolation source: feces | host: Homo sapiens
CGGTACATCAAATTACGCGGGAACAGCGACTTGGCCTTGTTTCCTGCCTTAAGGCATTGCCTTTAACGGTAAAGTGCGCGCTTCCGGTTGAACAGGCGATTATCACGCGCGGCGGGGTTTCTGTAAAGGAAGTAAATCCTTCCACGATGGAATCCAAGCTTTTGCCCGGGCTTTATTTTGCAGGCGAACTGCTCGATGTCGATGCCTGTACGGGAGGATATAATTTACAAATCGCCTGCTCTACGGGAGCTTTGGCAGGGAGGTCGGTATAAACATGGAACAAAAACAACGCATCAATATTGCCATTGATGGACCTGCAGGTGCGGGAAAAAGCACGCTTGCAAAGCTGATTGCGGAACGCTTGAACATCCTGCATCTGGATACGGGTGCAATGTATCGGGCAATGGCGCTGAAAGCTTTGCGCAGTGGCATTGAACCTGGGGATGCATCGCGCGTGCTTCCGCTGCTTCCGAAAACGGAAATCACCGTAAAAAACATCGATGGCGTTCAGCATACTTATTTGGATGGAGAGGATGTTTCCAACTTAATTCGAACACCGGAGGCATCCAAAGGTGCATCCGATATTGGAGTTATCCCGGAGGTGCGCATGAAGCTTGCAGAAAGCCAGCGGAAGTTTGCCGAGAAATATGATGTAATCATGGATGGAAGGGAAATTGGATCCTTTGTATTGCCGGATGCGCCTTATAAATTTTATGTTACAGCATCTGCAGATGAGCGTGCGCGCCGGCGCTTGTTAGAGCTTCAAGAAAAAGGAATTGGGTTAGATAAAACATTGGAATCCATGCGGGAAGAAATCCTTGCACGCGATCATACGGATAGCACGCGCGCGTTTGCACCGCTTGTGCAAGTGGAGGATGCAATTTTAATTGATACCACGGAATTGAGCGTTGAAGAGGCGGTTGAATCAGTCCTTCGGCATATTAAAGGGTGAAAATACACGGAGAAGTAATATGTTATATCTGCTGATAAAATGGACGATTGGACAGCTGATCCTGCTCGTAACGCGGCCAATTGTATATGGCCGGCAAAACCTGCGCGTGAAAGGGAAAGCTATTTTTATCGCGAATCACCGCTCCATGTGGGACCCACTGATTCTTGCGTTAATCTCTCCACGCAACATTCATTTTATGGCTAAGAAGGAGCTGTTTGAAAGCAAGCTTGGGAACCTTTTTTTTCGCTCGCTCTATGCGTTCCCCGTGAATCGCCATAATGTGGATTTGACGTCTTTGAAAAATGCTCTCAAGGTGCTAGAACAAGGTGAGGTGTTTGGCATTTTCCCTGAAGGGAAGCGCGCGGTTACGGATTCTCTCGATGAATTTGAAAAAGGGGCCGCATTTTTGGCAATCCGCTCCGGAGCCCCGGTCATTCCTATTTATATACATCCAGATACGTCACGCCAGATTCGGCCTGTTATGCTTGTTGGAAAGCCCATTGACGTGAGCGCGATCGTAGCTTCTGCAAACAAATCCTCGCTGATTGAAGTGGTGACGGATGAGCTTGCGGATGCTATCAATGCATTGCGGGCGGAATTGGAGGAGCTCTATTGCGGATAATCGTTGCAAAACATATCGGGTTTTGCTTTGGTGTGCGCCGGGCAATTGAAATTGCAGAGCATGCTGCTGCAAAATATGGCAAAATCTACTCTTATGGAGCACTGATTCACAATGCGCAAGCCGTTGCGCGCCTTGCAGAACGAGGCGTTATCACGGCGGCCACGCTTGCGGAAATCCCGCAGGGGCGCCATGTGGTGATTCGGTCGCACGGTGTTCCACCAGAGGTCTATGATGAATGCGCGCGGCGGAGGCTTTCGGTCATCGATGCAACATGCCCGTTCGTGCAGCGCATCCATCAGATTGCACTCGAAGAAAGTCGCTTAGGACGCCGCATCATGATCGTTGGAGATCCAGCACATCCAGAGTGCATTGGAATCAATGGATGCTGCGGGGAAAATGCATGGTTCGTACGCGATATCGCGGATGCAACTGCGCTTGAAAAGGGAACGGCAGTTTCCTTGATTGCGCAGACAACGGCCTCTGTTGCCTTGTTTGAGGCCGCTGAACAGGCGGCGCGCACCTATTATTCAGATCTTCATGTTTTTCGCACCCTTTGTAGCACAACGCAGGCGCGGCAAAAAGAAGCGGAATGGATGGGGCAAAATTGCACGCAAATGGTGGTGATTGGCGATGAAAATAGCTCCAACACGCAAAAATTGCTTTCCGTTTGCAAAAAATATTGTAAACACGTACAATCAGTAGCAAAACATAGCGAACTTTCACTTGAAAAAATCCATGCGGATGATATAATAGGTATTGTTTCAGGCGCTTCTGCGCCGGATTGGATAATTAGGGAGGTTATAACAAGGATGAGCGAACTGGATAAGACGATGGCTGAAAATCCCGTAGAAAACAGTGAGGTAAAAACGGAAGCAACAGCTACCGTCGAAGAACCCGCCACGGCGGCCCCCACTGTGGAGACTGCTGCGGAGACTACAACCGAACAAAACGGAAGCACGGATTCTAACTTCGCAGAAGCATTCGAAAAGACTCTTGTTAGAATTAGAAATGGCCAGATTCTGACGGGATCTGTTGTACAGATCGTTGATGGCGAAGTGTGCGTGAACATCGGTTACAAGTCGGATGGGTTCATTCCTCGCAGCGAATTTTCTTCCGATGCTGATGTTAATCCAGCAGACGTAGTAAATGTAGGCGACCAGATTGAGGTCGAAGTTCTCAAGGTGAATGACGGCGAAGGCAATGTGTTGCTTTCCAGGAAAAACGTTGAGAGCAAGAAAATGTGGGACAACCTTGTGCAGGATGAAAACATCCAGGACAAGGTGTTCGAAGGCGTTGGCAAAGAAGTTGTCAAAGGCGGCTTGATTGCAACGATCGATGGCGTTCGTGCGTTTATCCCGGCTTCTCAGCTTTCCACGAAGTATATCGAAAACATTGCCGAATTTGTTGGCCAACCGATCAAACTCAAGGTGATTGAAGTAGACAAAGCCCGCAAGCGCATCGTTGCTTCCCACAAGGCAGTCATGCTTGCAGAAGCAGAAGAAGCGCGCAAACAAAAGTGGGCACAGCTTGAGGTCGGCGCAAAGGTTAAAGGCGTTGTGCGCAGGATTACCGATTTCGGTGCTTTCGTTGACATCGGTGGTATTGACGGCCTCGTCCACGTTACGGATGTTGCTTGGGGTCGCGTAAAGCATCCTTCCGATGTGCTTTCCATTGGGCAGGAGATCGAAGTTCTCATCCGCGATGTGGATGTAGAAAAGCAGCGCGTTTCCCTCGGCTATAAGCAGTTGCAGCCTAAGCCGTGGACCATGGCGGATAAGAAATATCCGGTTGGCTCGATCGTAGAAGGCAAGGTTGTGCGTATCGTTCCGTTCGGCGCTTTTGTCGCACTTGAGCCCACGATTGATGGCCTCATCCATATTTCTCAAGTTGGCGTGAAACGCATTGTAAAGGTTGAGGATGAAATTAACGTTGGTGATATCGTGCGCTGCAAAGTGCTGGATGTAAATCCGGAAGCAAAGCGCATTAGCTTGAGCCGGCGCGAAGTAATCTTGGAGGAGAATCCGGAGATTGCGGAAGAACTCGCCAAGGAAAAAGCGGAACGCGAACGCATTGCTGCTGAGCGTGCGGAACAACGTGCTGCTGCTGCAGAACAAGCGCGTCAACAGCAGCAAGCCCGTTCGGAGCGCCGCGAGCGTCAAGAGCGTAGCGAGCGTCCCGATCGCGGTGAACGCCGTGAACGCCCTCGCCGTGAGGATGCAGAGTATGATCTGCCGCCCGTTCAATCCGCAACCACGTCCCTTGCAGACCTGTTCGCAGGTTTTACCGCAAGTGAGGAAGAAAAGTAATACGGCATAAGAGCATCTTAAAAAACGAGGTTATCTTTGGATAACCTCGTTTTACTATCTGCTGATATTCTATATTTTGGTGCTTCCTTGCGTATTCTCAGCATAGTATTCAGCCTGCATAGCGTAGAGCTCTGCATATAATCCGTCTGCTTTGAGAAGCGATGCATGATTTCCATCTTCAATGATTTCACCCTTATCAAAAACAAGAATCCTATCGCATAATTGAGAACTTGACAGGCGATGTGAAACAAAGAATGCCAATTTGCAGCCTACCATTTCATGAAAGCTCTTATAAATCTCATATTCCGCGCGTGGGTCCAAGGCGGCCGTGGGCTCGTCTAAATGATCTTGATCATTTGTGTCAAGTTTGTTAAGCTAACTTCTTTTCGCTTTTCTACGATCAATGCTTGACTGGGGAAACATCATCCATATAATTATAATAAACATAAGAGCTTCCAAGCTGTGAGGAGGATAGCGCAATGGCAATCAAACAAACTGCAGGCAGAGATTCACTTGGAACGTTTGCACCCCAATTTGCGCAGCTCAACGATGATGTGCTATTTGGCGAAGTGTGGAGCAGGGAAGCACAGCTTTCCCTGCGCGATCGCTCTTTGGTGACAGTTGTGGCGCTGGTGGCACAGGGCCTTGTTGACGCTTCATTCCAATATCACTTAACTACCGCAAAGAAGAATGGCATTACGCGCACAGAAGTGGCGGAAATCTTGACGCATGCAGCGTTTTATGTTGGCTGGCCTAAGGCATGGGCGGCGTTTCGCATGGCAAAGGATGTTTGGGCAGAAGATGGAGCTGCGAAAGATGGAAAAACATTGCACCAGCAGGAGATGGTTTTTCCAATTGGAGCGCCAAATGACGGGTTTGCCGCTTATTTTATTGGTCAAAGCTATTTATATCCGCTTTCAACCCATCAAGTTGGCGTATATAATGTAACATTTGAACCAGGGTGCCGCAATAACTGGCATATCCACCATGCAAAAAGTGGGGGAGGGCAGATTCTGCTTTGCCTTGCAGGGCGTGGATATTATCAAGCAGAAGGACAAGATGCGCAAGCGCTCTCTCCTGGCGATGTAATCAATATTCCAGCAGGCGTTAAGCATTGGCATGGTGCAGCTCCAGAAAGCTGGTTTTCGCATTTAGCCATCGAAGTTCCGGGAGAAGGCACGCAAAATGAATGGTGTGAGCCAGTGGATGATGCAGCATACAAGAGCTTGAAATAAAATGGGGGGAAAACGTATATGAGCAAACGTGTCATAGTTCTTTCCACCAGCCTGCGCAAGCATGGCAACTCGGATGCACTTGCGGATGCGTTCGCTAAAGGGGCAAAAGAAGCAGGGCATCAAGTGGAAAAGATCAGCCTAATCGGGAAAAAGATCGGGTTTTGCCAGGGATGCTTGGCCTGCTTAAATACGCAGCGCTGCGTTATTCATGATGATGCTGACGCTATTGTGCAGGCCATGAAAGAAGCAGATGTTCTGGCTTTTGCAACGCCGATTTATTATTATGAAATGTGCGGCCAGATGAAGACGCTGCTGGATCGCGCAAACCCGCTTTTCTCTTCAGATTACGCTTTCCGTGAAGTCTATCTTCTAACAGCTGCGGCTGAAGATGGCCAGCATGTATGGCAGCGGGCGGCAAGCGGGTTGGAAGGTTGGATTGCATGCTTCCCCAAAGCCCGTTTTTGCGGCGCTGTTTTTGGCGGAAACGCTACAGAGGTCGGTTCAATCCAGAAAAGCGATGCTTTACAGCGGGCATATACGGCTGGACGATCCATTTAAATGCGCTTGAAAGGGCATCCTTGCCGCAAAACCAGAACCTCCAGGCGCGGATGGAAAGGATGAAGCATCATGAAACAGCTTGAAACGGAACGTTTGATTCTGCGCCCATGGCAGGAGCAGGATGCAGAAGCAGTGTTTTCTTCTTATGGGCAATCCCAGGTTGTAGGTCCGGCGGCTGGATGGAAACCGCATGATACGATTGAGGAAACACGCGCTATTTTGAAAAGTTTTATGGAAAAAAATGAAACCTGGGCGGTCACACTCCGCCTAGATGGGCGTTTGATCGGATCTTTTGGCTTGCATCCAGATCCTATGCGCGGAAGAGAGGTCAAAGCACGCCAGCTGGGGTATGTCCTTGCGGAGGATATGTGGGGCCATGGCTATGCAACGGAGGCGGCAAAGCGTGTTATTGCGTTTGCATTTGATGAATTGAGGCTTGAGGTGTTAAGCGTTATACATTATCCGTTCAATATGCGTTCGCGCAGGGTGATTGAAAAATGTGGATTTCAATATGAAGGGACGCTGCGCCGGACACATCGGCGTTACGATGATGTGCTTCTTGATTCCTGCTGTTATTCCATGATGCGAGAAGAATACTATGCAGCTCGAGGGAATGCGCTGTGAAGGCAAAAGTACAACGTGTTTCGTTCAAGAACGCAAAGCGCATCATTGCAATCAGCGATGTGCATGGAAATGGCTACCTACTAAAAAAGCTACTGCAGCGCATTCGGTTTTGTGAAACGGATCGGCTTGTGCTGTTGGGCGACCATATCGAAAAAGGAAGCGAAAGCCTCGATACGCTGCGTTTTATCAAAAGCCTTTGCGCTGCCGGAAATGCCTATGCTTTGCAGGGAAATTGCGATACGATTTGGGAAGATTTAAAAGCAAAGCGATATTATGGCATAAATCTGGTGCAGTATATGGATTGGCGCAAGGATTCTCTTTTGTGCGATATGTGCCGAGAATTGGGGTTGGATCCGCATGCACATCCCCCAGAAGAGGTGTTTTGCCGACTTCAAGATGCTTATAAAGAGCTTTTTGCATGGCTGTCCACGCTGCCCCAAATCATTGAAAGTGAGAACTTCATCTTCGTCCACGCAGGGTTGCATCCTGGTGCGTTGGACGCACAGGATGCAGCTTATTGCTTGCGGCAGGATGATTTTCTGCATGAGGCGCCTGCGTTTGACAAGCCTGTTGTATTTGGGCATATGCCGACGAAAAATTTCTGTGATTTTTCTTATGGCCGACTTGTTGCATTTCCGTTGCATGATGCGCACCGCAACTTATTTGCGATTGATGGGGGCAACGCTGTTTCGTTTGGCGGGCAGCTTAATGCGCTGATATTTCAAGACGGCGTGTTCACATCTGATTGGTGCGATGACTTGCCATCGGCCATTGTATGCCGTCCACAGTGCGAGTCCTCTGGTTGGCCCAATTCCGTCTGCTGGCAGCACAACGCGGTGCAGGTGCTCGCCGAAAGGGATGGGGAAAGCCTCTGCCGGGTTTTGGACACTGGGGCTGAACTCTTTATTCCCCATGAAAAGCTTTTTATTCAAGATGGAAAAACGTGCGCATTTGACTTTACGGACTACCGGCCTCCGCTTCGAATTGGCGAAAGCGTTTCAATTGTTGAGCGTTTGGGCACAACGTGCCTTATCAAGCATGCGGGCGTGTTCGGCTTGTGTGCCACGGAGTGTTTACAGTTCGTTTGAAATATCATGCTTGCAAATGTGGTATAATGCTGCTGTCGGAGTACTGTCCGGCAGCATGTAAATTTTTGGGAGGAATCAGAAATGAGAAAAACGATGGCAGTCGCTTTGTTGCTGCTGCTTTGCATCATGCTCTTGCCGTCCGCAGCTCTTGCAGACGAGGAAGGTGAAGCCGTTTTAACCCCGGCCGAAAGCGGCGAAGTGCGGGTCACTATTGGTGCAAATCTGGATGAAACGCAGATTGCACAGATTTATAAAGACTTTGCCGTGGAGCGCGGTAGTGTTACGGAAATCACCGTAACGAATGCAGATGAACGCGCTTACCTCGAAGGCATTGCTCCAGAGCGTAAAATCGGTAGCGTTGCCCTTTCCTGCATTTACATTAAAACGCTTCCAGAAGGCGAAGGCTTAAAGATTTCTACCAACAACATCAATTGGTGCACGAGCGATATGTATACAAATGCGCTGATAACAGCTGGCATTACGGATGCCGAAGTCAAAGTAAGCGCGCCGTTTGATGTTTCCGGCACAGCTGCGCTTGCGGGGATCTACAAGGCATATGAGGATATCACGGGCACAACCCTTTCGGAGATTGCAAAAACGATTGGTGTTGAAGAGCTTGTAACGACAGGTGAACTTGCAGAATATATCGGGAGCGAAGAGGCCACGCAGATCGTCAATGAGCTCAAGAATATTCTGGATCAGACGCAAAACATGACGGACGATGAGGTGCGCGCTGAAATCAAAGGGATTGCGGAAGCGTACAATGTGTCCATTACGGATGCGCAGGTCGATCAGCTCCTCAGCCTCTGCCGCAGCCTTGAAAAACTGGATATTGCACAGCTGCAGGATAAGCTGGTTTCGCTTACCAAAACGCTTGAGGGAGCTAAAAAAGTTGAGTCAAAATTGACGGAATTCGCCAATAGCATTAAGACTTTCTTCGAGAAAGTTGCAGACTTTTTTGCTCGCTTGTTTGGCAGCGGTCAATGAGCCGGATGCGCTGATGCGTGCTTGTAGCGGATTAAAATTTGCCTTTTGAGAAGGTGGTTGCGTATCATGCAACTTTAGGTTGTTTTTAACATCATTGGAGCGGCGCTTGCGCGCCGCTCTTTTTTCTGGTATCGTATTTCCATGAAAAAAATTCTGCTTACTGGATTTGAGCCGTTTGGCGGAGAAAAAATCAACCCATCAGAAGCTGTGCTGGAGCTCCTGCCGGATACGATTTGCGGTGTGCAGCTTTTCAAGGAACGCCTCCCGGTAACATACCGGGAAAGCGTAGCGCTGGCGCTTAATGCGCTCCATATGTTCGCTCCCGATGCTGTAGTCATGCTCGGCCAAGCAGGCGGCAGGAATGGAATTACGCTGGAACGCCTTGCTATCAATTTGGATCATGCGAAAGCTGCGGATAATGCCGGAGAAACGCGCATGAATGCGCTGATCCACCCGGATGCACCAGCTGCTTATTTTGCTACACTCCCGATTGATGCCATGCTGGAGGCCATGCATGCGTGCTCAATACCTTGTTCAATGTCTATATCCGCTGGTGCATTCATTTGCAACCACGTTTCGTTTGAAATGCTGCACCATCTTTATCGCACGGGGGCAACGGTGCTGGGCGGGTTCATCCATTTGCCCTATCTGCCCGAGCAAGTAGAGGGGAAGCAAGACGTGCCTTGCATGGAGGTTTCTATTATGCTGCAGGGGATTGTGGCTGCGCTTACTGCGCTCACTCGCGTTCTTAACAAGGGGGACGTTTAGCAGTGCGGACTATTTCCAAGCAACAGGCAGCGCGCTTTCTCCTTTTACACCATGGGCTAATTGGTCCCTATCGCTATACGGGAAAAGATGGTGCGCTTGCTTTTATACGCAGCGTAGGTTCTATCCAATATGATCCAGTAGATGTTTGCGGACGAAATGCCGAACTGGTTTTACAAGCCCGCGTAAAAGGATTCCGCAAAGAAATGTTGCAGGAACTCCTTTACCAGGATCGAAAACTGATTGATTTTTGGGATAAATGCATGGCGATTTTTCCTATGGAGGATTGGCCATATTTTGCACGGAAACGTAATGCGCCAATCTATAATGTGGAAGCGCTCACCCCTACGCTCGACGGCGTGCGTCAAACGATTCGGGAGAATGGCCCATGCTGCTCGGAGGATATCCCAAATGGAAAAACAAAAATCCGATGGCCTTGGGGCACCGCCCCTGCGGGCAGGGCAGCGCTTGAAGCGCTGTTTTTCCAAGGAGAACTTATCATTTATAAAAAGCAGGGGACGAGGAAATACTACGATCTTGCATCACGCCATGTCCCGAAAGTCCTGTTTACGGCCAATGACCCTAACGAAACCCTGGAAGCATATCACCAATGGATGGTCGCACGCCGCATTGGTGCCGTGGGCTTATTATGGAATCGTGCATCGGATGCTTACCTTGAAATTCAAGGGCTTGATGCGTCGGCGCGCACTGCCGCAATTGAAATCCTTTGCGCGGAAGGCATGCTGATTCCGGTACAAGTTGAAGGGATACGTTGGCCATTTTATTTTCATGCGCAGGAACTCCCCATGCTTGAAACGGCTTGCAGCGAACGCAGGCTTATGCCGCGATGCGAATTGCTTCCACCGTTGGACAATCTCCTGTGGGATCGCAGACTTGTTGAAGCCATTTTTGGTTTTTCATATCACTGGGAAATCTATACACCGCGTGAAAAGCGCCAATATGGCCCATATGTTTTGCCTATTTTATATGGTGAAGGATTCGTTGGGAGAGTGGAAGTGGTATGTGCACGAATGGAAAAACGGATTGAGATAAAGAGAATTTGGGCTGAACCAGGAAAACGGTTTTCACACCGCGCATTGGAAAAAACCCTCTTGCGCTTTGCACGTTTTCATGGATATGATGATTTTACTATGCAAATGGAAATTTGAGGGGGACTTACGGCTTTGTTACTGCATCGCCATATGGAAGCCATAAAACCATGATATACTGAATCTCAAGATTGAGGTTGCTTGAGGAAGGCAAAATGTTTGGTTATGTCGTGCCTTTGAAAAATGAATTAAAAGTGAAAGAACTTGCGCAATATAATGCGTATTATTGTGGGCTTTGCGCTTGCATCGGAAATCGCTTTGGAGAGCTGGCCAGGCTTACGCTCAATTATGACAGCACATTTATTGCCATGCTTTTAACCAGCCTTTCCAACCGCAAACCCGGGGCATGCTTTATGCGGCATTGTGGATATAAGCCGTTTCATAAAAAGCGCCTTTTCGCACCGGATTCGGAGGCTTTGTGCTTTTCTGCTGACCTTAACCTGGCATTAGGGTGGCATAAGTTGCAGGATGACTGGCAAGATGAGCGAAAGGTATCCGCCTTTTTAGGAAAAGGCATGCTGCGGCAGGCTAATAAACGCGTAGCAGCCGAACGGCCGAATATGGTGCGTGCAATTGCTAGCGGTATTAAAGCACTTTCTGAGTTGGAGCAGGAGCATTGTGACGTGCTGGATGCGCCTGCAGATTGTTTTGCGCGTATGCTATGTGCGGCTTGTGCAGAGGCTCCGCTTTCGGATCCGCATATTCGTCCCGCATTCCAGGCATTGCTCTATAACCTGGGAAAATGGATCTATCTTTCTGATGCATGGGAAGACCGTTCACGTGACGCGCGGGAAAAAACTTACAATGTTTTTAACATTAGTGGTGCGGATGTTGCGCGCGCAGGGTTTTTGATGCACTATTCCTTAAACGAAGCGATTAAGGCATATGAATTATTGGATATTGCAGTGAACCGAGAAATATTGGATAATATTCTATATGACGGCTGCGCCGCAAAAACGCAGATGCTGCTGGGAGGCAAATATGAACAACCCGTATAAAGTGCTTGGTGTAAGCGAGGACGCTTCACAAGAGGAGATTCGGACAGCGTATCTAAAACTTGTGAAGAAATACCATCCCGATAAATATACGGACACAGATTTAAAAGAACTCGCAAACGAAAAGCTTGTTGAAATTAACGAAGCTTATGAAGCGCTTACCAAAAAAAACGGATCTACGCAGGCTTCCGGTTCTGGAGCATATTCCAACTATGGATACAGCGGACACGGTTCTACCTATTCTGGGCCCGGTGCAGCCGACTTTGCGCGAGCGCGCGCATTCATCAACCAGAACAATCTGCAAGCAGCAAAGCAGGTCCTAGATACGATCTCTGTACGCAATGCAGAATGGTACTATTTATATGGTATCATTTATCTGCGCCAGGGATGGTATGATAGAGCAAATGAATATATTAGCCGTGCTTACCACCAAGAGCCTGGAAACCCGGAATATGCAAATGCATACAATACGCTGCGAACCACAGGTAGCCCGTATACGCGCCCGTCTGCTGGATATGATTCTTCCTGTTCGGGGTGCGATGTTTGTTCCGGCTTGCTTTGCGCTGATTGCTGCTGCGAATGCATGGGCGGGGACCTAATTCGCTGCTGCTAGAGCGGAGGGAAGAAGATGCTGAAGCTTTCGCCTACCAAACAGATTACTTTAAGCGCGATGTGCATCGCGCTTACGGTGCTTTCGATTTATGCTGCCGCCGTGTTGCCTACCATGCGGATTGCAAGCTATTTCCTGTCTTCCATTTTTGTGTTTGTCCTTTGCGCAGAACATGCCTACTTGAGCGCTGTTCTAGTTTTTATCGCCTCTGCAGGCCTTGGCTTCCTGCTTCTGCCATCTAAGACGGCACTGATCCCGTATGTGTTTTTATTTGGACACTATGGGATTTTCAAAACGTTTCTTGACGCGCGCCTTTCCGACCGTTTTGTTGGCACGATACTTAAATTGCTTTATTGCAATGCTTTTTTTGCGCTTGCGGTGCTCCTTGCCGTATTCGTAATAGAATTCGATCTCACTGCATTTGGGCTTCCCATTCCGCTATGGGCGTTTGTTTTGCTGCTGCAGGCTGCTTTCCTTGTCTACGATCTTGTGTATCTGATTTGCCAAAAAATCTATATTTCTCGTATTAGGAACGCCATTATACCACGCCGTTAAAAGGAAATTTAACGTACTAGCGTACCCCGTATTGGGTAATACTGATATGGGGGAGGCGATTAAATGCGTTCTGAAAAAAGCGGAAAGAAGAAAAAGTTTACTGCTTTTACTGTTATAAAAGCTGTGTTGCTGGCTTTTGCGTTGGCGGCTGCTTGTTTTGTACTTTTTTTTGCCGTCACATTGCTTGGGCTGGATGCATGGAAGGAATTTGATCCAGAGAATATCTTAGGTGCACCACAAACCTTGATCATGTATGACAAGGATAATAATGAAGCTTTACGATTGCACTCGTTGGAGGATCGCGTTCCCATTTCGATTTCTGAAATTCCAAGCCATGTCCGCTTCGCGTTTATTTCTGCTGAAGATGCCAGATTCTATGAACACCCTGGCATTGATCTCATTCGCATTGCGGGTGCTGCCTGGGAAGACATTAAAGCGGGAGGTTACGTGCAGGGCGCGTCAACTATTACGCAGCAGTTGATCAAATTGAGCCATCTAAATGCAGATAAAACCATCAGCCGGAAATTGGAAGAAGCGGTTCTGGCTTATCAATTACCCTGATATGGAAGTCGTAAGGTGATGGAGGATCATATTTTCTTCAGC
>JABLTO010148013.1_pt1 | contig 13008 bp, 9 predicted proteins | sample 7160091 | NCBI WGS metagenome assembly JABLTO01 (sample SAMN14651225, study PRJNA627086) | human gut metagenome | isolation source: feces | host: Homo sapiens
AAATCACGCTCCTGCTCGAAAAACATTATGGCATCCGGTCGTGGCCGTGACCAGCGCGAAGATGAAGCCGAAGGCCGAAGCGATGGCGATGCTCTTGCGGGCCATCTTCTGCTCGCGCCGCCTGAGCAGGTACCATGCGCTGACGCCCACGACGAACAGCGACGCCAGCACGAACGACGAGGTGACGGTGTGGAAGAACTTGTTCATCGCCACGGGCGAAAAGAGCACGTCCCAGAACGAGGTCATCTCGTTGCGCACCGTTTCGAGGTTGAACGTACAGCCTACGGGATACTGCATCCATGCGTTGGCGACCAGAATCCACAGGGCCGAGAGGTTGGCCCCGATGGCCGTGAGCCATGTCGCCGTGAGGTGGAAGCCCTTCGAGACCTTGTTCCATCCGAAGAACATGATGGCGATGAAGGTGCTCTCCATGAAGAAGGCCATGATGCCCTCGACAGCCAGCGGGGCGCCGAAGATGTCGCCCACGAAATGCGAGTAGTTGGACCAGTTGGTGCCGAATTCGAATTCGAGGATGATGCCCGTCGCCACGCCGATGGCGAAGTTGATGCCGAACAGGCGCATCCAGAATTTGGTGGTCCGTTTCCAGAATTCGTCGCCCGTGCGGACGTAGAGGGTCTCCATGATGGCGAGGATGAAGCCCAGTCCCAGCGTGAGCGGCACGAAAAGCCAGTGGTAGATGGCCGTCATGGCGAACTGCGCACGCGACCAATCGACTGTTTGCAAGTAATCGGATAGCATAGATACGGAGTTATTTTTCGGGGGTTAGTTCCTTCATCACCGAGCGGCTGCGCTCTTCGGGGCTTTGGCCGGCCAGAAAATCGGGAAAGAAAAAGAGTTTGAGAATGGCGAACATGATGAACAGCTTGACCAGAATGATGGCCCAGAGTGTCTTGCCTACAGTCATGCTGCGGAAGCCGTCCACATAGAACCGGAACACTTTTTTGAGAGTCTGAACTGCCATTGTGTCTGCATATTTAATCAAAAATAGATAAAAAATCGGAAATAAAAAAGAATGCCGCTCCGAAAAGCCGCACCCGTATATTATCCGGCCGGAAATGCTTATCGCCGGTCATGCCGCAGGCGCTCTTTCGCCCGTCTGCGGGGAGTGTCGTATTTGCTGGGCGCCCGAATTGATTCTGGAAAACGATAAATATTTTCTATATCTTCGGTTGAAAGAAAATTTATTTACTAAGCGTTTTGGGCTTGCGTTTTTGATTAATACTCTGACAGTCATGTTATTTATGTGATTTTACTCTGTAAAAATATTTTATTTGGATTAATTTTAAAGTAAAAAATATTATTATAAAAGTTTTGTATAATAATTTTAATTATTACATTTGTTGGCGAACATACAATAAATCTGTTCAGAATATATATAAGGTATCCGAACCGAACCAAAACCCAATGCTGACTGAAATATGAAACTAAAATTTCTTGGCTTCGCCCTGCTTGCTGTCTGCGTCTGCGCCGTGTGCTGTATGTGCGGCAGCGATTCGAAAACGCCCGACTATGAATTTCCCGACGGACCTGATCCCGATCCCGACCCTCAGCCGGGCGATTATCCTGCCGGCCTGACCGTAACCGAGTTTACGGACGATCTGGGCGGCGGAAAACAATGTCTCGGATTCGTGGCCGTGGCCGACCTGAAAGCCAATCCCAAACTGCGCTTCAACGCCGTGCATCTGCCGCAGCAGAAAACCCCGTCGCGCATTCATGCCGAATTCGCTTCGGCCAACCGGGGAACGGCTTGTGTGACGATCAATGCCGGGTATTGGTGGGCCGGGAACTCACTGAGCCTGCTTGTTACCGGTGGTGCCGTCAAGTCGATCGAGAATCAGACGGTGACACGTAACAATCAGACGGTTTACCCCGTGCGTTCTTCGTTCGGGCAGATGGCGTCCGGAGGGTTCGAGACGCACTGGATTTACTGCGTTCTCGACGACGGCAACAAGCCTTATGCCTTCCCGTCCGCACTCGACAACGACGAACGTACGAATACGTATATGTCCGCGCCGCCGACTTCGAAGACGCCCGGCGCCGTGCTCTGGACGCCGCAGGAGGCGGTCGGAGGCGGTCCGATGCTGGTCAAGGAGGGGAAGAACGTCGCCGTGGAGAATTATTGGAAAGAGGTGTTCGACGGCGGCGGCATCGCCGGGACCTCGCGTCAGCCGCGTACGGCGGTCGGCGCCACGGCCGACGGAAAACTGATCCTGCTGGTGTGCGACGGACGCAATATGCGGGGCAGCGCCGGATTTACGCTGGCCGAACTGGCCGACAAACTGATCGAGCTGGGTGCCGTCGATGCGGTCAATCTCGACGGCGGCGGATCTTCGACCATGGTCGGCAGCGACGGCAAGGTGCTCAACCGTCCCAGCGACACGGGTAGCGCCGAGGTGATCGTCGAGCGCAAGATTTCGACGGCGGTCGTCATCTCCGAAGTGAACTAATCCATAAAGAATCATATGAAGAAACTTCTCCTTATCTGTCTCGCGGCCTTTGCAGCCGCCTCCTGCACGCAGGAAAAACAGCAGTCGAAACCGCTTTACATGTGGTTCGACTGCGAAGGCAATTACGCTACGCTGAGTCATCCCGATTCGATCCGTTATTACGTGTCCAAAATCCACGACATGGGCTTTACCGATGTGGTGGTAGACGTGAAGTCGATCATGGGCGAAACGCTCTACAAGAGCGATATTGCGCCTTACATGGGCGAATGGGACGGCGTGACCCGTCCTGAGAACTACGATCTGCTGGGCTATTTCATCGAGGAGGGACACAAGCTGGGCATGCGCGTGCACGGTTCGCTCAACGTGTTCGCCGGCGGTCACAACTTCTTCGACCGGGGAATCATCTACGGCGATCATGCAGACTGGCAGTCGCAGGTCTATACGGAAGGGAAGATCGTGCCGATCAGCGAAATAAAGAGCAACTACAACGGCATGCTCAACCCGGCTAATCCCGAAGTGCAGGAGTACGAGCTGGCGATTCTTAGGGAGTTCGCCGAGAAGTATCCCGACGTGGACGGCATCGTCTTCGACCGGGTGCGTTTCGACAATATCACCTCCGATTTCAGTCCGCTGTCGAAGGAGCTTTTCGAAGCCTATGCCGGAACGAAAGTCGCCGATTATCCCGATGATATACTCCGCTGGACGCAGGATGCCGACGGCAAGTGGGACTGGTCGCAGGGCCCGCTGTTCCGCAAGTGGATCGAATGGCGCGCATCGGTTATCAAGGACTTCGTGACCGAAGCCCACAGGCAGCTCAAGGAGATCAATCCCCGGCTGCTGGTCGGCGACTATACGGGCGCATGGTACCCGACCTATTATTACGTGGGCGTCAACTGGGCCAGCGAACAGTTCGATCCCGCCCGCTATTTCGATTGGGCGACGCCCGAATACAGGAATACGGGTTATGCCGACCTGCTCGACATCTATATGACCGGGCTTTACTATACGCTGGTTACCAAAGCCGAAGTCGACAAGGCAAACGGAGTTGTCGGGCAGCGTACCGAAGCGGGAATGTCCGACGAGCAGAATTACTGGTACTGCATCGAGGGCGGCGCCGAATGGGCGAAGAAAATCACCTGCGGCGTGGTTCCCGTGACGGGTTCGATCTACGTCGAGCAGTACGAGGGCGACGCAGCGCAATTCACCCGCGCCGTGGCGCAGGCGCTCCGCGACACCGACGGACTGATGATCTTCGATATCGTCCATATCATCAACCGCGGCTGGTGGTCGGAGCTGGCGGCCGGAATCGCCGAAGGGAGCAACTGATCTGCAACCAATATAAAACACTAAAAACTTAACCTTAAATGTAATTCTATGAAAGAGTTCTTCTCTAGATTCAGAGATTCTCTGGCGGCGAGGACGTGTCTGTGGACATTGTTCCTGCTGTTGGCGGGGGCCGGGACGGCCTTTGCGCAGCCTACCGTCGGGGGTACGGTTACCGATGAACAGGGCAATCCGCTCGTCGGTGTGACCGTGGTGGTCGTGGACTCGAACAAGGGTACGACGACCGACATAAACGGACAGTATTCCATTGCGGTTCCCAAAGGCGGTATACTGGAATTTACGTATATCGGAATGTCCTCACAGAGAATAACTTGTGGGGGGGGGATTTCCAACCTTGACGTTACGATGAAAGAGGATGCCGCCCGTTTGGACGAGGTCGTCATCCTCGGTTACGGCTCGCAGCGCCGCGCCGACGTGACGGCGGCCGTGTCGCAGATCGACGGCAAGGAACTTCAGAAGATGCCGATGTCCAATATCTCGCAGGGACTGGCCGGCCGTCTGCCGGGGCTTATCTCCGTGCAGAATTCCGGACAGCCCGGTCAGGACCAAGCCAGCATGACCATTCGCGGCGCGAAGTCGGGTATTCTCTATATCGTCGACGGCGTGCAGCGTTCGATCAATGACATCGACCCCAACGATGTGGAGTCGGTATCGCTGCTGAAGGACGGCGCCGCCGTAGCGGTTTACGGTCTCGAAGCAGCCGGCGGTGTGATGATCGTAACGACCAAGAAGGGCAGACAGGGTGCGATGAATCTGACTTACAAGGGGTCCTACGGTGCGTCGTTCAATACCTCGTATCCCGAATTCCTCGACGGTCCGGGTTATGCTTACTGGTACAACAAGGCGCTCGAACTCGACGGTCAGGAGCCGATCTTCACGGCCAAGCATGTACAGATGATGCGCGAAGGCACGAACGGCTGGGGCAACACCAACTGGATCGACGAAATTTTCGGAACCGGTACGATTCAGCAGCACAGCGTCACTTCGACGGGCGGCAGCGACCGGATCAGTTATTTCGCTTCGCTGGGCTATATGAATCAGACCGGTAATGTCAAGAATTTCGATTACGACCGCTACAACCTGCGTACGAATATCGAAGCCAAGATTGCCAAGAGTTTGACCTTTACGTTTGGAGTGGCAGGTCAGATAGGAGATCGGAAGGAACCCGGATTCCCTGCCGGAGGAACTTCCGGCACCAGCGTTTCGACGGCCCCGTGGCTCTCGATTGCCGAGCAGGCCGCCTATGCGCATCCTTATCTGCCGAAGACCTATGACGGACTTCCGACCGCGAGCCAGAATAATTACGGGAATACGATCAATCCGATTGCCGCTACCGAACTGTCGGGCTATTCGAAATCACAGACCGTAGCCGTACAGACCAACGCTGCCCTGCAATGGGATCTTCCGTGGGTAAAGGGTCTCAGCCTGAAGGTTATGGGTGCGTACGACCGCAGCTCTACGACATCCAAAATCCTGAGTACGCCTTACTTCCTCATGTTGGCCAGCACGCCGAATTCGACCAGTCAGGATATCACTTATTCCAAGGCGTCGGATCCGCGCAACGATGCGAACGTCACGACCGGCAAGAAAACCAATAACCTGACCGAAGGATTCTCGCAGTGGCGCCGAATTACCTCTCAGGCCAGCATCAGCTATAAAAATACCTTTGCGGAGAAACACAAAGTCGATCTGTTGGCGCTGATCGAAACCCGCGATTACAAGACCAATAAATTCTCGGCTTCGGGTAAGGACATTCCGTTCCCGCAACTGCCCGAACTGGACCAAGCGACGACTCCGGCAGATAAGCCGATAGGCGGTTCCAGCGACGCTTCGCGTAAGGTCGGACTGGTTTTCCGCGGACAGTACAATTATGCCGATAAATATCTGTTCGAATTCTCAGGACGTTATGACGGGTCTTATAAGTTTATCGGCAACGTTTCGGGACGCCGCTGGGGATTCTTCCCTTCGGTATCGCTCGGATGGCGCATGTCGGAGGAGAACTTCTTCGCTCCCCTGCGCAACGCGGTCGACAACTTCAAACTCCGTGCATCGTTCGGTTCCTTGGGCGACGACTCCGGCTCGGCGGCCTATGCTTTCCTGAGCACGTTCTCCAATGTCAGTACGGCACCGAGCGTCGTTCTCGGCGGCGTGGGGCAGAACGGTATCATGACGTCGCTGGTTGCGAACGAACTTCTGACTTGGGAGCGTAATTATTCCTACAACGTAGGTTTCGATCTGGCGATGTGGAGCGGAAAACTCGGAGTGGAGTTCGATGCTTTCTACAACTATATTTTCGATATTCTGGGATCGAACACCGGAAAACCCGCTTCGATGGGCGGCTATTACCCCACTTACATAAATAACAATGCGCAGGATGTAAAGGGTATCGACGTCAAACTGACTCATCGTAATCACATCGGCAAAGATTTCCAGTATGGCGTGACCGTCAATATGACTTGGGCGAAAGATCGCTGGCTCCGTTATCAGGACAGCCCCAATACGCCCGATTACGCCAAGCGCACCGGCAAGAGCCGCTACATGACGATGGGCTTTATGACCGACGGCCTGTTCCAGAGCGAAGAGGAGATCGACAATTCGCCGTGGATCTCCGGCTCGCGTCCCCGTGTGGGCGATATCAAATACAAGGATCTCAACGGCGACGGCGCCATTACGTACGATCAGGACCGCGCCTATCTCGGCCGCGGCCAGCGTCCGCAGTTCAACGGCAGTGTCAATCTCAATGCTTCGTGGAAAGGACTTGAATTCGATATTCTGTTTGTCGGGGCTGCCGTTTGCGACGTTTCGCTGACGGGTACTTATTACAACTGGAATGAGGACAATACGATTTTCACCCGTCCGTTCAAGGCCGGCGCCAACTCGCCGCGTTATCTCGTAGAAAAGGCATGGACGCCCGAAAATCCCAATGCGGAGTATCCCCGTCTGTCGCTCAATCCGCCTAACACGAACAACTCCTATGCTTCGTCGTTCTGGTACCGCGACGGAAAGTATCTGCGTCTGAAATCGGTTCATCTGGGCTATACGCTGCCCAAAAACTGGACCAACAAACTGCGCATCCAAAAGGTGAAGGTTTATATCGAAGGCAACAACCTCTGTACATGGTCGGGTCTGCCCGAAGGCGTCGATCCCGAATGGCCGGGCGTGACCAACGGTTACTATCCGCAGCAGCGTACGGTTGTGGGCGGTCTCGAAGTTTCGTTCTAACCGACAAAATTCAAAATCATGAAAAAGAAAATCATAAATATCGTTTTGCTGGCTGCTACGGTCGCCATGACGGGCTGTAACGATTGGCTCGACATGAGTCCGACCAACAAGGTGTCGGAAAAGATCGTATGGAGCGACGTCAATTATGTGACTCAGTATGTCAATGGGTTTTATCCCTACATCTCCCGGTACGGGGCGTTTGAGACCGGCGACAGTCAGGTCGGCCTGACGGACGGCTTGACCGAGACGCTCAAGTTCGGATCCGCCACGCCGGGCACGAACGTGGGGTTTGCCAATATCATCGCTTTCGCCGAGGGCGGACTGGCCGCATCGACGGCCGCTTTCCATTTCGGAGCATGGGATGATACCTACACTCGTATCCGTCGCGTCAACGAGTTCCTTTACGGACTGAAAAAATACGGAAGCAATTTCGACGGCGACACTTACAAGCGTTTCGAGGCAGAGGCCCGGTTCTTCCGCGGATTCCTCTATTTCCAGTTGCTGAAGCGTACTCCGGAGGTGATTCTCTATAACGAGGATTTGCTGGCGATTACCGAGAATAAGGCCCTCTCGACCGAGGAGGAGGGGTGGAATATGGTCGAAGGCGACCTTTCCTATGCCGCCAAGACCCTTCCGGCCAAATGGGACAACGAAGCGGGACGCATTACTTCCGGTGCCGCGTATGCGATGCTGTCGCGTGCGATGCTCTATGCCAAACGCTGGCAGTCGGCCAAAACCGCGGCTGAAGAGGTATTCAAACTCGGTTATGTGCTGATGCCGGGCAAAACGGCCGCCGATTACGCCAAGGCGTTTACCTCGATGCGCGACGGTAATACGGAGTCGATTCTGGAATACAACTATCTGGTCGGCGGCCCGAACCATAGCTGGGACAAGCTCTTTATGCCGGGCGGCGACAATACGACCATGGGCGGACGGGCCACTCCGACGCAGGAGATGGTCGAATCGTACGAACTGGCGACGACGGGCGGTTATCCCGACTGGACGCCGTGGCACAATACGACGACCGGTACGACCGATACGCCGCCTTATGCCCAATTGGAACCCCGTTTCCATGCTTCCGTGCTTTACAACGGGTGCGAATGGAAAGGCCGTGCTCTCGAACCTTATGTGAGCGGTAAAGACGGCTATGCCGTTTACGATGACGGTTCGGCGCTCAACGGCCGTACGACCACGGGTTATTATCTGCGCAAAATGCTGAACGAAGGTTATACCGACTATTCGAAAGCCTGTACGCAGCCTTGGATCGCCATTCGTCTGGCCGAAGTCATTCTGAATCATGCCGAAGCGTGCTACATGCTGGGCGCCGACGGTGCGAACGACGACCTGCGCCAGATTCGGGAGCGCGTAGGCCTGCCTTACTCCAATAAGTCCGGCGAGGCGCTGATGGCGGCGATCCGGCAGGAGCGGAAGATCGAACTTTACTGCGAAGGACATCGTTATTGGGACATGCGCCGCTGGAAACTCGCACATACGGCTTATTCCGGTCAGAACAGCCGCGTACACGGTCTTAAAATCGAAAAGCAGGGTGCCGAGTTTATTTATACCTACGTCGACTGCGACCGTAAGGACCGCCTTTTCGAAGAGAAGCTTTACCGTATTCCGCTGCCTGAAACCGAGCTGAGCAACAATTCGGCCGTCAAGCAGTTCCCTGAGTGGTTATAATCTCTAAAAGAAACCGAAACCATGAAAAATAGCATTAAATTATTTGCATTGGCGGCTCTGCTCGGCTTAGGCGGCTGCCATGAGCCGGATGAGCTGACCCCGTCGGTCGTGGATCAGGGGCTGAACACCATCTCGGCGCAGTTCGCTACCGGGGAGTATAAAAACGACCCGCTGGCAAAATTCACCGCGGCGGTGACCGAGGGACAGGAGCGTATCGTGATCGATGTTCCTTACTATTATCCCGAAAATTCGTCGAATACCACTTCGATTACCCAGATGCGCGTCACGGCTAATCTGGATGACAACTGTTTCATCACGCCGATGCTCGGAACGTTGGATCTGACGAAGGAAAACTGGTTTACGCTGACGCGTGTCGACGGTTCGAAGCGCAATTTCTGCGTGACGGGCAATATCAAGAAATCGGATAAATGCGAGATCATCTCTTTCGCCACCGACGAACCTGCTATTCAGGGTGTGATCGATAACGACCGGAACACGATTTCGCTCATTACGGTCGATGACCTTTCGTCGGTGACGGCGCAGGTGATTCTTTCGCCCCACGCCACGATCTCGCCCGATCCCGCCGTTGCGGCCAATTACGAGGGCGAGGGCGTGAAATTTACGGTTACGGCGCATGACGGCGTGACCAAGCGGGTTTATTCCGTGAGCAAGGAGATTCCGCCCAAGATCAAATACGGCTGGCGTGCGGGCAGCGAGACGGAGGTTTGGCAGAACGTATCGCTCGACAAACTCGGAATCGTCAATGCCGGCGGTAAGATCTATTCGCTGGCGGCGTCGGGCAACAAGCTCGTGCTTTCGACCGGTGCGGATAAGTTCCTGTTCAACCGCGCGACAGGTGATTTCTTGGGTGCACACGACATGAAGGGCGTAGCGGCCGACGGCGGTATGACATCGGACGACGCGGGCAACATTCTCTATGCGAACTTGGCTAATCCCAATGCCGAATTCAAGGTTTATGCGGCGGCATCGACGGATGAAATGCCTGCCGAGCTGCTCTCCTATACGAACGCTACGGGCGCTTCGATGGGCAAGCACATTTCGGTGCAGGGCAACGTGAAGGGCGATGCGATCGTTACGGCCGTGATCTATACGTGGAACGGTGCCGTTTGCAAGTTCCTCCGCTGGGTGATTACCGGAGGCGTGCCGGCCAAGCCGCAGATGATCTCGGTTACGGGGGCGACTGCCGGCTGGAACGGCAACGGCCACGCCGACGTGGAGGCTTATTCGGCCAATCCCGACGATCCTTACTTCCTTGCCTACTACAGTGCCAATGCGCTGTATCGTGTCGATGCGACGGGCGCTGTAACCCACAAGATCGCCACTGCGACATGGGGCGCCAACTCCAACTACAACTGTGTGGATGTATGTACGTTCAACAACGCCAAATATGCGGCGATTTATGAGGGCGCGCATTTCACCTACGGAGAGTTCAAAGCCTACATGTTTGATGTGACGACGCCCGATCAGATGACGGGTGCGTGCGACACGTCGCCGTCGAAGGTCTTCGTATCGAACGAATACAAGCCTGCCGGGGCGGTGGTCAATGCGGCCGGCGACATATTGATGACGGCATCGGCCGACGGATACAAGATGAATCTCTACTATACGGACGCCAATACCAATGCGCTGGTCGCTTGGGAGTTCGACTGTATCGACAAGTAACACCCCTTTTGCCTGCATCCCTCTGACCGGGGATGCAGGTCCTAAAACAAACATAATTTTGAAGATGAAAAAGAATATCAAATGGTTTGCGGCGGCTTTGGTGGCGCTGACGCTGGGATACGGGGCTGTTTCGTGCGGCTCGGATTCGAAGGAGCCCGAATGGGAGTGGCCCGATCCCGACCCCGATCCCGATCCGCAACCGGGGGTGGAGAAACCCCGGTTCATCTGGGTCGATGCCGCGGCCAACTTCCCCGATTTCGCCAACAGCAAGGAGAATATACTGCGCGATCTGACCAAGGCCAAGGAGGCCGGATTCACCGATATCGTGGTCGATGTGCGGCCTACTACCGGCGACGTGCTTTTCCGTACGTCGGTGGTCGATCAGGTGGAATGGCTCGGCGCATGGCTGCCGGGCGGATATTCCAAGGTCGAACGCACGGCCACGTGGGACTACCTGCAGGCGTTTATCGACGCCGGAAAGTCGCTCGACCTGCGCATTCACGCCGCGATCAATACCTTTACGGGCGGCAACCAGACCTTGCTGGGCGGCGCCGGAGTCGTTTTCCGGGATGAGGCCAAGCGGGCGTGGACGACCGATCTGAATCTGGCGGGCGGCATCACGAACATCATGTCAACCTCGCAGTCCGCCAAGTTCTTCAATCCGGTATTGCCCGAAGTGCAGGAGTATCTCTGTTCGATGCTCAGGGACCTCGCGGCCTATGACGGACTGGCGGGAATCTTCCTCGACCGGGGGCGCTTCGACGGATTTACCAGCGATTTCTCGAATTATACGCGCAAGGAGTTCGAGAAGTATATCGGCCAGTCGGTTGCCGGTTTCCCCGCCGACATTCTGCCTGCCGGCCATACTTCGGGCATACCCTCGCCGGTGCCCGTGCATATGAAGCAGTGGCTCGAATTCCGGGCGAAGGTGATCCACGACTTTATGGAGAAGGCGCGCGCCGCCGTCAAGTCGGTCAATCCGTCGGTCAAGTTCGGCGTATACGTCGGAGGCTGGTATGCCAGCTATTACGACGTGGGTGTCAACTGGGCCAGTCCCAATTACGACACCTCGTCCAAATTCTCGTGGGCTACCAAGAAATACATGAACTACGGCTATGCCGACCTGATGGACCAGATGCTCATCGGCGCCTACGCCTCCCCGACGCGCGTTTACGGCACGACCGAATGGACCATGCAGGGATTCTGCCTGCTGGCCAAAGAGCGTACGATGGGAGCCTGCCCGATGGTGGCCGGCGGTCCCGACGTGGGAAACTGGGATGCCGACGACAAGGTGCCGCAGGAGGAGGAGAACCGGGCCATCACCGCTTCGGTCGCCGCCTGCATCAACGCCTGCGACGGTTATTTCCTGTTCGATATGATTCACCTGAAAAAAGCCGATCAGTGGTCGTATGTCAAGACCGGTATCGACGGCGTAATTAAAAAAGACTGATTATGAAACGCATCGTCATATTGTTTCTGGCCGCCCTTTTCGCGGCGTCCGGCGCTTCGGCGCAGAAATTCCATAACGCCTACTACGATACCCGCCGTGCGGCCCACGACGAAGAGGGACTGCAACAGGGGGCGATCGTCTTCCTCGGCAACAGCATTACCGAACAGGGGTGGTGGAGCCTGCTGCTCAAACGCGGCGACGTCGAGAACCGCGGCATCGGCGGCGACAACACTTTCGGCATGATCGACCGTCTGCCCGACATCCTGAAAAGCAAGCCCCGCAAAATCTTCCTGATGGCGGGCATCAACGACCTGACGGGCGGGCAGCCTGTCGATACGATCGTGATGAACATTACCCGCATGGCGGACATGGTGCACGAAGCCGTTCCCGGCTGCCGGCTCTATATCCAAAGCGTGCTGCCGGTCAATACCCGGCGGCTGGCCTATCCCGGACTCAAGGGGCACAATCCGCAGGTGCGGGCGCTCAATGCGCGGCTGGTGCGGTTGTGCGACGCCAAGCCGTGGTGTACGTTCGTCGATCTGGCGCCGCTGCTTTCCGACGCCGACGGCGAGCTGCGCATCGACCTGACGAAGGACGGAATCCACCTCCATCCCGCGGGATATGTGATCTGGACCGATTACCTCAAGAAACAGAAATACCTGAAATAACGTAACGTGCAGATGGAAAAACGAGCTAATACGGTCGATTTGCTGCGGGGACTGGCTATCGTGGGAATGGTGCTGTCGGGGCAGATCCTGTGGCACGCCGAACTTCCTGCGTGGCTGTTTCATGCGCAGGTGCCGCCGCCGTCGTTCCGCTTCGACCCGTCGGTGCCGGGAATTACGTGGGTCGATCTGGTCTTCCCGTTTTTCCTCTTTTCGATGGGGGCCGCTTTCCCGCTGGCCCTGCGCCGGCGGCTGGAACAGCGGGGCGAATCGGTGGCGCTGATCCTGACGGTCGTGGCGCGCAGGTGGGCGTTGCTGGCGCTTTTCGCCATCGCGCTCGCCAACCTGCGTTCCGGAGTGACGGGAACGCTGCCGGGATGGGGTTCCTCGCTGCTGCAACTGGCGGGCTGGGGCTGTTTCTGTGCGCTTTTCATGCGCTTCGGCCGGCTTTCGGACCGGCAGAACCGCATGGTCTGTCTGGCCGGCGTCGCCG
>JABLTO010189013.1_pt1 | contig 13008 bp, 8 predicted proteins | sample 7160091 | NCBI WGS metagenome assembly JABLTO01 (sample SAMN14651225, study PRJNA627086) | human gut metagenome | isolation source: feces | host: Homo sapiens
CGGTTATACTCAATGGATAACTCCCTGAGCATCTTCTTTGCACTGTCCGTAGAGGACTGCATTGCCATCATTCTGGCATTATTTTCACTGGCATAGGCTTCTACAAGACATCCATAGATCAGACCAGTCAGGTAATTATCATAAAAACGAATTGGTCTAACCAAAAACGCCTGTCAATCGTCAATAGTAACAGATTGGCAGGCGTTTTTTTATATATATTACTGATAAAACCGAAAATTGTACGAAATATGCAAAAAGTGAATGTAAAATTGTACAATATAACGGACAGGCACCGGTTGACAAATTTTTGTCCCAAGAGGTATAATATGGAAGACATGATGAAAACGTACGAAACTGAATATGGAATTGGCAAACCTGGTGTGAGCCAGGGACGCAAAGCTTGGAGCCTTTGATAAAAAAGTATTTACATACATAAGAGGAGTATTAATCCGGGAAGGATTAATTTATAAGGTAGTTCGGCTGCAATTATTTTTTATCAAAGAATAATTGTGGCTTTTTTTGTATGTTAAAAGTCAGAAAAAGTCAAAAATATGACTTAATAAAATCAAAAATAAGCATCAAAAAGAAACATTTCTGCACAGAAACAAATGCAGTGAGAAATAAACTTGGATGGAGAGCATAATGACTGAAAAAGAGCTGCGGCGTTTAAGCCGCACAGATTTACTGGAAATGCTCCTGGAACAGAGCAAAGAAGTGCAACGCCTGCAGCAGGAGCTGGAGGAGACGAAGCAGAAGCTGGAAGACCGGAGACTGATGGAACAGGAAGCCGGATCTATCGCGGAAGCAGCACTTCGGATCAATAAGGTATTCGAGGCAGCACAGCAGGCAGCAGACCAGTATCTGGAGAATATCAGACAGCATGCAGACAGGCGGGAGAATGAAAGCATTCAGCATGAGGAAGCATAAGAAAAAAGAAATTACTTCCCTGCCCACAGTCTCACAGCTGGAGGCAGAGTTAAATAGAAGTAAATACCGGCACCGGTTTTATCAGGTGTTGCGCAATACCATCGGTACACTGATCGCAGTAGCAGCCGCGGCAGTTCTGATCGCCGTACTGTTACTTCCGGTACTGCAGATATATGGAAATTCCATGTATCCCACTATTCAGGAAGGTCAGATCGTGGTATCTGTGAAAGGTGCAGATTTCACCCAGGGAGATGTGATCGCTTTCTACTATAATAATAAGATTCTGGTGAAGCGAATGATCGCAGGTCCCGGAAGCTGGGTAGATATCGATGAGAAGGGAAATGTCACAGTGGACGGCGAACCCCTGGACGAACCCTATTTGGTAGAGAAGTCTCTGGGAGACTGTAATATCAAACTCCCCTATCAGGTGCCGGATGGCAGATACTTCGTGATGGGAGATCACAGATCCACTTCCATTGACAGCCGAAATACATCAGTAGGCTGCGTGGCAGAGGAGCAGATCGTAGGAAAGATTGTATTCAGGCTTTGGCCTTTGAGTTCAGCAGGTCCTGTGAAGTAAGGAGAACAGGAAAAGGGAAAAGGAGAGATGTCAGATGAAAAATACGTTGTTGCATCAGGCGGCGAAGTTCAAGCTGCAGAACCGGAAGCATAAACGCTGGCAGAAAGCGGTCAGTATTCTGGCATGTATAGTAGTTTTCTGTACTGTATATGCGCTGATCCTTCCGGCACTTACTGCAGAGGGAACTCCTCACTGTGGAATAGAAGAACATACTCATACGGATGAATGTTATGAGAACCGTCTGATCTGCGGGAAAGAAGAAGGCGAAGGAGCACACACCCATACGGATGAATGTTATACCCAGGAACAGACGCTGATCTGCGGACTGGAAGAGGGTGAAGGTGCTCATACCCATACAGAAGAGTGCTATGATGAGGAAGGCAATCTGATCTGCGGACTGGAAGAGAATGAAGGACACCAGCACACAGAGGAATGCTACCAGACAGAGGACATTCTCACCTGTGACCAGGAGGAGAGCGAAGGACATCAGCACACAGCAGAATGCTACGAGCAGGTACTTGCCTGTGGCAAAGAAGAACATACACATACACTGGCATGCTACTCTGACCCGAATGCAGATGTAGAAGATGCAGATACATGGCAGAATTCTGTAAGCTCTGTATCCCTGACAGGAAATTGGGGCAACGATCTGGCAGCCATCGCTCAGACACAGATCGGTTACAGAGAAAGTACTTCCAATTATAATGTAGCAGAAGACGGCGCCACAATGAACGGCTACACCCGCTACGGCGCATGGGCAGGCGACCCGTACCGCGATAACTGGTCCGCACAGTTCACAGACTTCTGTCTCAGCTATGCAGGCATCCCGTCATCCGCAATGGTACAGCCATCAGACTGCTGGGAATGGGCACCGGTCTCCAAAGAAGGCTACACCCCGAACACTGGCGACCTGATCATCCTTGACGGCAACCAGGACGGCACCCCCGACCACGCCGGAATCGTCCTCAACGCCAATGACGCCCAGGTAACTACCGTGATCGGCGACTCTGACAAAGAAGTAAAACAGAATACATACAACCTGGACAACGCGATCATCGTCGGCTACGTAACCATGCCACGCAACCCGAACTTCGACTATGGCGACGCAGAACCGGCAGCGGACGATGCAGACGCACAGGAACCGGACAATAATAATATAGAAGAAACTCCGACGGCGGAGCCGGAGGAGACACCGGAACCAGCACAGGCAGCTGAAGAAGACGAAGATGATGCACCGGAAGCACTGGATGATGAGACGAGTTCTATGGCAGCTACCGGAGAAGATGGAGATGCGGCGGTTACAGCAAATGAACCAATTGATGGTTTGGATATCACTTCTTATGTTGATGAAATGAAATTGTCAAAATTAATTGGTGCATTCTGGGAGCCAAGTAATGAATTTACGACTGATGATCAGGTAAAAGCTCACATTACATTTAGTGATATTCCTAAATCAACAATACAGGCAAATAATAATACCGGTATTATAAGATTACCGGAAGGATTTGATTGTTCTGCTTTTAGGGGCAACACATATAAAACATATGATGGCAAAACAGTATCTGGTGAGTATACCTTTAAGCAGGACAGCAATGGATGCTGGTATATTGAACTGAGATTAGATAAAGATTATGTAGACAAAGCCGGAGACACTATTGGCGGTGGTGTTGAACTGGAATTTAAATGGGATAAAGATCAGGGCAGCATAGAAGGACAGGAGAAAACAATTACAATTGGTAACTGGACAGGAACTGTTATTATTAAAAAGACAAAAGATGATAGTTCCGACGAAAACGGAAGTAACTATAAATTATCAAAAGATGCCAGCAAATTAGAATATGGCGAGGATGGAAATACGGGTTATATTACGTATACAGTTACTTTGACTGTTGAGAAAGATTTACAGGGACCTCTTGTGCTGACTGATAATCTTACCGGAAAAGATTGGAGTTATGTAAAGAATAGTATTACTATTTCTCCTCCAAATTCGAAAATCAATTGGATAGAGAATCAGCCAGGAGATAATGAGAATAAAAAGAAATCAACCATTACTATGGGAGAAGCCGGAGAAGTAATTAAGGCTGGAACATATACGATTACTTATAAGGTTGAGAATGGAAATCTTGGTAAAGCGGATGTATCTGCTGATGAATGGGTATCAAATGAGATTTCAGGATCAGATGAAGGTAAAAAAGTAAGCAGCAGTAAAACAGTAAATACAGTTACCAGTATCATTAATAAACAAGGTGAACTTGTAAGTGGTGATGGAAACACATATATTGATTATACGGTATATCTTAATGCAGGTGATATTGTAAAGAATCTGACGGAGGGTGCGCAATTTAAGGACACTTTACCACCAGAGCTTGGACTTGTAGGTGACGTTATCGTTAAGCAGTATGATGTAAAGGGTAATGAAAAGAGTCATACCGTGGCTACTGTGAATGGACAGGAGATTTCTTATACTACTCCAATCGGACAGTACTATTATGTTATAACTTATCGTACAATAGTAAAAGATTCGGCAAATATACCAATTGGTGGAGCAGATATTAAGAATGAAGGTACAACAACTGGTGGACTGAATGGAGATTCAACTGCAACGGTTACGGTTCCTAATCATGTTTTAGATAAAAAGTTTAAAGAACAGCATATATCACAGAATTCAGACGGAAAATGGATTAATACAATAAAATGGAAATCCCAAATAAATGTTAATGGATCATTGAAGGATTATACATACGAAGACTGGTCATCACTTGCATATAATGGATCTGATAATAAGTGGAAAAGTGCTATGTATATGACAGAAGCTCAGCGTAATGCAATAAAAATCCTGGATGGAAATGGAGTCGAAATAAAACAAGGTTTTACCATTGAATCAAGCAAGCATATCGATTCTTCCAAAAATGTTCTGAATGGATTATACAAAATTACATTTAATAGTGATGATGTTCAGGGACCAGTAACAATTCAATATGAAACAACAGTGGATTTATCAATGTATAATGTTAATGACTGGATACATTTTACGAACTGTGCATCAGTAACAAAGGATGGTCATGTAGATAATGCAGAGGCTACAACAGATAATATTCAGTATGAGCATGATAACAAAAAAGTTATCCATAAATATGGTGCAAGTTATGTCAGGGAGGGAAGCGGTACAATAACATTAAACCCTGGTGAAACGACTATTCCATGGACAATAGTGGTCAATGATGGTCAGAGTATGACTGGTGATCTGACAATAACAGATACCATTGCCGAAGGCATGGAACTTATGGAAGATAGCTTGGATGTCAAGATATGGAGCAGTTCTATAAAAGATCAGATTACGTATACATATGATAAAAATACAAAAGTGCTACAAATTGAAATAAAAGGAGATGTTTATAAAAATAAAAATACTGGCGTTAGTGCTGTTTCGCTTCCAATTACAATTTCATATCGTACGAAATTACCAGACGACTTTTTCAGTGGATCTGATACAACAAAGAAATTTACCAACACCGCATCTGTATCCCAGAACGGAACAAAGACGGATTCATCATTTAACCAGACAGTTACGCGAAAGGTTGTTGGAAAGAGTGGTAAATATGATGAGAAAAATCAGGAACTGACATATGAAATTATATTGAATCAGGATGGTTCGAAGTTAAACAATGGACAGCCTCTTACAGTTCTGGATAGGCTGGACACAAAAGATCTTGGAGATAATGTTGTTCTTGAAAATCTGATGCTGTTTACGGCATTAAAGAGTACAGATAGTAATGGAAATATAAAAATAGAACCGGGTACTTTTGTAAGAGAATTGGTAAACTCAGCTTCTAAAGAAGAATATACTTATATCTGGAACCAAACTGATAAACAGTTTACTGCGTATGTACCTGATGGTACTGCATATGTTATTGTAGCTAAATATTACGTTACAAAAGAACCAGGTGCACAGATTTCTCTTTCAAATAGCGTAGAAATTCAGGGACAAAGTAAGTGGGATGCTTCAGACAGTAACACAAAAGTAAATAAGGATACTTCGGGACATACATATACAGGCTTGGATTCAGTAGCTATTGTAAAACATGATAAAGCTCAATATAATACATTGCTTAATGGTGCAGAGTTTAAGCTGGAACAGTATGACAAGGGCAATTGGGTAGCTGCTAAGTCATCAACAACTACAACAGTAAAAACAACATTGACTACTTCAGGAGACGATAAGGATAAAGGAAAAGATTATACTCCGGTGTTGAGAGATGTTTTGTACAGATTAGTTGAAACGAAGGCTCCGGATAAGTACGTAATAGATGAAACACCGTATTATTTTATAGTAACTGCTGGCAGGATGGATAAGTTACCGGAATCTGTTACGGATGATGACTATTACAGTAAAGATAAAGTCAAGACATATACCATAGAAAGTGGAAATGACAAGTTCGCTAATATTGTTATTGATCGGTACAATGCTAAAGATACGACTATCGTAGAACCTGGACAGCTCAGAGTAAATAAGGAGTGGGTTGATGGTAGTGGAAATATTATTACAGACAGTACGAAACTTAACAGTATGCCGGATGTTACAGTGACATTGACTAAACATAAATTGCCGGGGAATCCGAAAGTTGTTGTAAAAGAGGGAGTTTGGAATAACGTACATGAAGTTACAATAAATGACGTAAAGCCTGGAGGATATATTGTTTACCAGTTGCAACCGTATGAAAAACTTAATTTTGACTGTGATGATAAAACAGTTCAGTGCATAGATGTAGGTGAGAATTGTTTTGAAATCGGACCAATTAGTAAGGACTGCATAATCACATCAGATAAATTAGCTTGGAAAGAGCACACGACAAAAGGTGGCAGTAGTATAACAACTCCTGTTACTACAGAGATAGGAAAGGTAACCTTAAATGCATCGAATCAGTGGTCATATGTATGGAAAGATTTGGAAACCGGTGATGGCATTACTTATACTCTTGTAGAAGAAGCAGTGGATGGTTACAAAACTACTTATACAGTAGACAGCAATACATTAACGGAAGGACAGGAGTTCTCAATTGGAGCAAGTGGCAGCAAGGTCACTGTAACAAATACAGCAGATAAGGTCTACGAACTTCCGGAAACCGGTGGAATCGGTACCAACAGGTTTACAGCAGTGGGACTGGCCTTAATGGCAGGATCACTGATGTGCGGATACGTGATGAGGCGGAAACGCAGAGAAAGGAGGGAAATCTAAAGCCTACCTCTCAGGCGAATCCAAGACGTCGAAGCGTATTCAAAAAATATAAAAGTGTTAAACAAAAAAATGTTTATAAAAGAAAGTGAGGAATGAAGTATGAAACACTTAAAAAAAATCGTCAGCTTATTGCTGACAGCGGTAATGGTGTTGGCTATGTGCATACCGGTAATGGCGGATAATGCAATAACTTATAAGATTACAGCACCTGCAACAAATCATGAATATGAAATTTATCAGATTTTTACAGGAGATTTGAATAATAGAGTTCTTTCAAATGTAAAATGGGGTGCTAATGGTACAGGAACTTTAGGCGAAGCTGTAGATGAAGATACACTTAATGCACTTAAAGCTGTAAACGGCAAGTCTGATACTGAAATATTGGCAGTAGTTAAAACATATGCGAATTTAACAACGAATTCAAATGTGACTGTTACAAATGGCTCTTACTATGAGGCAGTACCAGGTTATTATCTGATTAAAGATAAAGACGGTACTGTATCAGGACTAGACGCTTACACTCTTTATCTTGTACAAGTTGTAGGTGAAGACGTTACTATCACACCGAAATCAGAGGTTCCTTCTTTTGAGAAGAAAATCAAAGATACAAATGATACAACTGGTGACACTTCTAGTTGGCAAGATTCCGCCGATTATGATATCGGAGATCAGATACCATTCCAGTTAAAGGGAACTGTAGCTTCTAATTATGACGATTACAAAACATATTACTTTGCATTTCATGATCAGGAAGAAAAAGTAAAGGTGACTGGTACAGATGGTAGTGAATCAGAGGTACCTGTACTTAGATTCAATGCAAATTCTGTAAAAGTAGCTGTAGATGGACAAGAACTTTCAAAAGATCAGTATTCACTTGTAACTAACCCGACAGACGGATGTACATTTGAAGTAGTATTTAATAACCTGAAAAGTATTAATTCTGTAAAGAAAAATTCTGTGATTACAGTAAATTACACATCAGAATTAACTGAAAATGCAAACATTGGCAATCAGGGTAATATCAACAAAGCAAAACTTGAGTTCTCCAATAACCCAAATAATGAGCAGGTGGGAAAACCGGGTCAGACAGGTGAGACTCCTTGGGACAATGTAATTGTATTTACTTATCAAGTAGTAGTTAACAAATATGCAAATAGTGTATCTGATATAAATAAATTACCAGGTGCAGAATTTACTCTGAGCAAAAAATTAAAAGATGGTTCAACAAAAGATATTGCTGTTGTTAAATCTACAGATGATACATCCTTTACATTCAAGGGATTAGACGATGGTGATTATATATTAACAGAGACAACGACACCAGGTGGATATAATACAATTGATCCAATTGAATTTACAGTAGAAGCAAACCATACAATCACATGGGATGGAAACAACCGTACAGGTGTATTAACAAGTTTGACAGGAACTGCTGCAACAGGAAACATCACTTTCACAGCAAACGAGGACAAGAGTGAACTGGCAACGGATGTAGTCAACAAATCTGGTTCTACATTACCAGAAACCGGTGGTATCGGTACAACAATCTTCTACGTAGTTGGTGTAATCCTTATGCTTGGCGCTGGCGTTCTTCTTGTTACAAAGAAACGCATGAGCTCTAACCGCTAATCACGAACCTACATAAAGAAAAAATTATAAAGTAATACAATCCCTTCAAAGGAGCAGGAAGTCATTCCTGTTCCTTTGGGGATAAAAAGTGACAACAGGGAGATGCACATGAAAAAAAAGAATTTATCTACAATTGCATTAGTGCTTGTATTTTTCGTGGGTCTCTCCGTGCTGTTATATCCAACAATCAGTGATTACTGGAACTCCTTTCATCAGTCCAGAGCGATCGCAACCTATGCAGATTCTGTGGCTGATATGGATGAACAGGACTATGAGGAAATGTGGAATGCAGCCCAGGAGTATAATGAGAAACTTTTCGAGACCGGACATGGTCTGGGGCTGAAGAAGAAAGAGAAGAAGGAATATAATAACCTGCTGAATGTTTCCGGAACCGGGATCATGAGCTATATCGAAATTCCGAAGATCAAGTGTTCTCTTCCCATCTATCACGGCACAGATGAAGGTGTCCTTCAGATTGCCATCGGTCACATCGAAGGAAGCTCCCTTCCAGTAGGCGGTGTCAATACTCACTGTGTTCTTTCCGGACACAGAGGACTTCCCAGTGCCAAGCTCTTTTCCAATCTGGACAAGCTGGAAGAAGGGGACATATTCATGATCCGTACCCTGGATCAGACGCTGACCTATGAAGTAGATCAGATCCGCATCGTTCTTCCGGACGAAGTGGATGACCTGAAGATCGAAGAGGGCAAAGATCTCTGTACACTGGTCACCTGTACTCCTTATGGAATCAATACCCACCGTCTTCTGGTGCGCGGTCATCGTGTAGCCAACCGTGAGGAAGCGGAAGCTGTTCGTGTAACAGCAGATGCCATGCAAGTGGACAACAGAATTGTGGCTGCATGTATTGCCGTTCCTGTCCTGCTTATTTTGCTGGCTGGCATCTTTGTAAGTGGTCGCAGGAAGAGATAAAAGAATGAAGAAAAAACATATATCAACGATCATTATCGCACTTATTTTTCTGGCAGGACTTGGGTTCCTCCTTTATCCTACGGTAAGTAACCTGTGGAACAGGGCGCATCAGTCTCGCGCTATTGCAACCTATACGAAGCAGGTGGAGAAGCTGGATGATTCCCAGAACAAGGAGATGCTGAAAGCAGCCAGAAAGTATAATAAAAGTCTTTTGAAGAAATCAGACCACTGGAAACTTTCGAAGAAGGATAAGAAGAAATATGAGAGCCTTCTGGATGTTTCCGGAACCGGAATCATGGGTTATATAGTAGTTCCGAAGATCGACTGTTCCCTGCCAATCTACCACGGAACAGACGAGGGCGCACTGCAGATTGCCATCGGACATCTGGAAGGAAGTTCCCTTCCTGTAGGGGGCAAAAGTACTCATTGTGTTCTTTCCGGACACAGGGGACTGCCCAGTGCCAGACTCTTTACAGATCTGGATCAGATGGAGGAAGGTGACATTTTTGTCCTGAATGTGCTTGGCAGGAAGCTGGCATATGAGGTGGATCAGATCAAGGTGGTTTTGCCCGATGAGATGTCTGACCTGGAAATCGTTCAGGGAAAGGATCTCTGCACATTGGTTACCTGTACGCCATATGGAATCAACACACACAGGCTTCTGGTGCGTGGACACCGGACGAAATACATAGAAGAGACAGTTGTGCGGGTACAGAAGGAAGCAGAGAAAAAGGAAACAGGTATCTGGCTGCTGGCCGGCGGCGGAGCTGTGTTCTTGATCATAATCATTATCGTGGTGGTAAAACGCCGCAGGAAACGTAGAAATCTACAGAGATAACGGAGGCTGGGTAGTATATGAAGAAAAAGTTTATGAAATGGAAAGGGTTCAGGATTCTGACAGCCGTTTGTATGGCTTTACTGCTTCTGCTGGGAGTGGTGCCGGGAGCATGGGCATCTGATACAGGCAGCGGGGGGCAGTTGGGAAGTCTTTCTATGACACTGGCTGTGACTGAGGATGGTGCGCAGGTACCTTTGGCAGATGTGCCGCTGTCTTTGTATCAGGTAGGAACTATGGAGATTGATACCTATGTGGTTCATTTCCAGCTGGCTTCCTCTCTGGAATCTACGGGAATAGATCTGAATAATCTGAAGACTGCAGCGGATGCAGAGGCAGCAGCGAAGACACTGGTAAATAAAGTTGGAAGTGCAGGGGTTCCTGTGAAGACGGCTGTTTCAGATGTGAATGGTAATGTGAGTTTCACTTCTCTGGAGATGGGAGTGTATCTGATGGTTCAGACAGGAAATCTGGAGAGCTGCAGGGTTTCTCCGATGCTAATCTCTGTGCCGTATTCCAGTGATGGAAGCGAAGCTGACCTGGAATATAATGTAACTGCTTATCCGAAAGCAGAGAAGAATAATGACAGTAATACAGGTACTCTGAAAGTGACCAAGAAGCTGTATCTGCTGGATGATGACTGGGTTGATATCTATACACCGGAAGCAACTTATTATGTACGTCTGTATCTGGATGAGGCGGCTACCATTCCTTATGGGGATGCGAAAGCAATCCATATTGTGGGAGATACCAGTGGTACTGTGGAGTATACGGATCTGCCGCTGGGCACTTATTATGTGCGTGAGACAGATGCAGAGGGTAATCCGAGACCGGATGGTGATTCTTTCCTGGATGAGACAGGAACTGAGGTTATCTGCAGTATTGATGTGAATGGTGAAACCGGTTCTATGGTTACTTTTGACAATGTGAATTTCGATGTACAGGAAGCTGTTGTAAATAATATTTATCTGGATCTGCCGGATAACTTCTACATGGAGCGTCTGTTATGGATTCAGAAGAATGTGGTAAAGAATGGACAGCAGGCTACGGTAGATGATACATTCTATGCTACTGTCAATGAGATTCAGGAAGATGGCAGCGAGGTTAAGGTAGAGACTCTGGAACTGAAGCAGAATGATAAGGTAAGTCTGGTATTCCAGTCTACGGATATTGCGGATAAGGATAAGGTATTCAAATACAGAGTATTCGAATCTGATAAAGATGGTAAGGCGGTGGATAAGGCTACATTCGGATATAAGGTCAGCGGTGAAGGTAATCTGACATTCGATGGTGAGAAAGAACTGACAGTTACGATTACCAATACAGTGACAACAACCACTCCGACACCGACACCAACCCCGACACAGACTCCGGAAATCACTCCTGGTACAACTCCTGGAACAACGCCGGGTGTTACTCCTGGAATCACACCAACCACTTCACGCCACAGCGTAAAGACAGGTGATAACACGAACATTATAATCTGGTTCGTAGTTCTGTTTGTAGCAGCTGCAGCAGTAGGATTCGTGATCGCCAGAAAGAAAAAGAAATAATGTATTATTGAAAAAACGTAACGTCTGCAGGCGTTGCGTTTTTTTCGTTATGATGTTATGATTTGAAAAAAGATTTTAAGCGAATGCAGATGGTTGTGTATATATAATTTCCAACAGCAAAGGAGAGACATGAAATGGTAAATATAGATTTGATCACCGGTTTCCTTGGTTCAGGGAAGACGACATTTATCAGGAAGTATGCGCAGTATTTGATGGATACAGGAAAGAATATCGGGATTCTGGAGAATGATTATGGGGCTGTGAATGTGGATATGATGCTGCTTCAGGATCTGATGGGGGATAATTGTGAATTGGAGATGATCTCCGGGGGATGTGATAAGGACTGCCACAGGAGGAGATTTAAGACAAAGCTGATCGCTATGGGAATGTGTGGCTATGATCGTGTGATCGTGGAGCCATCAGGGATTTTTGATGTGGATGAGTTCTTTGATATTCTTCATGAAGAGCCGCTGAACCGCTGGTATCAGATCGGGAATGTGATCGCGATCGTGGATTCGAAGCTGGAAAGCGATTTGTCGGATGAGGCAGATTTTATCCTGGCTTCGGAAGTGGCGGATGCCGGATGTATTGTGATGAGCAAGAGCCAGGAGGCAACGCCGGAGGAAATCCAGGGGACGATTGAGCATGTGAATCGTGCCTTGGAAAAGGTGCATTGCAGCAGGGGATTTGGAAAAGATTTTGATGGCAGTGGTGAAGCTGGTGTTACCAACAATGTTATCCACAAAAACTGGGATGAGATGTCGAAAGAGGACTTTGATCTGATCGCATCCTGTGGATATGAGATGGCAAGTTATCGCAAACCGGAGTTCGAGGCAGAGGATGCCTTTACTTCTCTGTACTTTATGAATGTGAAGATGACTGAGAAGGAGCTGCGGGAAGCCGCTGAGCATGTTTTGTCTGATCCTGAATGCGGGCGAGTGTTTCGGATGAAGGGATTTATGAAAATAGACAATGATAGCGAAGACTGCTCTGGACATTCTGCCCGGACAGAGAGTGATGGAGAGCAGTGGATTGAATTAAATGCTACGAAGAATGAAATCACAATCCGTCCGCTTCATGTGGGGCAGGAGGTTCTGATCGTGATCGGGGAAGAGCTGCAGGAGGAGAAAATCAAGTCTTACCTGAAGATTTGAGATTTGAACGCAGGTCGCGAAGTGACTGCGTTCATGAGCAAGTAGCGAAGCGGATTGCGAATGTCCGTTTTACTTTACAAAAAGGGCACTTGAAAAATCAGGTGCCCCATTGTATAATCTACTTAGAAGATGACCGGAAGCGTGTTCCGGTTGCCCTCGGTAAA
>JABLTO010041711.1_pt1 | contig 13007 bp, 16 predicted proteins | sample 7160091 | NCBI WGS metagenome assembly JABLTO01 (sample SAMN14651225, study PRJNA627086) | human gut metagenome | isolation source: feces | host: Homo sapiens
CCTGTACCATCCGCTGACGGGTATTCAGACACGGAAGTAAGAAATCCGTGGTTTGTCCCTGAGAGAATCGCATAAAGTGCAGCGCCCATCTGCATGTCGCAGTCGATAGACGCATCTACTGAGTTCGGAAAGCTCGATGCGCTGTCTACCGTCACGCTCCCAAGCGGCTTGTACGACGTGCTGTCTACAGTCACTGCCGCAGTCGCATTCGTTATGTACGCGCTGATTGCGGACTTTACAGCCGCAGCTGTTGGCGCACTCACGACTTGCGTTTTACGATATACTGCAAAGTCAAGAAGCGCCTCCGTGAAGTGCCCTGAGACTGTCACGAATGCGCCTTTCACATCTCTGCTGTATTCTGTCTTTTGGATCACTCCTGTTTCGGGGCGTCCCACATTTTCAACGTACTTCATGCCGAGTGCGTTCAAGCGGTTGTACTCGCCCAGTGTCATGTATACCATGAACTCCCCCGGCTCGTTCCAGCGCCTGTCCCAGCTCGCATTGATAAAATCAATCTCCCCCAAGAGCTTTCCTTTGTAATCTGTCGCTTTAAGCATTAGATACCTCCGTATCTGCCTGTGTAAGTCACGTCAGCGTCAAAGGCGGTGTTACCTTCATCGTCTGCCTTGACCGTGACGACGTTGTCACCATAGGTCAAAATCAATTTCGGAACCAGCTCGCCGTCGTATTTCGCTGGCGCAAGGTCCGTGCCATTTACCTTTACTGTCTTGGCTTCGCTGTCGACCTCTAAGACATCTCCCGCGCCGAGTGTGCAGTCGATATGCACCTGCGTACTGCCGATGCCGATATTGACGCCCTCTACAAGTCCAGTCGCCTCTAGTCTCACCCTTATATATGTATCTTCTGACCCCAGATAATTGAGGACCCTGCTTGTCGCGTGATTGATAACTCCATAGATCAGTGATCCGCCCTGAGTGTAAACCCTGGGCCAATACCACATTGGGTCCACCGCTGTGAAGTTTGTCGACTCGCTCGACTCCCCTAATAGATCAGAGTCAGGATGCAGATACGATACCGTAAGTACCAGGGCGCTGAATACGTTTCCTGTAGGGCATTTTGCGCCCTGCAGCTCGCAGCCTTTCGCGATCCTCGTCACGCCCATATACGTGATGTAGAGGTCGAAAGTGTAATTGCTGTTGTGAAAGCCGAGCGCGAGAGGCCGATCAAGAGTATTGTTTTCTTTGTTCCGCTCTCTCGCTACGATATCGATATCGCGGGCTTCCTTTCGTTTGCCTGTGATGATCGAGCCGTTACCACTTCCTCTATCAGCTTTCGATATCTCGAACTTGGGGAAGTCGAGCCCCTCAAGGCTCGTGATTCCCCAGTCATCACCTTCGTACTCGAAGACCTGGCCGTCGGATCTGACAGCCTTTAGTATTACATTTCTTTCTACCATCATCTATCACCTGCCAGTCCATACATAGCCTGCTGCTTCAGTCTGCGCGCCACTGCAATCGGATCTTCGAACGGCTGATAAAAGTTAAAGACCTGTTCAATGTTTGAGGGTTCTACTGCCACCGGCGCAGCCTGAGCTACTGTGGCAGTGAATCGCGAGCCGATCTTAGCAGCCACGCTGCCCGAGAGCGTACCAGAGTATGCGCTTTTCAGCTCTTCTGCCTGAGCTCTTGCGTCAGCTATGAGCTGTTTTGTGTTCGCCATCATACCGATATCAAGTCCCTCAGTGAAGAACTTGCCGACTTCCTTCATGACTCTCGACGGCGATGCAATGCCGAGCACCTTCTTCACAGCTTTCGGAAGCTTGCCCGCAAGGCTTGATACTTTGTCCACGACACTGTCAAATTTCGCTTTTATGCCATTCCACAGTCCTGCGATAAAGTCAGAACCGACCGACCAGAGCGACCCGAGCCCTGACTTTATCTTCCCCGGAAGGCTCGCCGCAAGTGACCGCACTTTAGAGCCGAGCGATCCAGCCCATGATCTGATACCTTCCCAGAGCCTTTTGAGAAGCCGCACACCTGTGCTGAACAGCTGACCTGCCATGCTTAGAAGCCCCGAGACTATCGCCTCGATTATTTGCGGTAGTGCCTGTACTATCGCCACTATGATCTGCGGTATCGCCTGTACGAATGCCATGAAAAGCTGTACAGCTCCATCGATCAGCGCCGGTATAAGAACAGGCACCATTTCGACTATCGCCTCGATTATCCGAGGCAGCGCTTCCAGCAGCGCATTTATCACCTGCGGCAGCGCGAGCACAAATGCCATGAAAAGCTGTACGGCCCCATCGATCAACGCCGGTATCAGCTCCGGAAGTACCCCGAGTATCGCATCGAGTATCTGCGGCAGTGCTTCTATAAGTGCATCTATTACGGTAGGTATGGCTTCTACCAGTGCCATAAACAGTGTTATACCGGCCTGAATGAGCTGCGGTATCAGCGTAGGAAGCACCGCTATTATCGCGACAACTGCCTGCACAAGGGCTTTTGTTACCGGCCCGATTATCTGTGCCAGCGCATTCACCAGCGAAGAAAGCAGGCTCACAAACGCATCGATCAGCTGCGGCAGAAGCGTCGGCAAAAGCGATGCCACATGCAGTATCGTTTGTGTCAGCGCAGGAATGACTGCATTAAGCATGGCCGGAAGATTATCTGCAAAGCTCGTGATCATCGAAGCCGCTTTATCCGCAAAAGCCGTGATCTTATTTGCGATATCGTCCGCGCTTGCGCCGGTCTTGACCATATATATCGCAAGAGCAGCTATGCCTGCGGCAAGCCCAAGAGACGCCGCAAGAGCGAGCTTGTGGGCTGATGCAAATGCGAGCACTTTTTGAGCGGCACTGCCCGACGCTACGCCGTTCGCAGCAGTAGCTGCCGTGTTTGCGGTAGTGGCTGCAGTATCTGCTGCCGTAGCTGTTATCTTTCTGGCCATGTTCGAGACAAAGCTCCCTATTCCGGTAACTGCGGATTTCAGCCCGCTGCCCACCTTCATGAGGATAGCCTGCTGCACGGTCAGCTTGCCGTTTGCGATTCCTGCAAGAAGACTCATGCCTTCCTGTTCTGCTCTGAACGCTTTTATCGCGCCGCCTGTCGTAAGGAGTTTTCCTGTAAGCTGCAGTAGAGGACCTGCTGATACAGCGATCGCGCTTCCGATCGCCGCGACAGGAACCGGTACGGCTTTGATAAAATTCACAACTTTAGCAAATATCGCTCCGAACTTTTCCCCGAAATCTGCTGCTTTATCTTCCACCTTTCCAAGTGTCTCCATAAAATCGACCATGAGAGGCTTGAGCTGCGAGAAGAACCCTCCGCCCTTGCCGCCTGCATCAAGAAAGTTTGCGCCGATACGCCCAAGAGATGCGCCGATATTGGCTAGTGCTCCCGTAAAGGATTTTTCACCTATGATCTTCGCAGCGCCGCCTATGTTCTTCTCGATCGCAGCAAGGAACGTCTCCGCATCGACTTTGCCCGCTGATACCATATCGCGGACATCTGCCTGCGTGACGCCTAGCTGCTCGGATAGCATCTTATAAATCGGGATACCCTGATCTGCGAGCTGATTGACCTCTTCCATGGATATCTTGCCGCTTGCCATCACCTTGTTGAAGATGCTCCCCATCTCCGTAAATGAGAGCTTAGACTGCGCTGCGGCATCTCCTACAAGGCCGAGGTACCGGGTCAGCTCCTGCCCAGGCTTGATGCCAGCCGCTACGGCAGACGCCGCCGCTGTAGCTGCTTCGTCAAAGCCGTAGGCTGTGCCTTTTACCGCCTGCATCGCTGAGTCCATGATAGACTCTACTTCTTTTGCAGAGTGCCCCAGACCCTCAAGCTGCGCTTTCGCAGTGTCTATGTTTTTCAGCCTGTTAAATCCCTTGATGAGCGAGAGCCCCGTAAGAGCTGCTGCAGCGCCAAGCGCGGGCTTTGTGATGTATTTAGTGAGTTTGCCCCCGGTCTGTTCAAACACAGTACCTGCGCCTTTGAGCTCGTCCGCGGATATGTTTTTGATCTTCTCCAGTCCTTTTTTGATACCTGTCATGTCAAGCAAGGTATCAAATATCATTCTGCCGTCAGACATCTACATCACCCGAAGAGCTCGTTAAACTCATCCACTGCCTGCTGCTCTTCTTCGTTGAGCCGCTCAGGCAGCGCCCACTTACTTTTAAGCTCCAGTATGTCTTTATCCTGACCTGTATATGCTCTATAGCTCATGATCTTTACCATCAGCGTCTCCTCGGGGAGCGCGCTGAACAGTGCAATGAACTTATGCCAGTGCATATCCGCCGTGATAAGATCAATACCGTATGCCTGCATGAATGCAGCGTAGATAAGATCAGCATCAAGATCCCAGTCTACAAGAGGCACGCCTGTGCTGCTGCCGCGCGGAAGCTCAGCCGGAGGCATATAAAAGCAGTCGAGCTGCTCTATGACCTCTCGCGTCAATAGCGGTGGTACACGGTCGATAAACAGCTCTTGCAAGCCTTCTTTGAGGATACCCGGATACTGCAGCCACGGCCTAAAGTCAGTATTAAGTAAAAAGACCTGCCCGCATGCTTCTATAGCGTTAGGCAGGCCTCTATATTTAAGGTCTAGCATCGTTATTTATTCACGGACTGAATGACTCTAACGTCCGCGGCCATGTCGCGCACAGCTTTAAGCGCCGGACGATCTACATCAGCCGACTCTTTAGCACGTCGCGCGGCTTCAAGTCTTGACTCATACCCTGCAGTCACAGCGTTGTAGATCAGCACGAGCTCCGTGAGGTCGATCTCCTCGATGTTCAGCGTCTCAAGAAGCTCCTTTGCTGTATCATCGCCCAGAGCCGCCCTGACGGTCTCGAGCTCGTTTGTGTATGCTTCTACTACTGTAGCGCTCTTTTCAGTCCTGTCGATCAGGCGCGCCATTTTCATGTTCATCTTTGCGAGATCATACTCTCGTCCGTTATATATCATCGAATCCATAGTTTTCCTCCTTATTCTCCGCTTTCATCTGCTGCGGCAAACGTCGGCACATAATCCGGAGCCGTTCCGGTCAGTGTACAAGTTCCGCGTTCTACCGTACCGCCAAAGTTGAGATCAAAGCTCAGCTCGCTGTCGACCCCGTTAAGCTCGTTGAACGTAACAAGCGCTGTCGTCTTCCACGCCTTGTACTTGGCGGTCACCCCGGATCCGTCTTTATCAAAAATGAATACTACCAGTACATCCATCTTTGCCTCCTCACCGGTCTTAAGATCATAAAACTTCGGCCATACTGCTTCAAAATCAGGCTCGCCCTTGATCATCTTAAGCGGCTGCGAGATCGCAGGCTTATACTGCTTTAATTCCGTGGTCGGGGACTCATCAGAGATATAGTCCACGTCTTCTGTCTCCGGATTCATGCTGATAGTCAGCTCTGTAGATTTCTTTATTCTCTTCCACTCCGGCGCGCTTGCCGAAGCCGCTGCAGTGTTTAAGAATAATCCTATCTGATGTTTCTTAATCATTCGTTCTCGTCCTTTCGTATTTTATCGATATCGCCAGCTGATAGACAGCTTCAGTCTCGTCACGACTCATCATGTAAAACGTACCGGCTACACTGATCTCGTAAACCTCATAGCCGATCTGCGGGTATGCTTCTGCCATCTCCTGAGCTTCGACCCAGTTTTCGACCTGCTCCAGGTACTCATCGGTGTCGATACGCTCGTCTATGAGCTGTGCAGGCTGCTGAAACAGCAGGTAATATGTTTCCGTTACTATGCTGCTGCCATCAATCAGTTTCTCTACCGTCCTTGCCGGCTGCTTGTAAATGCCCAGCGCCCGAAGCTCGGCCGGCAGCTGATTCACGTCTATCGAGCCGGCATTTTCTATAAGCGGGCAGCCTTCAAACCATTCCACTATTCCTTTGATCTTGCTCATCCGCCCTCCTTTGTCCTTGCTCCTGCGAGTTTTGCAGCGCCCCTTAAGATCGCTTCTCTACCGCCTTCATTGAGCATACGCTCAAACCAGTAGTTGCCGCGCCTTGGAGCGCCCTGAAACTCGGCGGGCTCATAGTACCACCTTCGCGCATATGGCGTATCATATATCACAAGCCCCGATCCGATGCTAGTGTTTAGCGTACCCGACTTATTCAGATCTCCGTTATCCCACGGCACGTAAGGCGTGCATTTTCTCAGCACCTCGCTGTCGATAAATTCCTGAACCTTTCCGCGCGATCCGAGACCTCGCTCTGCGATTATCTTATCCGCATCGCACTCGACACGCTCAAGTCTTATCTTCATTTCGCCATCACCTTCCAGTGCTTCAGCTGCTGCCGCAGCGTATTATCAGATACCGCGTAGATCGTAGCCACATGGTCGTACTTTTTGCGCAGACTTGTTATCGTAAAGTCTGCAGTGATCTCCTCATCGATCTTTCCGAGCACGATCACGTCCATATTACCGGTCCCGAAAGTAAAGCCCTTACCTGTAAAGGCTTTGGGCTCCACGTATCCGGATCTTACGGGCACAGTCAGGCTGACCTCTTGCGTGACCACGATCCTACCACTCGTATCCACGGTCTTTGACACCTTGTCTTTCCACTGCACACCCGGCAAAACTGTCTTAAGCCACTGTCCTTTGTAGTGATTGAACAGCGTTACCGTATCTGTGAATAATACGCTACTCATAGCAGCCTCCCTCGTCCTCTATGACAAACGAAAGCAGCTCTGTCGGTAGATAGTTCTCTGCGATGCTGTAAAGCTTCTGTGAGGTCAAACCGGCGGCTCCATCAGCCTCTGTCACGAAGCTGACGGAGTAGCCGTCATTTGATACCGACTTGACAGTCTTACCATCGACCATTGCCGCCACTTCCGCGATCAGCTGATCTGCCATCTCACAGACAGCGTAAGCGAGCAGCTCCAGGGTATCCGGATCCGTAACAGTGCCGGCACGGTCAAATGTTATCTTATCGATGAACCTGCTTGCCTTATACGCGTTGCGATTGAACTCGACTTCTGCAGCTGTGCCGCCGTAAGTGTCCGTATAAAAAAAGTAAGTCGCGTACGTCTTCATATCGCAGCTCCTACTCTTTACCTTTAAGGCGGGCTATAAGCTCATCCTTTGTCATTTTGTCATCGTACTCAATGCCTGCATCTTCAAGCTTTTCTTTAATCTCTGCTTTTGTCAGGTCTGCAAGACCCTCAAGCCCTGCTCTGGCTTCAAGATCAGCTTGCTCTGCCAGGTCTTTGAACACGAGTCCTACGATTCTTCCCATATGTACCTCCTATGCTTTGTGGTGCAGGTAGATACCGGCTCTCTTGTTCTCGTAAACGTCAACAAGACCGTATTTTCTGTACTTCTGGATGTATCCGTCAGACTTCTGATTGTCCTCAGGTCTGATGATGTTCGATGCGACATGCTTGTTGAACTTTATGACCGCAGGCTTGTGAACGATCATAAAGTTGATGTCCTTGCCGGCGGTAGCCTTTACGTAGTGCCCGGCAGATTCATCCACCTGTCCGGAAGTGCCAGAGTGATCCACACCGTCATATAAGTCGATCGCAGTATAGAATCTGCTCTGCGGCACTCTGACAACGCCTGCGAATGTGTCAAGCATCTCTCTGGACTTTGTGGTGTCCATCTGCTTGATCAGATTGTGCAGCGTTGGTGTGATGAACAGATATCTTCCTTCCTGCGGCACTTCATCGTCATCCATTTCCGATACGCCTGTGGTGATCGCGTCCATGACGTTAGCACCTGTGGAAAGTGTCGCACCTGCAGAAACCTTGGAGATACCCGTTTCAGATGCCAGCTGCGCGAAAGTGAATGCGTCGCCTTCCGGTGCTACTTTTGTTCTCACGAACTCAGCTGCGAGCTTTCCGAAAGATGTTCTTACAGTCTCCTCGTCGTCCATAGAGTCGACTTCAAACAGTCTGCCTCTGTCGTAGTTGAATCTCACGGTCTCCCATTCGAGCTTTACGTTGCCTTTGACGTATCCGTCATTTCTGGAGTAGTCTGCCAGTCCGTCCATAGACAGTTTCTGGATCAGTATCTCGTTTGCGTTTGCGCCCTGTCTCATACCCGCCGGAGCAGAATCCAGTACGGAAGTCAGAGACGCGTACTTGTAAACCTCATCTAAAAGAGGTATGTAGTTTTTTGCTAATGCAATGCTGTTTGCCATTTCTTATCCTTTCTTTAATCTTTTACCGGAGGAAGCCCCATCGCTGCCCTCAGCGCGGAGTCCTCGCCCTCACTGTGCGATGAATTAGTCGGACCTGTCGGGTTCTGAATCGGCTCTTTGGATCCAAAGAGATAATCACTATCTTTCTGCAGCCCTTCAAGTGCTGTCTTGATATCGTCCTTCTGGTTCCTGGAGTCTTTCAGCGCGTCCATATCAAGCAGCGCCATGATCGCCTTGTCGTTTCTGCCGCCTGCGTCCTTTATCGCTGCGGATACCGACTCGTGAAAAGCACGGTCAGCCTCCCTGGCTGCATACTCATCGTCCTTATCCTTTAGCTGTTTCTGCAGGTCTGCGATAGTCTGCTGCAGCTCATCAGGCTTTACGTCCTTGAACTTCTCAAGCTCTCCCGTAGCTGTGTCCAGCTGATCCTTGTACCTGTCGCGATCTGCTTCAGCGGCTTTCGTCTTAGTCTTTTCTGCCTCGACGTCCTTGCCGTTTTCTGCCATGACCTTGTCGATCGCGTCCTTTTCCAGACCCAGTCCTTCTAAAAATTCTGTTTTCATCTGCTTTTCCTTTCTCTTCCGCATTAGGTTGTTTTAGGCGTGTAACCGTCCGCCGCGGGTCGACTGTTTTAGGTCTAATCATCTGACCGATTTTTTGTATAACAAAAGACCAGCCGGCTGACTGGTCTTAATGTTCTTGTGATTTACTGCTGTGGTGAGTACGGCAGACACTCTGTGCTGATTGTGATTTTCGTACTGCTGCTAGGCTGCACCCTTATCAAAAGTTGTATATCAGTAGCCCTATCGTATGTTGAGATGATCTTTTCCGCATTGTCTGCTATAAACTGCCCGCAGTCTTTTAACTCTTGTATTCTTTTTTCTACACGCGTTTGTGTCATAGCACACCGCCTCCCATCAATTCAATCTTCTCTATCTCGTATTCCTTTATGCCTATGATACTACCGAAGCCTCGGTCAATGCCGATCTCCGCCACTTCTGGCTCATTATCAAGAGCTTGCGTAAAATCACTACAGTAACCTTGAAAAATAGCGCCGTCTTTCAACGTCACTTTAACGCTTTTCCCTGCGGCTAGTGCCATTTCCTGCTCCATTTTACTAAGCGTCATTTCTTTCCCTCCTTTGGTCTTGCAGGTACGATATGCACCCCGGTCTTCGAGTAATGAATAGTGATGCGCGTTGTCTGTAATTCGTCTCCTGTCGCAGGATCCACAAAAAACCCGACCACTCTATCCAGCTCCACGACTTCCTTATTGCGCCATCGATCTTTTGCGTCTCGTACAATCCGTCCAGTTCCAACGTTCTTATATACCAGACGCTGGGCTTCTTCTTCGGACACGGTCAGGTAACTCCTGCCCTCAATGTAATTATTGTGCCCCTTTATGTGCTTGCCTTGCTTTCCTGAATTTAGGTGGAGTGGCTGCTGTCCGTTTTTCAGCTTCGCTTGCAAGCGTCTATCTCGCGATAGAGCGTTTATGTTCTTCTGTACGCCACCTTTATTATACACCCGCTCAAGATCCGTTGCCATCTTTTTATAGGCATTTCCTGGCATCGCCACTCTCCCCAGCCCGTCGATATATACCCGCTCCATGTGAGGCTTCAGCTCCATGGCGCTTGAAAACCGCTTGTATTCGGCAAGCTGTCCCTGGTATCTGGCTTTTGCGATTATTATGTCATCGCGATCAGCGCCGCCCTCTTCAAGCGCTCTGACTTTAGTACGCTGCGCACGCATCGCTGTCTCCATCTGGCGCTGCTTCTGCCTTGCTTCATAGCTGTTATACTCCTTGCCCTTGAAAGGCTTCTTTTCGTCTTCCAGAGCATCGAGTCGTTTCAGTTCCTCATCGGTATAGTTACGCTCGGAAACGCCCAAAATAAACGGATAGTACTCATGGTAGCAGTTTGCGCCCTTAAGCCCTGTTACGGTCCCAAGTCCGCAGACGCTCACAAGCTCGTCTTTGCTCCAGACTTTGCCCTGCCACGGCCTGTGAGTAGGTCTTGCGCCGTCGTGGCGATCTATCTCAAAATAGTCAGTACCAAGCTTTTCCGCGTTGTACTCGCTGATTTTGCCCGTCAGCTGCGATACTCCGGTCATGACTGCCCTGCGCACCGCGACCGGAAGCCTGCTCGTGTATCCTGATGCGTAATCTATAGTTCTGATGCCGCTTTTACTCAGTGTCGCGACCGTACGTTTGAGCACGCTGTTATAGTCAAATGCCCCGGAAGTGATGTCAAGCACCGCAGCATCAAGCGTCTTCTGATAAAACTGTGTGAGCGGCAGGAAAGTCATCTGACCGTTCACGTTATCGACAACTCCCATGGTCTGTGTAAAGTTTTTCAGCGTGCCTTTTGTCTGCTGCTTTGCCGCCCTGAGCAGGTTCTGAAGCCACGTGTTATCTTCAAACGGGATAAACTCCGCATTGATCTGCTCATAGAGCTTTTTGTTTCTCACATACTCCCAGTCTACGACCTCATCGTAAAGCTCGAACATCTGCGGATATGTAGCGCCGAGCGCGCTCTTTATCGCATCTTCGATGTCAGCAGACGAATAACCTAAAGCTGCGAGTCTGCCTATCTGGTAGTCTGCCGTGCTCGTGATCTTACCGGTCTTTCGTATTCTGCGAATGATGTCAGCGATGATCAGGCTTTCAAGATCGTAAAACTGACTCTCTATCGCATCAGCGTACTCGTCTTTATAGCTCATGATTCAACCGGCAGATTATCAAGTACGGCTCCTGCCTGTTCCGGAAGATTCGCAAGCGCAGTCTCTATATCCTCGCCGTAGCATTTCGCACGGTATTCTTCGAGCCTCATTACTCCCATGCTCACGTCCTGTCGGTCCTGATTTCTTTCTGCCTCCTCATCGGTCAGAATGGAATCATTGAAGCTGCACGAAAGCGAATAACTCGTCGTGTAGCTCGAATTATAGAATGCCAGCGCATCGACCAGGTCTTCAAGGCAAGCCCTGAGGTTTTCCTGGATCGCCGCCACGCGGTTATATTTTCTCTGTTTTGCCGCCTTGATCTCAGTTGCGGTCTTTTCCACATACTGCGCATCCGACAGATCGCCATATGCGAGCCCTACGGAAAACTCAACACGCCTCAGCGCGCTTTCAAGCCCCTGTCTGTAGCTGTCGTCTCGCATCACAGGGCTGTACTCCTTAAAAAGATCGTCATTTTTCTGGTCTATGTTAAGTCCGCGGTAAAGTCGCTTGTGAGTTTTCGCTACTGACTTCTGCCCGTTCACGCCTGTCTTAAGCGCCCTCTCGTCCACGTGGATCGCTCTCTCGCCACTCTCATACTCCCAGTCGAGCCTTGCCGCCTGCACGTCTGCATCTTTGATCCTGTCCACTGCAGTGCCTGAGTAGACTGATACGCCGCACTGGCTGCCATCGATGCGGTTTTTGAGCGGATTTCTGTAATACCCAAAGTCGATCCTATCCATGCCCGGATAACTGATCTCATCCGGAAGCCCTGCCCACACTTCTACTGCATCAAGTGACACCTGCATCCCGATCCTTGCGCTTGACGTGCTTTGGTACGCCTTGTTTGTGATCGTGAGTCCCGCAGGCGTCAGTGTATGGCGCTCTAATCGGTGATAAAACTTGTTTTCATTGATCTGTTTACGCTCGATGAAAACGCAGTCGACCGGCCTGCCGCTATCAAAGCGGATCGGTATGAAGTTGTCCGCTGTCACGTACTCGACTCGGCCGCCAAGCAGCGGCTTGATGATAAGAGAGCCTAGCGCAAGCCCGTCCTGAAGATTTTCGTTGAGCTCTCTGATCGCCGTCTGAAAGATCTGATCAAGGCTCTCGTTATCCTCGACTTTTGCCTGCATCTCGTTTATCGCCACATCGGCAAACTCTCTGCATATCCCGCTCTCAAGCCCCATAGACGGCATTTTATTCGTCCACGGCGCTGATCCCGTGAGCATATTTTGCCACAGATCGATAGCATCGATCATCTGCGCTGTCAGCTCGATCTCGCTTTCCAGTACCTGTTTTAAATCTGTTCGTTCAAACATGCTTTGCACCCTCCTCCAGAGGTCCGTAAAAAATCCCATGCTAATCCTCCAGGAGATACTTGATATCTCGCTCTATCGTATACTCGAAAGCGTCCAGGCTGTCGATGTCGCTCGTGCCGTCGTCCAGTCTTTCGTCTTCGAGCTTTTTATCGTTCCAGACTGCTTCCTCAAAAGCCTTCGACAGACTCTCGCAGTCTTCTGTGATCTTAAAACGACCCGAGCCCATGAGCCGGATCGTTGCATTTATCCTGTCTTTTATTCTTACTTTCCTTGCCGGTCTTACTGCGATCTGCGGCCACCTGCCTGCTACAGCATTTCTGATCGTGTTACCGAGCACTGTCTCGGCGTTATCCCAGTACAGCGCATCCGGCAGTCTGTACTTTTCTGCTACGAACTCCACGAAATCGCAGACCAGCCTGTCGAGCACGCTCGCATCGATCGGATCGTCGCGATCGGCTGCCATCACCCTGCGCGAAGCCACCGGAACCACAACGCCATCAGAAAGAAACACCGTAGCTACAAATGAATGCCCTGACTTATTGCCGCCGAAGTCGACACCAATCACGATCTTTGAAATCCATTTGTGCGGATCAGAGCGAAACTCGCTGCTGCCGAATACCTTGCCATCACATGCAAACGCTTTCGGGTTATCTGCAAAGCTTCTGTAGATCGCTCCCTCTGCCCTTTTCCATAGACCTTCGATCAGGCGATCATAATATATCGAGCCCGCATATTCCTTGCAGAGGTTATCGACATAAGCCTTTGGCAGATGCGGATTGTCAAACAGCCTGTAATGCTGCAGGTATATGTCTGCGTCGCTGTCAATAAACTCTTTGAGCCAGTGCGTCGGGTGCTCCG